>MDTA01185316.1_pt1 | contig 10078 bp, 8 predicted proteins | sample 811151 | NCBI WGS metagenome assembly MDTA01 (sample SAMN05326648, study PRJNA326480) | marine metagenome | isolation source: seawater | place: Indian Ocean: South | collected 2010 | reverse complement strand
GCCGCTCGCGCCTTCGCCTCCCTGGTCCTGGAGCTCTGCCCCGAGGCCGCCGTGACCTCGGCCCTCCACGACGTCGCGGCCGAGTACCCCTCGCCGACCACCATCGAGCTTCGACTCGAGCGCGTGGCGCGCAGGCTGGGCATCGCGCTACCGGAGTCTCGAATCCGGGAGATCCTCACCGGGCTGGACTTCGAGCTCAGCGACACGGTCGACGGGATGATCCGGGTCGGAGTGCCCACCTACCGAGCCACGAAGGACGTGGCGATAGAGATGGATCTGATCGAGGAGATCGGCCGCGTCTTCGGCTACGACAACATCCCAGCGCAGCCCCCCTCGATCATCCTCGGTCGCCCCCACCCGAATCACCGGAAGCGCTTCGAGCGCGCCGCGCGGACCTATCTCTCGAAGGTCGCCGGGTTCGATGAGGTGATGACCTACTCCTTCGCCTTCGATCCCCTCCTCGAGCGTATCGGCGCGACGCCCACCGAGCGCCTCACTCTCAGGAACGCCATCAGCGCGGAGATGCCTGGTCTGCGAACGACTCTCGGTCCAAATCTGCTCGGCGTCCTTGAGAAGAACGAGCGGACGGTGGACGCGCTGAGCGTCTACGAGATCGGGCGCGTCTTTCTGCCTCGTCCCGCTGCCTTGCCGGACCAACCCACGGTCCTGGGCGCGCTCCTGGCCTCTCACGCCCTGGGCGCCGCTGATGAGGCGGTGGGCTTCCGACAGATCAAGGGCCTGCTCATGGGACTCTCCCGGGCCATTGAGCGGCCGGCCCCCGCGCTGGTCGCGGGCGGCGTGGAGCACCCCTGGGCGCACCCGGTGCGCCAGGCGCGCCTCGAGGTGGACGGAGCGGTGATCGGCTACATCGCCGAGCTCCACCCGGCCACGCGCGCCGCGCTGGACGTGAAGCACGGGGCCGCCTTGCTGGAGATCGATCTGGACGCGTGGCGGGCCTCCTCGGCTCAGGCGATCGGCTACACGCGCTTGGCGCGCTATCCGGCCGTCTATCGAGACTTCGCCGTCGTCGTCCCGGAGTCTGTCCGCGCGGGCGAGGTGCAGGACGCCATCGTGTCCGCCGCTCCAGAGCGGGTCAGCGAGGTCGCGTTCCACTCGGAGTACCGCGGCGCCGGTGTCGAAGACGGAGCGAAGTGCCTCGCCTGGTCGGTGACCTTCCGTCGAGAGGACGGCACGCTCGCCGAAGACGAGGTCAAGGGACTGGAGGAGGCCGTCTGGTCCGCTCTGGCCTCGCGGGTCTCGGGACAACCCAGAGTCTGAGGCGCATCGATTGGACACCGTGATGCTGGTCACGCCCCCTGGCGCTTCGACGCGCTTGAGCGGCACCTCGGTCCTGGCGCGCAGCCTGGCGGCCCACGGCGACGCCTTCCAGTACCGGGTGCTCTCGCCCCCGGATGCCCCCGCGCTGGCCGGCCCTGTGGCCCTCGACCCCGTCTACCGCGGCGGCAGCCTGGCGAGGTCCGCTCGGATGCTCGGGCGCGTGGTGAGCGGGGGCAGCAGCGCGGTACACCACTATTTCTTCGCACCTCACCCCAAGGCGGTTCGCCTCGTGCGAGCGGCCTCCATACTCGCTCGCCGTCCGACCATTCACACCATCCCGAGCGCGCCGGCCACGGAGCTCAACCCCGCGCTCTTGCTCTTCGCCGACCGCACGGTCGTCATGAGCGAGTCGACGGCGCTGACCTTCGCCTCCTCGGGCGCGCCGACGCCCACCGTGATTCGGCCTGGAACTCCGGTCCCTGAAGCTCCCGGTGATCGAGGAGCGGCCCGAGATCGCCTGGTGGCAACCGACCCAGCCCTCGGTTGGGGCCAGGATCCGGTCCTGCTCTATCCGGGCGATCTGAGCTTCTCCGATGGCGCCCTCACGTTCATCGAGGCGGCGGGCCAGATCGCCAAGGAGCACCCGACCGCTCGGTTTGCGCTGGCGTGCCGCGCCAAGACGCCCCACGCGGCCCAGGTCCTCGATCAGGTGAATCGGCGGGCCAGTCAGCTGGGGATCTCCGACCGTGTCCAAGCCCTGGGCGTCGTCGCAGACATGCCGACGCTCCTGGCCGCCGTCGACGTCGTGGTCATGCCCGTCGACACCCTGTACGCCAAGGTGGACGTCCCTCTGGTCTTGCTCGAGGCCATGGCGCTGGGCACGCCGGCTGTGGTGAGCGACCTGCCTCCCCTGGCGGAGCTCCCCATCCTGGGCGACGGCGTCCTGCAGGTGCCGCGCTCTGATCCTCGCGCCCTCGCTCAGCGCCTCAGCGCGCTCCTCTCCGATCCTTCGTCGTGGGGGCCCCTCGGGGCCGCCGCGCGGCGCCTGGTGATCGATCATTTCGACGCCTCGTCGATGACCGAGCAATATGAGCGTCTCTATCGCGAGGTGCTCGATGCGTGACAACAAGAGCTATTACGATACCTTCTCGGAGACCTATGACGCTCCTCGGGACCACGGCTATCACCGCTATCTCGACGAGGCAGAGGTGGACGCTGTTCGCGCCTGGGTCACGGGCAAAGAGGTCCTCGAGGTGGGCTGCGGTACCGGGTTGATCCTGGAGCGTCTCGCCCAGCTGGCCCATCGTGCGGTCGGCGTCGACCTCTCACCGGGCATGCTCGAGCACGCGCGCGCTCGCGGCCTCGATGTTCACGAGGCCAGCGCTACAGAGCTGCCCTTTGAGGATGCGTCATTTGATGCGGCCGTGAGCTTTAAGGTCCTGGCCCACGTGGAGCAGATCGCGGTGGCCATGGGAGAGATGGGCCGTGTCGTGCGTCCCGGCGGACGCGTGATGGCTGAGTTCTACAATCGAAGGAGCATGCGAGCGCTGGTCAAGAGCGTCGTGAGCCCTGGCTCCATCGGGAAGGATGGCGCGATTAATGAGAGCGATGTCTTCACGCGCTTCGACACCATCGCGGACATCGAGGCCTATCTGCCTGATAACCTGAAGCTGGTAGGCGTCGACGGCATCCGTGTGCTCTCTCCGGCGGCGCTCCTGTTCAACCTGCCTCTCCTCGGTCCGCTCTGGACGGGAGTCGAGCGGCTCGCATCCAAGACCCCGCTCAAGCATCTCGGCGGGTTTCTCGTCGTCCACTGCGAGCGGGTGTGACGCTGCCCGTGCCTGACCTGACCTGCTAGACTGCGTCTCAACGAGATCCATGCCCGAAGAACCCCCCACACAGCTCCCCTTGTCGATCGTGATCCCCGCCTACAACGAGGCGGAGCGTATCTTGCCTACGCTCGACCGCGTCCTGGAGTGGCTCGATCAGGAGGGTCGCAGCGCGGAGGTTCTCGTCGTCGATGATGGGTCGACCGATGACACCTGTGGCGTGGTTCGCCAGCGGGCCGAGTCGGACGATCGGCTCCGGTTGCTGGAGAACGGTGAGAATCGAGGGAAGGGCTACTCGGTCGCGCACGGGGTCCGCGAGGCCTCAGGCCAGTGGATCCTGTTCTCCGATGCGGATCTGTCGACGCCCGTCGAGGAGCTCTTGAAGCTGGAGGCCGGACGTGGGGAGGCGCCGATCGCCATCGGCTCGCGGGCGCTGCCAGACTCCGACCTGAAGAAGCGGCAGCCCTTCTATCGCGAGATGATGGGCAGGTCGTTCAATCTGCTCGTGCAGACGCTCGTCTTTCCTGGGATCAAGGACACCCAGTGCGGCTTCAAGCTCTTCCGAGGGGACGTGGCCAAGGAGCTCTTCGAGAGGCGGACCATCGACGGCTTCGCGTTCGACGTCGAGGTCTTGTTCCTGGCACGCAAGCAGGGTCATCGCGTCTCGGAGATCCCGGTGGTCTGGATCAACGATGAGGCGTCCCGAGTCGACCCCATTCGACACTCCCTCAAGATGTTCGCCGACATCGTGAAGGTCCGGGGGCGACACCGGGGTTGAGACCTCCTCGTTAGAGGCTCATCTGGAGCAGTCGGGCCACCTCTCGGGGCGCCTGTCCCACGGCCGCGTGTCCCACCCCGGGGAGGAACACGGCCGCGCCGCGAGGCGCCGCGCTCCCCATCGCGAAGGCGTGCTCGACGTAGGCGGGATCGTCGGCTCCGGCCACGAATAGGCACGGCATCTGGAGCTCCTTGAGCCGGGGAAGGAGATCCTCTTGTTGGCCGAGGCCGAGGGTCCTAAGCGCTCCAGCGAGGCCCTCCGCCGTGTGGACACGGCGGCGCGCCCCGTCTCGCTCAAGCCAGCGTTGACCTCGACCGCGGAGGCCCTCGAACATGGGCAAGGTGCTCCAGGAGGTGAGGAAGGCCTCCAGTCCCCCGTCGAGGAGCTCTTGGGCTCGGGTCTCGTCGCGTCGCGCTCGCTCGGAGCGTGACGCCGGATCGGAGATCCCCGGGGACGCCGAGATCACCACGAGGACCGAGATCAGCTCCGGGTGTTCAAGGGCCACGTGGAGGGCGACGCGCCCCCCCTGACTGTAGCCGAGTAGAGGCATGGGGCATGACGCGGAGCGCAGAACCTCCGCCACGCCCTTGGCCGCGTCCATCAGCGAGGCCCCGACCATGGGCTCGGGGCCGTGGCCGGGCAGATCCGGCGCGATCCCCCGAACGCCCATGTGCTCGCACAGCTCGTCGAAGCACGCGCCGGTCTGCGTAAACCCATGGAGCATGATCCAGGGCGCCCCTGCTCCGTGCTCGTGGATTCTCCCTACGCGAGACGTCACCGCCAGGCCTCTGGGTTCGCGAGGTGAGCAGGCCGGCTCCCGTCGAGGACGTCGATGACCCCCTGCGCGACCAAGAGGGCCATCTGTCCTCGAGTCCCGTGGGTGGCCGAGCCGATGTGAGGGCTCAGGACCGCCCTGGGCGCGCTCATCCACCGGGAATCAATCGGCCCCGGCTCGCCGTCGAAGACGTCGAGCCCCACGCCGGTCAGGTGACCCCGATCGAGGGCGCTGAGCAGCGCGTCTTCGTCCATGACTTCTCCGCGCGCCGTGTTGATCAAGATGGCGGTCGGCTTCATCTGGGCGATGCGCTGTGCGTTGATCATTCGCTCGGTCTTGGGTGTGAGCGGAACATGGAGGGTCACGATGTCGCTGCGGGTCAGGAGGTCGTCCAGGGTCACGGATTCAACGCCCAGCTCCCGCTCGATCTCCGGGCGCGGTGTGCGGTTGTGCGCCAGGACCTTCATGCCGAAGCCCCTGGCGCGTCGAGCCATCGCCTGCCCGATTCGACCGAAGCCCACGATACCCAGGGTCGCGCCGCAGAGATCGCTGCCGAGGAGCGTCATGGCCTCCCAGCCTCGAAACCGATCCTCTCGCACAAAACGATCGGCCTCGACCGTCCGACGCGCGACGGCCATCAACAGCGCCCAGGCCAGGTCCGCCGAGGCCTCTGTAAGCACTCCCGGGGTGTGCACCACGGGGATCTCCCGGCGGGTCGCCGTCTCAAGATCGATGTTGTTGGTCCCGACCGCCATGGTGCCGATCGCCCGGACGTTCAGGCCGTCGATGAGGTCGGCGTCGATGGGATCGGTGAGCATGCAGATCAGGGCGTCTGCGTCCTGACAGCCAGCGAGAATGGACTCGCGGGTTCGGGGAGCGTCGGGGTGGACCCGAACGGTGCCTCGAGACCGAAGCAGCTCCATGCCTGCAGCCGGGATCTCGTAGGTAAGGAAGAACGTCGTCATGGCTGGCCGCCTCGTCTCAGATATCTCGTGTACTTGCCCAGGCGCTGCTCGACGAGCTCGAGAGCCGCGCGCTCGGCGAGGGATGAGACCGCGCGCCTCGCTCCCTCTGGGTCCTCCGTCTCGATCTCGATCTCGACGTCGCAGGACCCATCGGGGAACGAGCTCCGGTCGACCTCCAGGACATAACCTTCGAGGTCGACCACGTGTCGGAGGTTCAAGAGGCTCCCCTGATGTCGTAGCGCGCTCACCTGGAGCTCATCGGCGAGCCATCGTGTCGCGGGATGGTCGAGCTCCATAAGCTGTCGCTCTCCCTCCATGACCGCGAGCGCGTCCTCGACGGGCAGGGGCTCCTCGAGCTCCCAGGACACGAAGACGCCCCTCGTTGCCCCCACGCGGCGCTTCAGGGTCAAGCAGGCTCGTCGATCCGCGCCTCGCTCCTCGATCCGCAGTCGAACCATCACCTTCTCGCGCGCCGTGCGCCCCTCGACGCAGACGAGATAGTGATTGGCCTGGGCGAGGATGGCCCGAGGCGTCGGCAGCGCTTCGAGCAGACGCTCGAGCTCTTCCGGGCGCACCAGGGCGAGTTTGAGCTCCTTCTCCATGGGGCGAACCTAGCATCTGGGAGTGATTCGTCCACCCCGTGTCGACCCAGGCTTGCTCCCTCGATTTGCCGCAGATGAACCGATGGTCTCGGACTCAGTCCGAGCAGATGTTCGTCTCGCCCGGGGAGGGCGGCATGCTGGCAAAATCACTGGCGTTGTCGTCGGTGTCCTGGCCATCTTCGCACCGCCCTAGAGCGGTCGGCTCTGCCAGCAGAGACGAGTCGACGCCGATGTGGCCTTCGCCCTCGTTGTAGCCGTTCACGACGCCGTTGTAGCTCACAGTGTCGATGAGCTCTTCGCCGTTTCGCGTGATCCGAATCGCGTCGCCGTCGCCGTCGCCGTCCGCGAGGAAGTCCCCGAGCACGACGATCCCGTAGACCCCCTCAAGTCCGCTGTTGGCGATCGACGGAGGTCCGATGAGGATTCGATCTCCAGGCACGAGGTGCTCCGCGCTCTGGTCGAGATAGATGAGGTCGTACAGCTGTTGGCTCGCTCCGTCCACGAGCTCCAGGGCATAGAGATCCATGCTCGCGCTACCCTCGCCGACGATCAGCAGCTCGATGAAATCTGAGGTGTCCGCGCCAGGCTGGGTGTAGTCCAGCTCGTTGATCACTGGCCAGGCCGTGGGCGGAAGGCAGCTGGGCTCTGAGGGGAACGAGCAGCCGACCTGGGGATCGCAAAGGTCCATGGTGCAGTCGTCCCCGTCTTCGCAGGAGAGGGTCGCGCCGGTCCAGGAGCATGTGCCGCCCTGGCACGTCTCGTTCAGGGTGCACAGATCGCCGTCCTCACAGGGGCTGTCGTTGGGTCGAACCGGGTTCTGACACCCGAGCGCATCGTCGCAGGTGTCATCGGTACAGGAGTTCCCGTCTGTGCAGTCTACGGGCTCGCCCTGGCAGCTCCCCTCATCACACAGATCGTTCGCTGTGCACGCAGATCCGTCGTCACAATCTTCCGTGTTGGGCGTGTGCGCGCAGCCTGTCAGGATGCCGCAGGTGTCGGTCGTGCACGGGTTCCCGTCATCGCAGGTGGCCGGTGAGCCCGCGCAAAAGCCGTCCTGGCAGGTCTCGTTCTCCGTGCAGGGGTTCCCGTCGTTGCAGGGGTCCTCGTGGGTCGTGAACACGCAGCCTATCTCGGAGTCGCACGTGTCGTTCGTACACACGTTGCCGTCGTCGCAGGTGGGCGCTGGCCCCGAGATGCAGACCGCACCCTCCCCGCACTCATCGAAGACCGTGCAAAGGTCCCCGTCCTCACAGGCCGCGCCGATGAGGTCGGTGGTGGTGCACCCCACCACCAGATCGCAGGTCGTAAAGGTGCAGGGGTTCCCATCCTCACAGTCGACGGTCTCACCCGTGCAGAGCCCTTCCACACCGCAGGTGTCGTTCTCCGTGCAGACGTCACCGTCATCACACGGACCCTCGAACGCCGTGTGCGTGCAGCCCACGTCGACGACGCACTCGTCGATCGTGCAGGGGTCCTCATCATCGCAGTCCAGGGTCGATCCGGCGCACGTCCCCTGAGAACACACGTCTTCGTCGGTGCACGCGTCACCGTCATCGCACGGACTCTCGGTCAGCGAGCTCAAGCATCCGCTCGCCGGATCGCACGTGTTCTTCGTGCAGGGATTTCCATCGTCGCAGTCGACCGGGTTCTCGCCGACGCACGCTCCAGAGGCTGAGCAGCTCGACGACTGGGTGCAGGCGTCAGCATCATCACACGGTGAGCCCTCGCTTGGCACATAGACGCAGCCCACCACCGGCTGGCAGGTGTCCGTCGTGCATTCATTGGCGTCGTCACAGGTCGTAGGCTTCGTGGAGACACACGCGATGCCCTCACAGTGATCAGCCGTTGTGCACGGATCTCCATCATCACAGTCTCCCTCGCGAGGCTCATGGATGCAGCCTTCACCAGGTACGCAGCTGTCCTCTGTGCACGCGTTGCCGTCATCGCATGAGACCGAAACGCCCCCCACGCAGATCCCGCTCTGACAGAAGTCATTGCTGGTGCAGGAGTCTTCGTCGTCACAGCCGAGCCCGTCCGGTCTATCCGCGACTATGCACTCGCCCGAGAACAGATCGCATCGCGCCATCACGCAGGAGGTGAGCTCGCCGAGCGCGCTCGCGCAGGCCGCGTCGCTCTCGCAGGCGGCGGTTCCGGAAGGCGTGTCTTGCTGCACGACGGCGTCAGGCGACCCCGTGTCCGTCGTGTCTGGAGCTGAGCTTGCCGCGACGGGGGGCGCGTCCTGCGCGCACGCGGAAGCGCCCGCGCACAGCACAGCGCAGAGTCCGGTCATGATCATCGCTCGCAGGGAGCGAATCCGTGGGACAGGATGCAGCATTCCTCTCAACTCCGGATAACGTCCGGTGTCGTGAGCGCGGAAACTCTTTTAAGGATGCCCCATCGTTACTGGTACTGGCGGAGTGAATCAACTGATCCATATCAATTTTTTCGCTCCGCTGACCGACCTGCTCGACCTCGAGGTCAGGGCGAACGAGCCTCAGTCCAGCGCAGGGGAGGCCTTGTCGCGAGGGCGATCATGAAGGGCGTGGCGAACAGCATCAGGTTGGCCTCGGGAGCGGCGAGATGCCCGTTGAGGCTGCCCACGAGGAAGATCGTCGCCAGGACGAACCAGGAGGTGGAGACCCGGGCCTCATGGCCCGGCAGAAGACTCCCCGCGACCGCGAGCCCGGTGAGGAGCCAGCCGATCGTGTGCAGTCCCGCCAGGAGGGTCATCCCCGGACTCGGGCTCAAGATCCCTGTGACCGCGCCGGGCTGCGCCTGACGCCAGAGTTGATCGAGGGCACTTCCCAACTCGCGGGTCGAGCCGCCACACAACGCCCAGAGGCCCAGCACGACCAAGGCCGCGACCGCAGGACTGGCGATGAGCGACAGGGGAACGGGCGGCAAGATCCCATGCCCAGGCTCCGCAGAATGGACCGCTCCCCCCTGACCGTAGGCTTGGGCGGCGAAGATGAAGATGGGGATGCCCAGGGCCACCAGCGCGGGGTGCAGCAGCGTGAGCAGACCCCACACAAGTCCCACACGCCAGGTGGACTCGGGGGCCTGAAGGAGTCGCTGGCAGGTCAGCGCGAACAGAACGCCGGCGCCAAGGGTCCAGGCTCCATAGAGGTCTCCGGCGGCGATGCCTCGCGCTGGCGCGGCCAGGAGCAGGAGGCCCCCAACGATCCAGGCGGTGGGCTCCAGTGGGCTCGCGGAACGCCCCCCGACGAAACGCGTGAGCCCCCACCAGCTGAGCGTCAGGAGCAGGCAGGCGATCGCTCGCGACCAGGCCTCATCCTCTCCTGTCGGGTTGAGCAGGAGCGCCATGACCGTCGCGCCACGCGCCAGGAGACCCTGGGGCGCCGCGCGCAGGGCCTGAGCCTGGGCGCCTCTCGGACCTCGCTCCATGATGTCGTCGGCGAGGGTCACGCTCTCGCCCAGCAGAGCGCTGGCGCCTTCTGAGGGGGTCACGATGAGCGGAGCGGCGACAAAGAGCGCGGCGGCCGCGAACACGGTCGCGAGCAGCCAAGGACGTTTGAGGGCGCCTCGAGGGATCTGCGTTGGCGCCTCAGATAGGGGGTCATCATTCATGGACTCCGGGCTTATATCTCGATGGCAGCCCTGGATCCAGACTCACGAAATCGTTGACTTTAGGAGGTCGACAACCTACGATTCGACGTCCGCCTCTGGAGCCGCCCCAGTTGGGCCACTCGAGGCGATGAACGTGACCACGACAGGTCACTCCCCGAACGAGCCACCAGAGCACCACGAACGTGCACTTAGAACCTTCTCAAAGCGCCCTCACGCCAGGGTCGCTGCCGCGATATGCCTTAGGGCACCCAGCGGTTATCCTT
>MDTA01139403.1_pt1 | contig 10078 bp, 12 predicted proteins | sample 811151 | NCBI WGS metagenome assembly MDTA01 (sample SAMN05326648, study PRJNA326480) | marine metagenome | isolation source: seawater | place: Indian Ocean: South | collected 2010 | reverse complement strand
GTACTCAGATCCTAAGCGTCAACGGGTCTACGATTGTTTTCAAGAGTGAGCCCCAGATTGTCCAGGTTCCCGGTGGAATCTTAATTACGGAAGGCGGGGGTCAGCCTCGGTTTGTTAAAGTGGGAGGGGGGCTTAAGGTTATTTCTTTAGACGGCTCAGGCTCAGAGATCATCTCCATTTAAAAATATATATATGTGTAAATAAAGACACAGAGGTCAATATGCCGCTATACTTTAAAACCAAACTAGGCGGTGAATCAGAATTCAAGGAACTTCAGAAAACAATTAATGATGATTTTAAATTAGACGGTGATGAAGGCCCAGGTTATAAGAAAAAAGCCGTTAATAAAGCAGTTGCAGACTTACTAAGTGGGGAAGACGTAAAAACTGACGATGTAAAAAAAATATTAAAAAAACTTTATAGTGAAAAAGAAAAAGACGTAACTGCTGCATTTTCAGAGTTAAAAGTGGGGGGTATGGTAAGTATAATTAAAATTTACGCAGCTTATGCAGCTGAGAGAATGCAGGCCAGGTGTGGAAATAACCTAGATTTAGGTACCAGTGGGGTTATAATAAGCGATATCCTTAGTGATTTTTATATTCTTGGTTAAGAATTATTTAGTAAACTGCTCTTTACGTTTATTATTTTTTAAAACGGAGGGATAGTGAACATACTTTCCATATGTTTGACTAATTTTTTTTTTGCCGGCATCCTTCTGGTCCTCTTTGAGCAGTAAAACTTCGTTAATATGTTCATAAGTTCTAAACTTACCTATGCCTTTAAAGGCTTCATTTTTATACTTAGATGCTTCTAGGCTGGGCATGTGTACATATGGGTTTGTTTCATTCGCAAAATCAAAAACGCCTCTAACTTTACCCGTAGACATATGTATGTATATATAGTACATAAAATTATTTACACTTTTTTAGTACACACTCTGCATCCTTGCAAAGACACGAGGCACAATTGGGTGCATCTCCCTTGAGGTCAGGGAGTAATCGATCCGGTTCTCGGCGGAAATGTTAGCGCCACGTTTATAATAAGTATTATTTGGGGTAGGAGCAGAAACGGCTCTGCGGTTATGGTACTGGTACTTAGGGTCGTTTACACTTTTGCGGACCTTACCCTGCTGATTAGTTATCGGATTAAATGCAACGGTGCCACGTGGAACACTTAGCTGCGCAGAGTACTGCTTGTTGTACCCGGTTGGGCGGACCTTAATGTCGCCGTAATCCGCAATGCCATACATCTTAGGGGTCATCGGAGCCCGCTTCTTGTACCCTGGAATGTACTCATTCAAAATTTTACGTTTGCGGGTCAGATCCTGGCCAATGTGAGAAAGCATGTTCACCTTAAAAGGGCCGCGTTCAAAGTGCATGTTATTCTCAAAGTCGTTATCCTCGCTGTAGAATTTCCTATTTGTAATCACACCGGGGCGGTTGTAGGTCTTGTTCTGGTACCTGGAGAAGGGCCTCATACGTTCACTGGGCATCCTACGCTTGTTACGGGGCACCTCATATGCCACGTTTCCCTTGCCTTCAATGTAAAAGCCGTGTTTGTAGTTGTCATCTGTAAAGGTTGCGTCACGTGAATAGAACTTTCCCTGGCCCCATCGCTTACGGCCAGCCATTGGGTTGTAGTACATCGACCCGGGTGCACTGCGCTGCCACAAGTTTCGCAGATCTCGCCACGATCCCCTGACTTTCTCAACGAGGCGGGGCTCATACATACGGTCACGGTTCTTGGCCCTTAGGATCTCCATTGGGCACCTCTGCTCCCTAAAGCCACGGGGCTTGTTCATAGACTGTGCCCTCTGCTGCACAACACCTGCACCCATTCCGTCGGCTCCAAACATTCTCATTCTGGAGGGGATATCTACCAGCTTCTGGTTATTGTACTCCGGGTCAATGGCCAGGTGTTTACGGTCTACTGTTGTGGATGTGGTTGGGAAACGGGAGTCATGCACAATGTTGACTTTGCTGGATAGCGCCGGTACAGCTCCGTGTAGGTTTCTCTCCACATTGCGGGGGTGCACCCCCTGCTGCCCCGTAACATTAAATTTCTGACCGGGGTCCACCATGGCCACGTAGTTATAGTAGTCACTGGTGCTATCGGACATCTCCTTGCTCATGTCAAGAGGCTTGTTGGTAAACTTGTTGCTTTCTTGAATTTTGTTCCTAAAGTTTTGCAACGCCTGGTTTGTCTTTACTTTTTGGTCCCCGTGGCCGCGGCTTGCAAGCATCGGATCAGACCACATTTCTTCTTAATTAACTATATATTATCTTTTGTGAAAGACAGCAAAAAGACACAGTGTCCCCTGGGCTCAATTAGGTGGCCCTCCTCGTCCCGGATTGTGAGGGTGTATGCGGTTTTGTTACTGGTGGAAATAATGCCATCGGCAGGTACAACCACCGAGATTTGTTCCCCGGGGGCCTCATGGGTAATGACCTGTCCAATGACCCCGGTTCCACCCGTCATGGAGTTGGAATAGTTCTGTGTGCTGTTGTATGCACCGACTGTATTGGAGGTGCACTCCTCAACACATATGTTAATCACATGTGAACCATGTGAAGATCCTGTTAAATTCTTACTGGCGGAAATGGTGCTGTAGTAGTCCACCTGTGTCTGCAGCAGTCCACCCTCACCTGCCTCGTTCCCGTGGGTCGGCGGCCTCTCACTGGGCATACCCACAAATCGGACCGGTTCCAGCGACGTGGCCTGATTAGAAGCATACAACCTGGCCAGGCGAAACTCGTATAAGTCCATGTGAGCAGTGCAGTTTTGAGTAAGACTAACCCCTATATTAATATCTACCTGGTGAATAAGGTTAATTACGCCTGATGAAAGGTTAGACACACCTGATATTTCCAATGTATATTCATCACCAGCAGGAGTTGTGATTTTAATGAGACTTCCAACTACCAAATTGAACTCTGAATATTCGCTATTCGTTAAATCAAGTGGTGTAGGTGTTGTATTACTGGTTAATGTATAGGCATTGTCAACGCCGGGTTTTGAGAAGTCAAACCCTCCTTGTGCAGCAAGAAGCGTAGTACACCCTCTGGTCACGGGTGAATCATACCACTCAACCTCAAACCTCTGGAAAGTACCGTCGACTATTGATTCACTTGTAGATGTGGGAAAGTCAATTACATTACCAACTGCAGCAGTTGGTTGCACAATTCCGCCGTTTAAACCATAATTCTTAGTGAAAAATGATGTTGTGGTAGAATAGGTTCCCCCCATATTTTTTGCAAGTGGATCGTAGGCGCTTTTGTTCTCATGATATTGGTAGTATCCAGGTACATCGTAGCAGTGGATATCGATGTCGTAACCCAGGGTGGGCCACACACTTCCATGTGCAAAGTTAAAAACCCGCAGATCCTCTGTGATCATAGAGGAGGAAGGTACCAGTACAGAGAAGCCATATGATTTGTTACGCAAAATAATTTTGTTTTGAACATATTCGAAAAAAATTGCACCTGAGGTATCCTCATCTTGGTCATATATGATGTGATTATTAAGAAGCTCCGGGTACTCCCCACTTGTATCAATGTTTTTTTTCAGCAGGTCGTTCATGACCTGTACCAATCCATTGACCGAATAATCCCTAGGGGGAATGCATATGTATAGGCGCCTATAATGGTTTCTGACTTGCTTAGGGTTGGCGCCAGAATTATCACCGGAAGTTGAAATAACATGAGTTGTGCCGTCATTCTTTGCTTCAACTGGTACATTTAGCTCACTTAGCCAATGCCCAACACCATATGTTTGAGGAGATACAACGTCGTCGCTTAAATGTGTCTTGTTGTATGTAAACACATATAGTGACAACACATTGTTCCCTGTGCTGATTCGGATGTAAGGGTTTGTCATGGCGGCGCTGGCCAAGGTGACGTGGTTGTAACCCCTTACATTATGTGTAAAAAACACAGTGGAGGCCGTGTCAGTTCTAAGAATTAATTGTCTGTTGGCCATATGGGTATATATAGTTTATAAGTAGCATATAAATTATATACGTGTCTTTTTTACCTTTGGTATATGTAATAGGAAAGGCTCACCCCTTTTACAAAAACATACCCATTCATATATATATACATACATACATAGACAATGGGATCCATGATAAACAAGTTTATTGATTACCACATGAACTCCATGAGGGAGGATATCATCAGGGCTATTATGGGGAATAGTAGGGACTGCACCATTGAGATAGGCTATACTGTGCCTAAAATACAAAAGTCCAAGCTACCGTCGCTATTACAGAACATAGGAATCTTAAAAGATGTGGAGGAATTGGAAATCACCATACTTAGAATAAGGGGATACGCCGACGACCCCGGCCAGCTAACAAAGGATTGGTCTGGCGATCTGAACTATAGGCGCTTTGGAAATAACAAGAGGCAAGTGGCGGCAGCACTGGTTCTGAAAGATCTAATTATTGATGCCTCGTTGGATTTTGGTAATGGTAAAGTTGTTCAGGTAAGCCTGCCGATTTCCAGCATCAGTGCAAGGGTCACTCTCAGCATGTTGCTACGCATAAAAGACCGGGTCATATGTGTCAAAGTGGACGATGTACTCTTATCCGGTGCTCATGCCGAGAAAAGGCCATACATACACATCGACTTTTTGAAACTGGTGCAGCTAAATAAATCGATGGTGCCACATGAACTTGCCAACAAGATGCTAGACCGAATTGGCGGCACCGTTTTCAATACCATTCTCGACGAGTTTATCGGCTTCACTGGAATATACGATAAGCTGGAGAATTTCATCGGGGTCCTGGTCCGGCACCTGGTGGGCCAGCATACACTTAAATATGGCTACACAATATCCAATCAGTGCTAAGATTGTGTACAGCCTCGCTGAAACCTCGGGGTTGCCAATGCACAAATAGTACATGAACATAATAACAATAATTAATGTATGCACTAGTCAGAACAGGTTTTCGAATATTTTGAATAAATGATTTTGCACCTACGACCCTTACTTTGCCGCCATCTACCAGCCGACATTGCATCCATAATCAAAAAGTATGCCAAGCCTAAGTGCAGCCGCTGGACCTTTGAACCCATATCCAACCGGTGGGTATGCTACTACCGTGGCTAAGATGTATGTGTATATGTCTGTGTGTGTGTTAATTCTAACCACAAAATTGTATAAACTGTGTAGCATAGGGCAGAGTAAATATGACCACAAAGACCAAACCTGTTTTTAAACTCACCAAAGTGGAAATTGAAAACGTCGCAACCAATGCCGCCATCCCATTTGACCAAGTAAGCGACAAACTGGTTGAGGCGGCGCAGACCATACTCGATACTCTACAGAAGAAAGGAGCCATTTTCACATTCAGTGTTCTTGAACGCTATGCAATACGGTACCTGATTCGCAACGGATATGTGGACCAAAAGGGACAAACCAAGCTAGTTAATTGGATGAAACGGGACGAGGCTGTTTTTAAAAGCATGCCTGATATTCTTGTGCACAACGCTACCTGTGAAAAGCGGGTCTCCCTGATTAACGCCACTGAGGAGTACCTGAGCAAAACAGAAGAGTATAAGAAACTGGTGAAAGAGGCGCTGAAGACAATCTACCGCTGGATACAGCAGGAAGAAGACCCCGTCATAACCACGCCTGCTGATTTTGCACTGAAGGCGGCACTTGATACTACACTCACCAAAATTAAAGACAAGGGTATTCGCAAAGCCAAAGAGTGCCTGGCGGCCAGAATGAAGTTCATGCTTAGGGTCGTCGACCCCAAAAAAGTAAAGTTTGAAACATCTAATAAAGAAAATTAGACTATATCATTTCCAGCACCCGTCTTCACGAAATTGCCAGGCTTGACATACCACTGACCATAACTGGTAGAGCTGCTGCCATTACCAGGCACTTGTGTACTAGAAGTGCAGTAGACACGGAACTTAACATACCCTGCAGTTAAACTCTGGTCAATCGTAAACCCGGCGGAGGATCCAGCATAAGTAGCACTGTTACCAACTCGAAAAATAACAGTAACATCATGACCACCACTACCACCTGCTGCATCGAATCTAACAAGAATGTCAAAGAACTTACCGCTGTAGTCGTAAAGGGCTTTGCGCAGTGCAACCTTTTCGGATTCACTGGGGCTACTGCCGGAGATGCCAATGGCCAGGGCCGAAGGGAGCTGAAAGGATGCCGAGACATTATTTTCAGCGAAGTTGGCCAGGTTGGTACCAGTAGCAGTAGTCGAGGCGTAATCCGTTGCGGTAGTAAAAATGCTGGTCGCATCAGGGGGGAGGACAACAGTAAGGGTTATCTGACCAGTGACGCTGGATGCAGTCAGGTGCAAGTCGGTAACCTGTCCAACCGACGCAGGGCCTAGACTTCCATATGAAAGGGTTGTGGAGGAAGCGCTACTATCTGCCCAGTAAATGCGGTCCTGCTGAATATCGCTGCTCTCCGCAACAACTGCCTGCACACCCGAAAGGGTCTTGAGCTTGGCAATACCCATGGTAAAACTGTTGTTTTCCTTGTTAAGGTATGAAGTCATTGTTTAATAAGAGGGGAGAAAAAAAAAACGGTTTATATAGCCTCGTCCAAGTAGCTTACATTTGTTTGTTTGCGTATAGCATAATCACAAATGGAATATCTGGCCGTAGCTGGCGCAGCAATATTATTTTTTCATGGGATCAAGAAGATTACTACCAAGAATCCAGACACAGTAATGGCCACACCTGCTGGTTTTCCGCCGGGAACAACCCCTGGCAAAGCTGCGACCCCGGCACCCCAGCAAAGTGCAGGTGGACAGGCCGGAATGGTCCATGAGATCAGCACCCAGGAGGAATTTGTGAACGCCGCCATGAGCCCCAATGGCGCTTTTCTGGCAATCACCGCCGATTGGTGTGGCCACTGTAAGGCTATGAAGGACGATTTTTACACCGCCGCCGCAAGTTCTCCGGTACCGTTTTACTGGGTGGACACCAAGGACTTTTCGGAGGATGATCTGGACGGCATTGAGGGCTTCCCTACGCTTCGGTTCTACAGGGAAGGACAGGGCAAGAACCACGAAGGCGATAGGAGCAGCAGCGCAATGCTGGAGTTTGTCCACAGCATGGTGTAATTATTTAGTGGCGGCAGGGCATTTCTTCGGTTTGTAGGCCCACATGATTAGCGCCAGGCACCTTCTTCTTGTCGGGTTCTTGTTCTGCTGTGCAAGGTGCCTCTTGATAAAGTTTCGCCTCCTGGTCTCCCATGTTTGTCTTGATTTTGTGTGCCTTTTGCGTTTCATGGCTTTGGCCGTCTTTGCCCTTTGGTAGACTCGCATAAACCCTCCTTTATTTCTTGCCACTTTGGAAACTCTTTTCTTCTTTGCCTCGGCCTCATACTTATGGGCGGCTTTGTAGCTCATCCATTTATATGCCATTCTTATAAATACACAAATGAATAAAAATATATACTGGTGGTACTATACCGACTATAATGGGAAAATCAATGGTGACCAATATGGTGACGGGGGGTCTTGCAGATGGCCTCAAGGACTGCATCCAGGCAAATGACGATGCTGGCAAAAAGAGGTGTGCACAGTACATTTCCAAAATGATCAAGAGCTCAATTGAAAAGGTGATCCCACCGAAACTTTACGGGTGTGTGACAAATCCATCACTAAAAGCAGACAGTAGCTGTATACAGGCAATACACGACGCCTTGTTTGGACCAAATAAAATCGATGAACGGCTATGGAAATGTATAAAGCTTGGGGTCAAGGGAAATACGGAGTGTTCTGAATATCTACATGAGATCCTGGGTGGGGTGCTCCGACAGCTGGGACTTGACCCCGCCGAGATTTCCAAGATCATCACATTTGTGACGGGACTTCTGCCCAGTATCACCAACGAAATCATGCCGGCACTCAAGAACATGAAGAACTTGTTACCGGAGGTGGAACGGATCATACAGGACATAGACCAGAAGCAGCTGATTCAAAAGGTCAGCACCATCCTAGACGAAATTACAGAGAATAAGGTTATTGAGAGCATTGAGGACATGGTCAAAAAGGTGGAGGGAATGGATCTACCTAAGCAAATCAACAAGTTGATGCCCAAAATCAACGAAATCATGGGCTCCGATATTGGGGCTTGCTTAAAAAGTGATACCGGCAGCAAGACCAAGTGCAAAAAGGCGGTCTCGTCGCTATCGTCGGCACTTAAAGACACAATTAGTGTTGACGGTATTGTGAAAGATGTGCTTAAAAAAATGTGGCCCATCTTGCTCATGATCCCAGTCACCATGCTTTACATATCCTTCTTTGCAGACATGCTTGCTGAACAATTTGAGAATATAGGAAGGAACAATCTTATATACATTACCGTCTTCTACGTTGCGCTGCTTGGCGGGGCCATAGCGTTTGTGGTCTATTCCTAAAACCTAAAACACAATCTTGGACAAGATGTTTTCCTGGATCAGGAAGTGGCCAAGACGGGGCACAAATTCAGCTAAGCGGCCGCGGTAGCCGTATACAGACCCTTTAATAACCTTGCTTAGGTCCATCAGAGTGTGTGTAAAGCACATGTCACTTGTCTCGTTATACAGAACCTTATTCTTGTCGTAGCACTTCAGTAAACTGATTTTATCCTTGGTCCGCAAAGGCTTCATTCCAACCACAACCGCCGTGGTATCGTTGCGGTGGTACATCTTAAGGTCCGAATCGTCAAGGGGAATCTCAGAACACGTTTCCTCCAAGAATTCACGCTTAGCCGCCTCCAGTGGCGTCTCGTTGCGGTTCAGCTTACCACCCGGGGGGTTGTACCCTCGTTTATTTTTAACTAGCAAAATGCGCTTATCCATGTCAAACAGAACTACACCGACGTTTTTGATGCGTCGCTTATTTACATTTGTTTTCATCAAATTCTAATTTTTATCGGTGGTATTTTGTGTGGCGATACGATGATATCTGTGTGTACACTATATTTTAATTTAATTAGTATAAGCATCTAAGGATCCCATAAAACCTGGATCTTATTATCGAGGCGGCGTAGGCGGACCTTGTACCCAAGTTTCTTAAGTGATGAGGCAATGCTCTTTGAATTCACAAGTAGTGAGATTGGGGTATACTCAACGCTATACTTTTTGAACGTTGCGGCAACTTGAATCAGTTTGCATACCCTCTTTACCTCGCCGTTTAAGGCTATATCCCTTGCAGAGGAGGCATGCCTCGTAATTTCCCTGGCATGCTTTGCATCCAGCATACTGTTAATTTTAATATGTTTTTATAACAAAAAAAATATTACTTTGCGAAAGCAGTTTTAGCTAATATGGCGTCCAATTTAGTATCATAATCAGAACCTGCTAATAAGGTATTTGTTTTTGTTTTGTTTTTTGTTAGTTTTGTAGCAGAAGCTTGAATTAATTGTTTTTGGGTAGTAATATTTTTACTTTTATTGATTACACTATCCGCTGAAGAGGCTTCTCTTTTATCTTTTGGAGTTGCTAAGACAGTGCCAATTTCTGTTTTAACTTCAGTAACCCCTTTGTTATAACTAGTTATTCCTCCAAACAATGTTGTTAGTGCTTCTAATTGACCTTCTAATAATCTTATATCTTCATTAGCGCCTTCCTTTTTTTCTTCTGCCCCATCTCCTCCATCCTCTAGACTTTCAATTGCTTTTGTAAGTTCTGCAATTTTATCTTGTAACAATTTATTTATTGCTGCCTTTTCTTCATCTTTAATTTCTATTTTGTTTACTTTCTTAATCTCGTCTGAAATTTCTTCTAATTTTTTGTTTTTTTCATCTGATGCTATAGTTTTAGAAGCAACAGCACCCTCCAAGTAACTTGGGTTCAATTGCATACCCAATGTCTTAAGAATATTTAGTCCCGTTTTGAAGCCCAGTTTAGGGGGGACATACTTGCTACATTTACGAGAAGGCGCCACAGGGCAAAGACCGCTTAGAAGACCTTTGCGGTTCTTAGGAACCGGGCCAGACTTGTTAAAGGCCCAGGCTGCCTTCAGCTGGCTTGTGGATGCTCCACCGACCCGATCAGACCCGACACAGTCACAGGTAGGATCGTAACTGTCTGTGCCGTTGCTGTAGCT
>MDTA01027413.1_pt1 | contig 10078 bp, 10 predicted proteins | sample 811151 | NCBI WGS metagenome assembly MDTA01 (sample SAMN05326648, study PRJNA326480) | marine metagenome | isolation source: seawater | place: Indian Ocean: South | collected 2010 | reverse complement strand
GACAGTATCTAGAAGAGATCCTAAAACAGGCAAATTTGAGATGGAAAAGGCTCCTTTATACCATTTAATTGATGAAGATAAAGACGAATCAGAAGCTTCATAAATTTAATGGAACTGATTAAAAAGTCTGATAAGGAGATCATCGATATTGCGAATCCTTTTTGGGATGAACTCATTAAAAGTTCAAACAAAAAGGATTACAATGCTTTCACCAGAAATTTCTCAAAAGAAATGATGTTGGCTTCCAATGAGGTAGAGATTGGCAAGCAATGGTCGAGGAACGAAATGCTCACAAGTCTCTCCCCTGAGTATGTTAATCTTGGATGTTTACGCCGAAAAAACTTTGTAACTGTTTTGTATAAACAAAGAAGTAAAACTGTTGACGGAGATTTTCTGGGTAGATTAGTGCTTGGGATTGAAGAAGATGAAATTAAAATATTTGGTGCCACTATATTTTAAATAGATAATGAGCTAATCATTTGGTATCTTTGATAAAAGCATTTAATGTATTTATCGTAAAATCCCCTGTTGTAAAGAAATCACTTTTAAGTAATCTCTTATGCAATTTTATATTTGTCTTTATCCCCTCAATCACAGTTTCGTCTAGTGCAAAAAGCATTTTCTTAATTGCTGACGTTCTATCCTCACCGTAGGCTATTATCTTTGCTATCATTGAATCATAATTTGGTGGAACTGTGTATCCACTATATATATGCGAATCTGTTCTAATACCAGGTCCACCAGGTGGATGAAATACTCTAATTAATCCAGGAGATGGCATAAAGTTATTTGGATCTTCTGCATTAATACGACACTCAATAGCATGTCCTTTAAATTCTATATCTTTTTGGGTAAGATTAAGTTTCTCACCTGATGCTACTTTAATTTGCTCACTTATGAGATCTATGCCCGTAAGTAACTCTGTCACTGGATGTTCAACTTGTATCCTAGTATTCATTTCAATAAAACTAAATTGACCGTCTTGATAGAGGAATTCAAAAGTTCCCGCACCTCTATATCCAAGCTGTTTACATGCATCTGTACAGATTGTTCCAATATCATTAATTTTTTCACGTGAAATATTGATTGCAGTTGTCTCTTCGATTACCTTTTGATTTCTCCTTTGAAGTGAACAGTCACGTTCACCTAAGTGAATAGCATTGCCATAATTATCGCACATAACCTGTATCTCTATATGTCTAGGTTTGTCAAAAAATTTTTCGAAATATAAATCTCCATTACCAAAAGCATTTTCAGCTTCTGTTTTCGTAATCTTCATCGCGTTTGCAAATTCATCTTCAGATTGGACAATCATCATACCACGCCCACCACCACCATGGATAGCTTTTAGCATAATAGGAAATCCAATTTTCTTGGCTTCCTTAATATTTGATTTTACATCATCAGGTAGAACACCGTCATAACCGGGGATACATGGCACTCCAAAATCTTTCATAGCTTTTTTAGCCTTGATTTTATCACCCATTTTTTTAAGAACACTGCTTGGAGGTCCAATAAATATGAACTTATTTGACTCAACGATTTCAGCGAATGTCGCAGATTCTGATAAAAAACCATAACCAGGATGTATCGCATCTGCATTTGTTAATTCTGCCGCACTAATAATCGATGGTATATTAAGATAACTTTTACTTGGATCAGCTTTACCAATACAAACGGATTCATCTGCCATTTTAACGTGTGGTAACTGCCTATCAACTGTCGAATGCACGGCAACTGTTTGTATACCTAATTTCCTACAAGCTCTAAGTATTCTTAGAGCAATTTCTCCTCTGTTAGCAATGAGAATTTTCTGTATCATATTATTTTATTACAAATAGTGGTTGCCCAAACTCTACAGGCTCAGCATCGTCAACCATAATATCGATAATTGTCCCACCTGTTTCTGCATTTACTTGGTTCATCATTTTCATGGCTTCTAGGATACATAGAGTATCACCTTTTTTAACTTTTTGTCCCTTTTCAACGAATGGTTTCGAATCTGGTGATGCGGCTCTGTAAAATGTTCCAACCATTGGCGAAGTTATTAATTCACCATCTATTTTTTCTTCTATGCTATCGTTACGATCTTTATTATCAGCGTCTTGTTGCTTGCTTACCTCTTCCACTACATTAGCTGAAGGAGGTGAGATTATTTGTTGCGGTATTTGTAAATGTTGTGAACCTGGTTTGGTTAGTTTTATAGATTCTTCTCCTTCTTTGACCTCTATCTCAGCAATATCTGATTCTTCAAGAAGCTCCATGAGTTTTTTTATTTTTCTTAAATCCATTATTTGTCTCTTAGATAATTTTTTACTTTTCTCATCGCTAAACCATACCCATCTATCCCACAACCTATGATGCATCCAATACTAATATCACTAAGAAATGACTTTTTCCTAAATTCTTCTCTCTGAAAAATATTAGAAATATGTACCTCAATAAAAGGTATACCCGTGCTCAAGAAAGTATCTCTAAGCGCTATACTTGTGTGTGTTAAAGGACCAGGATTTATTATTATCACATCCACACTATTCTTTTTTGCATCTTGAATAAAATCTATCATCTCATGTTCTGCATTAGTCTGTTTAGATAAAAACTCGTGTCCTGCATCAATTGCACTAGATGATAATTTTTTTTCAATCTCGTCTAAAGTTGTCGTTCCGTAGATCTCTGGCTCACGAGTACCTAAGAGATTAAGATTTGGACCATTTAATAATAATATTTTTGACACTTTAATCACAATAATTCTATTTAGATGAAGTTAAACGATTTTAGCAGAATTTACAAGCTTTTATTATTATTTACTTCAGAGAGGTTTTTGTCAATCTGATTGAATTTTTCAATGAATTGCTCTGAGTCCACAAAACCAACTATTCTTGATTGAACTATTTCATTACCATTACGGTCAAAGAACATTATAACTGGTGGACCAAAAAGCTTAAAATCTCTCAAAAATCTACTACTTCCTTCATTAGTTTGTGTTATGTCAAATTTTACAAGATTAAGGGTTTTGAGTATTCCACTGACGCTTGAATCTGTAAATGTATATTTTTCTAATTCTTTGCAAGCCACACACCAATCTGCGTATATATCAACCATTGTATATTTTTCTGAACTCTTGATTTCTTGGAATAGTTCTTCAGGTTCAAAAACAGTCTTAAAATAGAGATTCTGCTCAACTTCTATAAAACTAAAAACAGGATTATAGTAGTTATTTTTATTAATACCTACAATTTGCAATATGACATATGATGTTAGAGTAAAAAAAGCTAGTACCCTGAAATATTTGTTGATAGTAAGATCTTTTGAGTACAATAGGATTGATAAAGTTATCAACGCAAGCAATGACCATGCTAATGCTGATACCTCAATGGATGTAACTCTCTCAAGTAACCAAATTGCTACTATTAAAAATAAAATACCAAACAACTTGTTTATTAGTGGTAAATATATCCCTATTTTTTTCATCAACTTAGAAGCTGAAGTACCGAGAACTAGAAGCGGTGTTCCCATCCCTAAACCCATGGCAAAAAGCGCTAATCCTCCTAGCGTCACATCACCTGATGATGCAATGTATATCAGTGCTCCTATCAACGGAGCAGTTACACATGGACCTACAATCAAGGCAGATAGAATTCCCATAATTCCCACACCAAGATAATTTCCTGCCTCAGCTTTATTTGATTTTACAATTAAAAAATTTTTTACTTTACTAGGCATCTCAATTGAAAATATACCTAGCATCGCTAATGAAAGAATTATGAATAGAGTTACAAATAAATAAATTACTATTGGGCTTTGAAGACTTGCTTGTATGTTAGCTCCTGACAAAGCTACAATTACTCCAAGAACAGAATATGCCAGTGCCATAGAGACTACATATGTAAAAGATAACATAAAAGCTTGCCTTGAGTTTATATTTGAACCTTGTCCAACTATTAAACCTGTTAATATCGGTATCATCGGAAATACACATGGTGTGAAAGCTAATAACAATCCTCCAATAAAAAAAAGTAAAACATTAACAAATATTGATTCATCATATAACTGCTTACTTATAGTTATTTGATCAGAGCTTGTCGATGTTTTTAAAAAGGAACCCACGTCACTTGTTGTAGAGTCAAGGGTATATGTTTTCTTTATCGGAGGATAGCATAAGCCTGCCTCTGCACATCCTTGATACATAATTTGAAGTTTGATTGAGTCTATCGGGTTTTCAAAGAAAACATCGGCAGAAACTCTTCCTTTGTAAATGTCAACTTCACCAAAAAATTCATCAGTTTTTTTCGAACCCTTTGGTAGTTCTACTCCAAGAATATTGTTCTTGTTTGTGTCAATAAGAGAAAAATTAATCATGCCAACATAAAGATAATAGTCTTTTTCGATATCCCATGTCACGATTAGTTGATTATCTGATGGATAACTAAAACTAATTTTAAATGCATCATCCGGGGATAAAAATTCAGTTTCGCCTAAGGGCGCTGAGGGCGATGCATAGCTCACTGTTTGGAACAGTAACAGGAATAAACATAAAAATTTTCTCATATTTGACATTATTCAATTATATGATATTTTTGCGATAATAAAACGTTTATGATGCTTTCCACCCATTATTATAAGATGATAAAGTAAAAGTATGATTGGTAACAATAAATTAATACTAGCAATAATCTTTCTTCCAATAATTGAAATATACTTATTTATTGAAATAGGAGCAATGCTTGGGTCTTTCTTAACAATATCATTAACACTCTTGACTGCATTTCTAGGTGTTTATTTACTCAAAATAGGAACGTTTAATAATGTGAGAAATTTGCAGAAAAAAATACTTGAAGGCATCAGGCCAGATCAAGAGATAGTAAATAGTATTTCTAATTTAATCAGCGCAGTTCTACTTATTCTTCCGGGTATATTGACTGATTTTCTTGGCGCTTTGTTACTATCTAGGTCGATTCAAACCTTATTAATCTCATATATGTCTAAAAATAGTTATAACTACTCGTCAGGAGGCCACAAAAAGACTATAATTGACGTCGAGCACAAGAAAAGTGATGATTAGAAAACCCTTGGTTTGGGCTTGAAATATCTCAAAACACCCATATACTACTGCTATTAGAGCATGGGGGCTCGCAAATAATTGAAACTAGAGGACAGACTATGAATATAAGACCTTTGCACGACCGTGTTATTGTTAGAAGAATGGAAGAGGAGAAAACATCTCCAGGCGGCATCGTGATTCCTGATTCAGCAACAGAGAAACCAATTAAAGGAGAGGTTCTTGCTGTAGGTAAAGGAAAAATTCTTGAGAGTGGTGAAGTTCGACCTCTCGACGTAAAAGTAGGTGATATGATATTATTCGGAAAGTATTCTGGAACAGAAGTAAATGTAGATGGTGAAGAGTTACTCGTGATGAGAGAAGACGACATCACAGCAATAATAAATTAATTTATTTAGAGGAAAATACAATGACAGCAAAAGAAGTAAAATTCGGTGACAGTGCAAGAAAAAAACTAGTTTCAGGTGTAAACATACTAGCCAATGCAGTGAAAACAACTTTGGGACCCAAAGGACGTAATGTGGTGCTTGATAAATCTTTTGGTGCGCCAACCGTAACTAAAGACGGTGTATCAGTGGCAAAAGAAATAGAATTGAAAGATAAGTTTGAGAATATGGGGGCGCAAATGGTGAAAGAAGTTGCATCCCAAACTTCTGATGTGGCTGGAGACGGAACAACAACAGCAACTGTCGTCGCACAATCAATTTTAAAGGAGGGTTTAAAGTGTGTCGCAGCAGGAATGAACCCAATGGACCTTAAACGAGGAATTGATAAAGCAGTTTCTGTGGCAGTTGAGAGCTTACAAAAAATGTCTAAGCCTTGTACCGACCAGAGTGCTATAGAACAAGTAGGAACAATATCTGCTAACTCTGATACAGACATTGGCTCTATCATTGCAGAAGCAATGGGTAAAGTAGGGAAAGAAGGAGTTATCACAGTAGAAGAGGGGCAATCACTAGAAAATGATCTAGATGTTGTAGAGGGAATGCAGTTTGATCGTGGTTATCTCTCACCATATTTCGCAACAAATCAACAAACAATGACTACTGAATTAGAGGATCCATATGTTCTTCTTTATGATAAAAAAATAGCTAATATTAAAGACATGTTACCAGTTCTAGAAGGTGTTGCGAAAGCTAGCAAACCACTGTTAATTATTGCTGAAGATGTCGAAGGTGAAGCCCTTGCAACTTTAGTCGTCAATAGTATTAGAGGTATTGTAAAAGTAGCTGCTGTTAAAGCACCAGGGTTTGGCGATAGAAGAAAAGCCATGCTTGAAGATATAGCTATTCTAACTGGTGGTACTGTGATCGCAGAGGAAGTTGGTTTAAGCCTAGAAAAAGCAGACATAAGCGTATTAGGCACAGCTAAGAAAATAAACGTTACTAAAGAAAACACAATTATTATCGATGGTGGTGGTAAAAAAGCTACAATTGAAGGTCGTGTTAATCAAATTAGATCTCAAATTGAAGAGGCAACTTCAGACTATGATAAAGAGAAAATGCAAGAGCGAGTAGCTAAATTAGCAGGCGGAGTTGCAGTCATTAAAGTAGGCGCGGCGACTGAAGTAGAAATGAAAGAGAAAAAAGCTAGAGTTGAAGATGCGCTTCATGCAACTAGAGCAGCTGTTGAGGAAGGTGTTGTTCCAGGTGGAGGGGTTGCAATGATAAGAGCGAGATCTGCTTTGGACAAGATTAAGGGCGATAATCCTGATCAAGATCAAGGTATACAAATAGCTAAACAAGCTATGCAAGAGCCGTTGAAACAAATTGTGACAAATGCAGGCCATGAGGGTTCTGTAATTTTAGCTAAAGTAGAAGAAGGAAAAGACTCGTTCGGTTATAATGCTGCAACATCTGAATTCGGTGATATGTTGAAAATGGGTATACTAGACCCTACCAAAGTCACAAGGACTGCATTGCAGAATGCATCGTCGATAGCTGGTTTAATGATTACCACTGAATGTATGGTAACTGATCAAGCTTCGGATGATCAGGCTCAAAGCACTACACCAGCTATGCCTGATATGGGTGGAATGGGTGGCATGGGAATGGGCGGCATGGGAATGTAAATTTCTGACGATTATTTCCGAAAAATTAAAAGCTCTCGTCTATTTCGAGAGCTTTTTTTTCACAGATTAGTAATATTTATAGAGTAGATAAGCCTGCTGTAGGTGTTACAATAATATATGAAAAAAATTTGGCTGAGTAATTATCCAGATAATGTGCCAAGCGAATTATCAAACTCTGAATTTAATTCGATTCCAGAAATATTTAAATATGCATCTCAAAAGTTTTCAAGCACAATTGCTTTTAATAATCTTGGCTCTAATCTAAGTTATAAAAAGACAGCTCTGTTATCAAATAAATTCTCGGCGTACCTCTACAATGTTCTTAAAATTAAAAAAGGTGATAAAGTTGCAGTTATGCTACCTAACCTACTAACATTTCCTATTTCCTTTTTTGGATCTCTAAATATTGGTGCAATAGTTGTAAATGTAAATCCATTATTTAAATCTAGAGAAGTAAAAAGTGTATTAATAGATTCTAATGCTGAGACCATAGTAATTTTAGACAGATTTTTAAATGAACTGGAACCAATACTCAATGACACAAAAATAAAAAATATCATAGTTTGCAGACCATACGATTTATTAAATTACCCTATGAGTTTGATTGTGAAAACTTTACTCTTTTTTAAAAGTAAATCTACTAAGATAAGTAGTCACTATATTCTATTCAGAGATACTATTATACACAAGGAAAAATTCCATCAAGTTTTGATATCTAAAAATGATGTCGCTTTGCTTCAATACACTGGAGGTACTACGGGAAAATCAAAAGCAGCAGTTTTAACCCACCATAATCTTGTTTCAAATATAGCGCAACTCCAACTCTGGGTAGACAACTTACTTTTAGAAGGTAAAGAAGTGATAATAACAGCTCTCCCAATGTACCATATTTTTTCATTGACCGTAAACCTACTGTTTTTTTATAAAATAGGTTCAAAAAATATACTAATTACAAACCCGAGAGACTTAAAATCTTTTGTAAAAACCCTTTCTAAAAATAAATTTACTGTTATTACTGCAGTAAATACTTTGTTCAATTTATTGCTAACTAGTACGAAATTTAAAAATACTCAATTACCATCATTAAAATTTTCAGTTGGTGGTGGTATGGCTGTTCTAAAATCAACAGCTAATAAATGGAAAGAAGTGACAGGTTGTGATATTACTCAGGGTTATGGTTTAACTGAAACCTCACCTATTGTTAGTGTAAATCCAGTAGGGATGAGTTTTAATGGATCCATTGGATTGCCCTTACCATCTACGGAAATTTCAATTAGAGATGAAAATGATGATGAGATCCCTGTAGGAGAATCAGGAGAGCTGTGTATAAAAGGGCCACAAGTAATGACCAAGTATTGGAATAGAGATAATGAGACAAAAGATTCATTCACTATCGATGGATTCTTTAAAACCGGAGACATAGCTAAGATCGATCATAATGGGTATTTATATATTGTAGATAGAAAGAAAGATATGATCATTTCATCAGGCTTTAACGTTTACCCCAACGAGATTGAAGACTTCGTGTCTAGTTTTCAAGGTGTTGTTGAATGTGGCGTAGTTGGTGAGCCTGATGTTAATAGAGGTGAAAGTATTATTCTTTACGTAGTTAGAGAAAACGAGACAATATCTGAGAGTGATATATTTGAACATTGTAAGAAAGGTCTTACCATTTATAAACAGCCAAAGAAAATAGTGTTTATCAGTGAAATACCTAAAAATAATGTTGGGAAAATTTTACGTAGGAAGTTACGTGAAGTTAATTAAACACTAAATAAAACAAGATGATCTATCTCTACTCTTATACCAATTACCTCATTGATAGAGTGGTCGTGATGACTAGGAGTCAAACAAAGAATATTCTGCCCATCTTTTAGTTCAAGCTTATATAGAAAGTCAGGCCCAAAAAACTTCTTCTCTACTACACGCGCAGATTCTGTAGAACTATCATCATGAATGATATCATCAGGCCTAACCATGACATCCACATTGTCATTAGCCTTATATGGGACAGTATCGCCAAATAGCTTTCCAAGCGGGGTAGCAACATGATTAGAATCTATTACTGTGCCTCTAATAAAACATCCGCTTCCACAGAAATGAGCAATTTCTCTTGAGAAGGGTTTATGATAGATATTATAGGGAGTATCATTTTGAATAATTCTTCTGTCTGATAAATAAGCTATTTTATCTGATAGCTGAAAAGCTTCTTTAATATTATGAGTTACAAACACAGATGTTATTTTTTCAGTTTTTAGTAGAGACTTAACATCTGCTATTAAAAGATCTTTAAGTTCTTCATCTAATGCACTAAATGGTTCGTCAAATAGGAGTAACTCAGGCTTTGGCGCTAGTGCTCTTGCTATTGCAATACGCTGTTGTTGACCTCCTGATATTTCATGTGGGAATTTCTCAAGAATATTTTTAATATCTAGAAGTTCAGATAGTTTATTTAGTCTTGATTTTTTTTTTGATATCTCATGTTTTGATATACCAAACAAAATATTTTCTGCACAATTTAAGTGTGGGAACAATGCTAAATCCTGAAATATAATACCGACATTTCTCTGATAAGGCTTTATAAATAAACTACCATCATCCACTATTTTCTCATTTAAAATGATACGTCCGGAGTTTATTTGATCAAAGCCAGCAATTACTCTTAATAATGAACTCTTACCGGATGCACTGGGCCCAATAACTGAAACGATCTCTTCGGGTAAGATATCTAGATTAAGATTATCTAAAATTAGATTATTATTTATAGAATAAGAAATACTTTTGATTTCAAGTTTCGAGCTTCTCATTTTTATTTATGATAGTGTTGTTAATTAATATTATAACAGGAATTAGACCTATGACGATCAACATTAGTGAAGGGGATGCAATATACATTAATTGCTCTGATAATGCTAATTCATAAACATTGATTGCCAATGTATCAAAAT
>MDTA01058663.1_pt1 | contig 10079 bp, 9 predicted proteins | sample 811151 | NCBI WGS metagenome assembly MDTA01 (sample SAMN05326648, study PRJNA326480) | marine metagenome | isolation source: seawater | place: Indian Ocean: South | collected 2010 | reverse complement strand
TTTTATTTCGTTATAACTCGTTTGAGCCATCTGTGCATTAAGAAAATCCATTGCAGCTTCTGCCTCTCTTTTGTCATTAATTCTAAAAAATTCGTTAATTTGATTTACAATTAGATCGGTCCATTGCTGTGATATAAATGGTGACTGGTGTTTAATTGAAACGGTTACAAAACCAGTATCATAATCTTGAGATAATTGAAAAATGTCTTCAAATTCTTTGAAACTTTCTTGAGCGCTAGGTGTCTCTATGAAGCTTTGTGACTCATTGTCAAAGTTGTCAGTATCGTAATATATTGTATTGGTCTTGGCATCCCATGACTTAACTGCCATTAAATCAGGAAGAAAGATATTAGGTAAAATATTATCTTTAAAAAAACTAATTGTTTTCGCTTTTTTTATAGCTTTTAATGAGTTACTGTTGGCCGCATTTGAAATACTTATACCTGCTAAGTTTGCTAAACCAGATACATTACCCATAGACTGATTGGAAGCAATATCTTCATTTACAGGACTTAAAAGTGCTTTGGATTCATATATATCCGGTAAACTAAGACTATAAATAACTGCAACTATAGAAAAGACGGCAGTTGTTGCAACTATAATCTTTTTACTCTCCCAGATGAGATTTAAAAGACCAACAAGGTCAATCTCTTCCTTGGAGTTATTTTTATCCATGACATCCGAATGTTTATTATTTTCCATAATGGGGATTATACATTTTTTATGTACAAACTGTTTTCAGGTTTCTAAAAAACTTAAGTAATTAATTTTTAATGATAGCTAATGGTTTGTTTTTCAATAATGCATTTATGATCTACGCATCATAAAAACTAACAAACTTTTCACTCTTTAGTGCCAAATACTATGAATAAGATTAAGTTATACATCAATTTAACTGAAATAATAAATAGGTGGTCGAGATATAGAATCAGATATAATATTATTAATTAAATAACAATTAAGGCATCAAAGTAAATTTATAAATACTAATACACATAGTTTGATGACTAAAAAATAATTAGGTATATTTTGCAACAATTTTATAAAAACAAAAAAATACTTATCACAGGGTCATCTGGTTTTGTAGGGTCCTGGCTTGCTGTTACTTTACAACAAATGGGTGCAAATATTTACGGCATAAGTCTTGAACCTAATACTTCGCCAAGTATTTTTAAATTATTGAATCTTGAAGCAAAAATAAAACAAAAATACATAGATATTTGTGATTACAACAAATTATCTTTAGCCATAAATGAAATATCACCAAATATTGTGTTTCATTTAGCAGCTCAGCCCCTAGTAAGAGAAAGTTATATTAAAACTATTGATACATTTCAAACAAATGTAATTGGTACTTTAAATGTTCTTGAATCTTGCAAAGCTTTAGACACAAATATTAACCTTATATGTATAACAACTGATAAGTGTTATGAAAACAATGAACACGGAAACAGGTTTATTGAGTCAGATCCTATGGGAGGTAAAGATCCATATAGTGCATCAAAAGCATGCACAGAAATATTAACAAAATCACATGCTCTATCATTTAATAATTTGAAACTGTGCACTGCAAGAGCAGGAAATATATTAGGTGGTGGTGATTGGGCAAAAGATAGAATAATTACTGATATTGTTGAATCCATACAAAAGAAAAAAGATATAGTTATTAGGAGTCCAATGGCTATTAGGCCTTGGCAGCATGTAATTGATGTAGTGAATGGATATTTGAAATTAGGAATATATAATCAAGAAAAAGAAGAAATATTCGAGTCATTTAATTTTGGTCCAATTGAGGAAAATGAAATTACTGTTGAAATGCTAACCCAAAAATTTATATCTAATTGGAAATACTGTAACTCTAAAATAGTTTTAGATGATAAGGAAAATTTACCTGAATCAAAAATATTGAGATTAGACTCTTCAAAAGCAAAGAAAATATTAAATTGGGAGCCTTTATTAGATATTGACAATACTATTAAAGAAACAGCTCTTTGGTACGAAAAATTCTACTCAGAAAAAGATATTTATGATTTTACAATCATGCAAATCAATAAATATCTAAATTAATTCTCTAATATCTGTTAGATGTAAGTGAGCTTGCTCAACGTACTCTCCATATCCCCAACCAGCATAAATAAATTTGATGCCGTTAGTATTGGAGGCTATAAAATCACCTTCTGTATCTCCTATATATACAGAACTGTCAGGATTAATATCTAAGTCTTTAATTGTATTTTCAATTAAAATACTTTTATCTTTTTTTGATATATCATTAGGATCAACAGAAAAATAATCATCAAAAAAATCTATTATTCCTGAATTTTTTAACATTTTTTCTGTTGGTGAAATTCTTTTGTTAGTAATTAGTATTAATTTCTTTTCTTCAGCTAAAATCTTTAATGTTTCTTTAACACCATCATATAATTTTGTTTTAAAGCAGTATTCTGAATCATATAAATTTATGAAATCTTTGATGATTTTATCAACCATATCTAGATCTTTTTTTTGAACAAGTTTTTTCAGCATTTCTTTTATAGGAGGTCCAATCAGAGATTCATTAAAATCTTTTCTATTTTTTAACTTGTTCAGGTAAAAAACTTTTTTTAAGCATTCTAAAATTTCTGGAGCTGAATCAAAAAGAGTTCCATCAAAGTCAAAAATTAGATTTTCTTCTTTGATAAGCATTTAAAAATATTCTATGTATATTGTTCAATAAACATATCAATACTTTGATATAGATGATTTATCATTTCATCATCAAGACCATGATGACAAGCTAATAAAATACCTTGTTTCATTACCCTATCAGCATTTACAAAATCATCAGCCTCACCAACATACTTCACATTTTTCATCATTGGTTGACGGAGAACATTTCCAGTAAATACTACTCTCGTTTGAATATTTCTTTTTTCAAGAAAAATCTGCATATCCGTTCTATTAAAAGGAGCAGCCTCTTTAACAATCATTGGAAAAGCAAGCCAACATGTGTATGCTTTTGGATTTTGCTTTGGAAGCGAAAAAAATTGAGAGTATTTAGATAAGAAATGCAGATGTGAATCAAAATGTTTATTTCTAAGTTCCATATTCTTTTCTAGTTTTTTAAATTGGACTAATGCAAAAGCTGCACTTATTTCAGATGGCTCAAGCTGATATCCAAGTTCTTCAAAAACAAATTTTGCATCATATTGAATACCCTCTAACTTTACGTTAAATCTATTTTCAATTGCTTCGCTCTCTACAAACAAAGACGAACTTCGCCCCCATGATCTTAAAAGGCTGCATTTATCTGCTATTGATTTATCTGAGGTAACAATCATTCCTCCGTTCCCTGCACCATTAATAATATGCGACCCATAAAAACTTGTTATTGCTACATCAGCGAAACTTCCTGTTGAGACTCCATCATACGTTGCTCCAATAGTATCTGCAGAGTCTACAAGTATCTTTAAATTATTTTTATCAGCGAGTTTTCTTATTATTGGCCACTCGCATATATTTCCCATTAAATCAGGAGCCACAATTGCTGATGTATTTTCATTAATTTTCTCTTCGATTTTTGTTTCATCGATGCAATAGGTATCTTCTTTAACATCTACAAATACTGGTACTAATCCACTATTTACAATACAAGCCACAGTTGTTCCAAAAGTTAATGCAGGTGTGATAACTTCCGATCCTTTGGGAAGATTGAGTGCCTCAATAGATAAATAAAGTGCTGATGAACCAGAATTTACCATTATTCCATAGTCATGTTCATACTTTTCTGCAACTTTAGCCTCGAATTCTCGAACGTTTTTAGACATTTGTGTGGTTGTTCTTAGGACTTCAACGACTGCATTTATTTCTTCTTCATCATGAACAGTTGAACCATATGGAACTCTGATAAAGTCATTCATTTTTTACCTCGATAGATATTTTTTATTTGTCATTTTTTAGCATCCATATATAAAAGAATTTTTATTTTTGATTGCTATCAATATCGTTAATTATACATTCTTATTGTTTGACATGTTATCAATCATATACAAATAAAAAGTTTATGTTATTTTTTTTTTCGGAAAATATGAAGATTCAACATATATGCCTTTCGCATTAATTTATTAAAGAATGATAATAAATAAAATATTGGATTCGAAATAAATCTTGGGAGGACTAAAAGCAATTTGAATAAAAATGAGACTATTGAACCTGAATACTCACCGTTTTCTTTAGAATCAAAAAACCCAGATAGCGCTTCATCTCTTTCATTCGTATTATCAGGAATAATTACATCCTTATGCGAGTTAATAATCCGACCATAATGAAATTCTAAATAATTAAGTTTTCCAATAAACAAGGGAATAGTACTAACTTTAGATTTTAAATTACCAAGAAGACTTTCTCGATAAAAAAATTGCCTTGATCTTGCTTTAGGCCCATATATTAATGGATTGAAATCATTATTATCAGTATTTGAGTTTTTCAAGTTTGACTCTTTATTCTTATGAGAATGACCGTCTCCTCCAAAGTATAAATCTTCTCCTTTCTCAACAAATCTTCCATGATAAAATCCCATCATACCCTCAGTAAGTAACTGTAGCGTCAAGTCTATATGGGGGTAAGCATTAGCAATACTAGGCTTATAGAAACTTTCGATATGAACACTCCTTAAAAAATCTACTTTAAACATTAGCCCTGACATGTATGTAGGAATAGGGCTAATACTGACAAAGTCATTTAAATTAAACTTTGAAAAAGACTCAATTGGTTTCCAAAAATGTTCAGGCTTACCTATGTTATGTATTGAGCATGAAACTGCTGAAATACTTGAATCTAAATTCTCTAAATATTTTAAAATGTCTTCATAATTATTAGAGTTTATTCTATCTTCATCAGATAAAAGCATACAAAAATTTGCATTTGAATCAGATAGAACTTTTAAAATATTTGCATGAACGCCTTCATTTGATTCAAAATAATCAAAATGTACGCCCTCCTTAAGATTACAAAAGTTCTGTAAGGCATGATCATATCCATTAGAGTTACATCTAACTGATATGCGTTCATCATTACACTCTAATACACTTTCAATTGCTTTCTGAGCACTTTCAGATCTGTTATAGGTCGGTATTAGTATTTCTAGTACTGGTTTCATTTTTATACATTTTAATTGTATGTTTTAAAAAAGAAATAAAAAACTATGGAACCAATCCGCCAAATTTATTAAGGGCTTCCTGGGATCCTACAGCACCGCAAACATCATCACTAAGGTACTCGAAGGTAAATCTGCCAAATAAATCTTTTTCATTATACAGTGACTCAGTCATCCAAGATCCAAAGCCCCCATCCTGGAGATGATCCTCAATGATATTAATCTCATTATGTTTAATAATCTGCTTCGATTGAATATTTTTATATTTCATACCCCACAAAGGCATTGTATATAAATTAAATTTATCTTTATTTTTACTTAATCTCTTCATTCCAATTGCCATTGCAGCACCAGTAGTCAGAATTGTTTTGTTTGCATTTTTGTTAGTTTTAACTTTAAGCCAGATACCTGGATTTATTTTTGGTGGAGCATCATGAAAGCAATCTTCTCCAGATTTACCAAGTCTTAGATAAGAAGGTTGAGGATTTTTAATTAAAAAGTCTAAGCAAGATGACACTTCCATTGGATCACCAGGCGACGCTATTAACATATTAGGAAAAGATCTTATAAGAGCATAATCTTGAATTGCATGATGCGAATATCCCAAGTTACCATAAGCAAGCCCACCACCAACAGAAACTATTGTTACCGGTAAGTTATGGTAATCGACATCATTTCTGATCTGTTCAGCGCACCTAAATAATGGAAAATTTGCAATTGAGTAGGCAAAAACATGGAGTCCCTCTGAGGCTAGTCCAGCACAAAGTCCCATCATATTTTGCTCAGCAACACCAGCATTAAAAAACCTATCAGGATACAAATCAGCAAACTCTTCTACAACACCATAACCGAGGTCACCAACGACTAAAGCAATATTTGTATTTATCTTTGCTGCGCTCGTAAGATCATTTATAAATCTATTTCTCATTTAATATCTCTTTTAAACTTGAATCTAATTCATCTTTATTTGGTGATTTATAATGCCATGCAACACTATTTTCCATAAAACTTACGCCCTTACCTTTAATAGTGTTTGCGATTATTACTTTTGGACTATTACCAGAGTCTTCAATAAATGCTCTTTCCAGCTCAGAGTGATTATGACCATCTAAATTTATAACATGGCATCCAAAAGACTCTAGCTTATCCCTTAGTGGCTCAAGATTTAAAGTGTTCTCCACAGTATCTAGACTTTGAAGTTTATTATAATCAATTATTGCAGTTAAATTATTCAGTTTGTGATGAGATGCAAACATTAAAGCCTCCCAGTTTGAGCCCTCATCCATTTCTCCATCACTTAATAATACGAAAGTTTTCCATTTTCTTTTTGTAATTTTTGCATTTAATGCCTTACCAACTCCAAATGATAATCCATGACCCAAAGCGCCGGTTGAAAATTCAACACCTTTAATTTTATGGCTTATATGATTCATTAAATCTGAGAAGTTTTCTCCATAAGTTTTAAGCTCTTCTTTTTTGAAGAATCCGACTTCTGCTAAAACTGCATAAACTGAAACACATCCATGACCCTTGCTTAATATAAATCGATCCCTCTCTGAAAAATTTTCATTATCTTTATCGTAATTTAAAATCTTTCCATACAAAACAGATAAGATATCTACAATCGAAAGAGCGCTCCCAATATGAGAGGCTTTTGCGCTACTAACCATTTTTAAAGAACTTATCCTGACCGCCTGGGCTAGATTAATTGTGTTCATAGACATGAAATATTAAAGATTTAAATTTTTAATAATTGAATCACAAACCAGATTAATGTCATCTTTAGTAAGATTATGTCCACTAGGAAGGTTAATGGAATTTTCACTAATTGCAGTAGCTATTGGGTTATCACAATCAGAATACCACATAGGATATTTGCTAATAGTTGGAAACACTGGCCTTGTGTCAATATTATCCTCTTTCATTTTTTTCATTAATTCATCTCTAGACATTGATTTCTTTATTAAATTTATTGAAGTCATCCAGTATATGGAATGAGCCCAATCAGCCTCTTTATTTAATTTTATGTCATGATATTGTGAAAGCCTATTCTCATACCAAGAAAAAATTTCTCTTTTTTTAGAAATTAATTCATCTAATCTCTCAAATTGAGCTAAACCAAGTGCAGCTTGTATATTAGACATTTTATATTTGTAACCTATTGTCTCAATCCAGAAAGTCTTCGATGGGTCCCTGCTCCTTCCATGCTCCGAGTATTGTTTGATTTTAGCAAAAATTTCATCGTCATTTGTCAGAACAATGCCTCCCTCACCTGTGACCATCATTTTAGCGCCTTGAAAGCTAAAAACTGATGCACTTCCGTATGTTGCTACTAGTTTATCATTACATTTTGCTCCTATCGCAGGGGCTGCATCTTCTAAAACCTTGAGATTATGTTTATTAGCAAAAATCATAACCTCATCCATATTTGATGGATGACCATATAAGTGAACTGGCATGATCGCTTTTGTTTTACTTGTTATATATTTTTCTGCAGACTTAAGATCAATTGTCCATGTGTCTTTATCAACATCAACAAAAACTGGTTTTGCTCCAAGATAATATGGAGCAGATGCAGTTGCGACCCATGTTAACTCAGGAACTAGAACCTCATCTCCTTCGCCTATATCCATTGCTCTTGCAGCCATGTGCATACCGCCGGTACATGATGATGTTAATAAAGCATGTTTAGCATTAAATTTATCTTTAAATGCCTCTTCTAGCCTTACAATATATGAGTTCCAATTATCATTCCAACCATTTGTAACAGCATCATTTACATAATCTATCTCTTTTTTTGTAATTGATGGGCCAGCAGTAAGTATCATTTTTTAACTCCTTAGATTAAAAAAAATTTAATATATTTTTGTCGAAGTCCTCAAAATTTTTTCTTAAAAACCTTGCAGGAACCCCAACAACGACATGATTATCTGGAACATCTTTATTAACAACAGCGCCAGCTCCAACATAACTTTCTTTACCGATAGTGACATTCGGAAGTATGGTAGAGTTAGTTCCTATAGTTGCAAAATCTCCAACCTTGACATTTCCAGCCAAAGAAGCAGAACCCATAATATGAACACCGTTTCCAACATCACAATCGTGATCAACACAGCTACTGGAATTTAAAATACAATATTCGCCAATATTTGCATAAGTTCTTACATTTGCACCCTGCATTATTTGAGCTCCTTTATCTATCGTTGAGTCCTTATCAATTAATGAGTTTGAATCAATAACACTCAAGGGCTCTAAACCATAACTTTCAAGTTGCTTTGAAACAAAATATCTAATTTTTGGACTACCAATGCAAACTACAAATTTTGAGCACTCTTGTAAGGCTTCTTTTAATTGCTCTTTAGTATTGATAAATAGAGATTTCGTTATAAATTCAAGGCTCTCTAACTTATCATCATAGATAACTGATGGAGGAAAATTACTTTTGTGAAGCATATTATCAATTAATTTTGATTTTTGCCTACCACCAAATAAAAGAACCTTACTCATGTTAAATTTTATAAATGTTTATGTATAAAAAAATTTATTGTCTCATGCAATTTTATTCTTACAAAATTTTTCGTCTACCATATTTTCCATGGAGCTTCGTCATTCAACCAAAGATTTTCAAGATAATTTTTATCTCTTAAAGTATCCATAGGTTGCCAGAAACCCTCATGCTTGTAACCCATTAGATTATTAGATTTTGCAAGACTTTCTAATGGGCCTCTTTCCCATATATCATCATCACTTTTAATAAGCTCTAGTACTTCTGGAGAAAGTACAAAAAATCCACCATTAATCATTCCACCATCTCCTATTGGTTTTTCAAGAAAAGATGAGATATTGCCGTTTTCACATAAATCAAGCGCACCGAACCTTGCAGGAGAATATACTGCAGTCAAGGTAGCTAATTTTTTATTTTCTTCATGAAATGAAATTAGCTTAGAAACATCAATATTTGATACTCCGTCACCATAAGTCATACAAAATGATTTCTCATCTTTAACGTATTCCTCTATTCTTTTTAATCTTCCACCAGTCATTGTTGATTCCCCTGTATCAACTACTGTTACCTTCCATGGATCAGCATATTTCTTATGGACCCTCATCTGATTATTTTTCATGTCAAAAGTAACATCTGACATGTGAAGAAAATAATTTGCAAAGTATTCTTTTACTAAATATCCTTTATAACCACAACAAATTATAAAATCATTTATTCCATGAGATGAATAAATCTTCATGATATGCCATAAAATCGGTTTACCACCAATTTCAATCATTGGTTTTGGTTTTAAGTCACTTTCTTCAGATATTCTTGTTCCAAGACCACCTGCTAAAATTACTGCTTTCATACTTTCAAGAACACCTTTTATGTAGTATTAAAATTGTAAACTCATTCATTATAGATTAATTATTTGAGCCTTACTTATTTTTTATAATTTACAAATGTGGTACCCGAGGCCGGACTTGAACCGGCACGATATTTCTATCGAGGGATTTTAAGTCCCTTGTGTCTACCAATTCCACCACTCGGGCATATTTTAGGTCACTCCTCTTTATTAGTCTTATATCTAATATTCTGTTCTTTTTCTCTTTCTGATAGATCATTATACTCTGCTCTAATATTATTATTAATAGCATTAGCTTTTTTAAGTAGGCTTAATTCAGACCCTAATTCTTTTGAATACTCAATAAGTGCGCTTACATCTTTTGGAAAACATGGTCCTCCAAAACCATACTTTCCATCTGGACCAGGAACATTCATATGCGAGTCGCCTATTCTTTTATCTTTTGACAAAGCATTAATAAAACTTAACCAATTGTTATTTGAATTTAAATTGTCAAAAACTGACTTGATTTCGTTAAAGAATATTACTTTCAAAGCAAGAAATGAGTTAATTGTATATTTAATTAACGACGCTGAAATATCATCGGTAAAAAT
>MDTA01053058.1_pt1 | contig 10079 bp, 11 predicted proteins | sample 811151 | NCBI WGS metagenome assembly MDTA01 (sample SAMN05326648, study PRJNA326480) | marine metagenome | isolation source: seawater | place: Indian Ocean: South | collected 2010 | reverse complement strand
TTTCAGTATTCAATTCCAAAGCGAGGTTCAAAGTTGCAGTCATTGTTTCATATGTATCTTCTGGAAATCCGACAATATAGTTACTTATGATATTTATCCCGTGACTACTAATCATATTGCAAATTTCTCTCACATTTACGTCTTTAAATGATCCTTTGGAAACTTCCTGTCTTACAAGTTGGCTACCTGCCTCTATACCTAAGGCAAGCCATTTTACGCCTGCTTCTCTCACTAAATCTAGTAGTTTTTCTCTAACTGTATCTATTCTTGAATATGCCCACATGTGTAATTTAAAATCTTCTTTGATTAATTGCTCACAAATAGGCTTATAGTAATTAGCGTTTAATAAGAACATTTCATCTGAAATCCTTATAGTAGAAACTCCGTACTCTCTAAGAATTCGAAATTGTTTAAGAACCCATTCAGGTGACCAAAATCTCATTATGCGACTGTCTGCGGCTGAAATATGTTCTGAATTATCTGTTCTATTTACTATATTTATCATGCAAAATTCGCATCCATAAACACAACCTAAACTTGTATAGATGGCAGCATATGGTGTCCTAATAGATTCATTAAAATTTGCATGCCAAACGTGAGACCTATAAAGATCTAATGGCGTTTTCTTTTTTGGTAACAAATCCCAAGCATAGCCAGGAAGATCAATATCCATTCTCTCTTGGGGAACTATCTGTTCAGATTCATTTACTATCAAGTTTTTATTTTCATCTTTCCATCCAATTCCTTTTATGTTTTTTAATGATATTTTCTTTAAGTCGCTTTTCAGTAAATTCCAAAGAGCATAAACCCCTTCATTAAGTAAAATAGTATCTACACATTCAAGTTCTAAAACTTCTTTAGGGATCGCTGAAACATGAGAGCCAACAAAACATATATGAGTATCTATTACTGCTGAATAAACAGCTTCTGCAAGTTCTCTTGAACCAATCATACTAGTAGTACCTGCATTAGGATTCTGACCATAAACAACAAATAAAGTCACCTTAGGACTTATTTCATTTATTCTTTTTACGCTCTGTTCTAAAGTTAATTGTTCTGCACAACAATCTAATATCCCAACATTAAATCCTTGATTCCTACAACTTTCAGCCAATAATAATGACCAAGTAGGAGGTTCTATTCCAGAATATTTACCACTTAAGCTTTGATAAGCTCTTTTGGATGAATCAGAATGTACAAACAGGCAATCCATCAAATATTTTAAACTTCCTACGAAATAAATACATCTTATATTAATTCTTCTACTTTGTGTATAACTTCTATTGTCTTAAATATTTACAGAGATATTTAATTATATTTCTAGAGGGAAATACTATATTCTTTAACTATAATTTCAACTGTTAATAATGTAACTTCTTGTAATTTCTATCTAATCTTTATATCTTTAAATGAAAATCTATAATTGAATATATTATCTAATAAATGTATCCAATCTTCCATATTATTAGAATCCTCTACAAACTTTTGAATCAAAATATATAAAGAAAAGTTTATTAGCTTTATCTTTAAAATTATTTCTTCAAAAACTTCTCTTAAAGGGTATATCTTTATGGTTGAAATGAACTCTAATATTCAGCTTAAAACTTCATCAAAAACAATCTTCAGATTTTGTAAATAATAACCTTTTGCTATAAATAATTTCTAATAAAACAATAATGCTAATTGTTGAATAACTTTTTAAATCCTTTATCAGCAGATTATTTTGCAAACATATTTAAACTAAATACTTAAAATTTTTAATACAAAAAAAGTTATACTTAGATTACCAATAAAATTTGCTAAAAGAAATATAAAAAGATTTAATTTACTATTAGGATGTAATATTTTCATTGCAAAAGCAGAAGTCACTGCAAGCGGGATTAGTGGAATATATCTCGCTAATACAAAGAAAAAAAACTTATCTAGGAGAGTTTTTAATCGCATATTTTTTGCTAAATACAAAATATATTTATCATCTTTAATTCCTAATCCTAAAGATTTTGGAAATTTAATTTGTATGAATGCTACAGAGGTAATTATGAAAGCTATATAAATTGAAGCTTTTAATGGAGTATAAAGACTTGATGATATTAAAGTCATTGGGAGTGTTGGCAAATATAGCAGAGCTAGAAAAAAATATATTATTGAAAAGTAAATAATGTTTAATTTGGAGAAATATTTAACGATAAATAAATCTATTGGCGTCCTGAAAAAAATAAATAATATTAATATTACTAGAAGTTTTGAAGTGCCTTTATTATTCTTCAGAGTATTTATAAACTTAGAAAAAAATATATTTACTAAACTCATCCAAAATTATTTATCTACATTCCTAATAATTATATCTGGCCTACCTCTTAAAGTTAAATAGATATTATTTATATAAAGACTTATTGCTCCAAGAGAAAGAAAATTAATAGCAGCTAAAATAAGAGTAATAAGAATAATTGAACTCCAACCTGGAGGAGCTGTATTAAATACAATTTGTATAATCACATGCAAAGTTACTATAAAGGAAAAGGAAAATAATATTAATGAAAGCGGAAAAAATATTTTTAAAGGCAAATCAGTTGTTGATAGTAATGCTCTATCAAAATAACCATACCAGACTTTAAGGTTAAATATAGGAAACTTTGAATTATCTGCCCCATCATTTCTTGGGTCTCTATTATATTCAAATATTCTATGTGGATAGCCAAAATATTGTACTATTCCTCTGGTGTAAGGTAGTTGTTCAGGTAAATTCTTTAACTGATTTGCAACCTTTCTATTTATGAGAGTGAAATCTCCAACATTTTTTAGTAGAGGATAAGATGAAATAGCACTAAGAAATTTATAACCTAACCACGTTATTAATAACTTAAATCTCGATTCTCCCCTTCTTGATAAACGTTTTGTATAAACGATATCAACATCATGATTTTGATACTCTTTTATTAGATCATATATTATTTCTGGGGGGTCTTGTAAATCTGCATCTAGGTAACAAATTATATCTCCACATGATGCTTGTATAGCATATCTTAGACATTCTGCATTACCAAAGCTCCTTGTTGTTTTATGAATTTGAATATTAGGGTGAACAACTCTCAGTTCATTTAAGATCAAATTACTTTTATCACTAGAAGCATCATCAACAAAAATAATTTCATATTCAGAAATTAGTTGATCTTGTAAACACGTTTTGCAAGTATCAGTAGTTCTTTTAACAAGTTTTCTAATATTTTTCTCCTCATTTTTAAAAGAAAATAATACTGACAATTTCTCCGGCTTTGACATATATAGGTATATTCTTGATTTTCTTATAGTTTATAAAAAAAGGTTTATAATGTTAAATTTTCTTTAAAAAATTGTATTTACATTTACAAAATTTATCAATTCATAATGATTTTTAAAGGCATTAGTAAATGGCCCTTTGGGTAATTCAGATATTATCCATCTATTTTGAATACCAGCTAACTTAGCAGCTATCATATCGGAATCTTTGTCCCCAATAAATATATCCTCAGAAGATATTTCATATCTCAGTATCATATTCGGACTTGGTTTCCTACAGTTGCAATTTTCATTAGGATGATGTCTACAAAAATTAATTTCAATATCTATTCCCATTTTTTCTAAGAAATTAATCATATAAAATGTTAAATCTAAAAACTCAGAATATGTAAAATATCCCCTGTTTATTCCAGACTGATTAGTTATTAGAACCATTCGATAACCTAAAGTCTTAAGTTTTATTAATAATTCAAAGATCCCTTCACACCATTCAAAATTTTTTATTGAGCCCACATACCCATAATCTATATTGATAATCCCATCTCTATCTAAGAAACAAATCATAGTAACTTTTTGAATATCAATTGAAAGTTTACAGTGTAAGAAGAGGAACAATCTCTTGAGATTCTTTATAACTTTTAAGAGTCCCAATATCTATAAAAGAATTATTATTTTTTAATATAAAAGGATAAGTCAGTACCTTCGAGATGAAATGATTATCCATCATTGCAAATGGTCCATTCTCAGATTTAAATTTTTGATAAGTGTCAATAAGTAGTTTTCTTTTACTAAATGTTGCACCCATTGAGATATAGGATGAATTCGCTTTCGTTAATTTCAAATAGCCTTTTTCATCAATATTATATCCTCCATATCTATCGTTTTCTTTACTTTGTAGAACAACAGATAGAGTTAATCCTAATTTCAAAAACTCATCAAATATTATTTTAAAATTGCAATTAAAAATTGTGTCTCCATTTAATATTAATATACTTTCGTGGTTTGCATAAATTGCAGCATTTGCAGCAGCACCTAATGTACCTAATTGTTTTTCTTCTCTAATTAATTTAATAGGAAGATTATTTTCTAAACAATATTTTTGTATATGATAATGCCCAAAACCTGAGGCTATTATTATTTCATAATCAACATTATTTAGACTTTTTTTTATCCAGTCCAAAAAATAATTTAGAAAAACTCTATCTCTTATAGGAGCAAGTATCTTTGGGATATCTCCTAAAACTGATTTAATGCGAGTCCCTTTTCCTCCTGCAAGTATAATTACACTTAACCGTTCAGACATTATTTATTACCTCAAGTAACCAATCTATTTCTTCTTTTGTTAATTCTGGATAATTTCCTATATACATTCCATAAAAATGAATATGATCGGCCACGGGTAATTCCTTACTTGGATCAAAATTTTTAAACTCTTCTTGTCCAATTATATATGGCTGTCTAGCTTGATTACCGCCTCCCGCACTACCTCTTCTAAATTCTATTTGGTTCGCCTCAAGTGATTTTTCTAATTTAGACATTAATTCTTGATCTGGCTTTTTAAGAATTAAATTAAAAGCATAGTTACTTTGCCCTGCTAATTTAAAATCTTTAAAAGCCCAATTTGGTAGCCCATTAATAAAATAAGAAAAATTCTCTGCTCTTTTTTCTATCATTTTATCTAGTCTTTTAAGTTGACTTATACCAATAGTTGCTCCAATTTCATTATTTCTAAAATTAAATCCTTTTAATGGAAATATAAATAATGGATTCAAATCTGGATATTTCTTGACATATTCATTCTTTATCAGAGGACTTTCTGATTCTCTTAACATCCCGTGAGCTCTTGCCATCCTAAGGTATTCGAATATTTTCTCATCACTAGTACAAACCATTCCACCTTCGATGGTACTCATATGATGAGCATAGTAAAAGGAAAAACAAGAAATAATTCCTTCTGCTCCTGCTTTTTTATTATTAAATAATCTGACGCCATGTGACTCGCAGACATCTTCAATTAAATGTATTTTTTTATCTTTACAGAGTTTTATTGTTTTTTCTGTTAATCCATTAATACCTTGTGCATGAGTAAGAAATACGGCTCTAATATCATTATATTTATCAAATGTCTTCTCTAAAAGATTATCATTAATAGCTAACGACTCTAGCTTAATATCTATAAAAACTGGTTTAAAACCCATCCACAAAACTGAAGCTATATCAGAACTCCAAGTCAGAGGAGGAACTATAACTCTCCCACCCTCTGGATATTGCTCTTTTAACCAAGCAATTGCTAATAGATTTGAAGATGAACCGCTATTGACAAATATTGAATATTTAACTCCAAGCCATTGTGACCATTTTTCTTCAAACTCTCTTACTCTAGGGCCAGAAGTTAATTTTGGATCATCTTCTTTTAAAAGTTCAATAACACTATCAAGATCTTCTCTTTGAATATTTTGTCTCATTAAAGGGTATTTCATAATGTTTCAAGATATTCACATACAGAATGATAAAGCATTTGAGTCAGTAATTGTATTGTTGGAGTGTCAGTTGAATTAAATTCAATATGAAAATCTATAAATGTTTTATCTATTCTTGACAAACCAGATATTAATACGGTTTTAGCATTATGTTTTTTTGCCTCTTTTAAGGCATTTAAAACATTTGGAGACTTACCCGAGGTGCTTAATCCGATAGATAGCCCATTTAAACTCGACAATGCAAATATCTGTCTCCTAAAAACATCATCAAAGTTTATATCATTCGACCATGCCGTAATTATTGAAGTATCTGTAGTAAGTGCTAATGCTAGGAAAGGATCTCTTTTCTTAGACTTATAAGTACAGGTCATTTCAGCAGCCCAATGTTGTGCGTCTGCAGCCGATCCCCCATTTCCAAAAATTGTTGTTAATTTTTTATCGTATGTTGCCTTTTTAATATCTTGAGATAATTCATAAGTTGATTTATTTAGAAAATCAAGGTCTTGATCAGAAGATATTGCTGATTTTAAATTCTCGAAACTTTCACTAAATTTCATTTTTCAGAAAAAATAATTTGACTACCTACAGTACTTATCTCAACATTTACCCATGTTTTGATATTAACGGATTGTTTAATTTTTTCATGACGTTCAGGAGGAGCCCAACAAACAAAAAAACCTCCTCCACCAGCTCCCATTATTCTTGTACATAAGGATCCAGCTGATTCAGTAGCTTCAATAATTTCATTGGTTCTTATATTATTAATATCACCATTCATAATCAATTTTATATCTCTAATTGATTTTGTTAAACTAGCATGATCTTTGATATCAGCCTCATTGCCAAAAAATTCAATCCCTTGGTCTGACATCTCACTAAGTTCTTTAAGCAAATTATGATTATCCTTCTTTGCAATAAATTTTATTGTTTCTTTTGAAGCAATTCCGGAAAATCTATCAATACCATCAAAGCCAAGAAGCAAAGATGAGGTGATGTATTTAATGTATTCTGATCGTGAAATAAATTTTCTTGGTTTAATACCTTGTTTATCTGCTTCTATTAATACGAGCCCTCCAAACGAAGATGCACATTGATCTTGAAAACCAACTTTTTCATTCATAACGTTTTGTTCAAGATCTACTGCCTCCATAGCTAATCTTGTTCTTCCTAAGAATTGACCATTAAGTGCACTAAGTGATGATATTAATCCAATAGTAAAAGCAGAGGAACTTCCAATTCCGCTTTTAGCTGGTAAATCGCCTACATGGGTCACTTCAAGATTCTTTCCATTGCCATACCTTTTAATAACTTCTCTAATAGAAGGATGTTTAATTTCTTCAATTGAATTTGTTAATTCAATTCTTGAATAACAAGCACGAAATTTATGTGCAAAGAAAGGAGGTAATTCTCTAACAGTTAAATAACAATATTTATCAAGTCCAGCGCATAGCACTTTAGCATTATGTTTTTTATACCAATCAGGATAATCCAACCCCCCACCGTAAAAAGAAAGCCTATAGGGAGTCCTACTTATTAACATCCTTTTTATCAAAGCATTTGTACATTAAATTATTTTGCAAAGTGTTTTATAATTATACATTTTTTGAAGCAATTTCTTTGCTCTAAAGAGTTTTAAAATTTTATTAGTCTTTATTTGCGTTTCAATTTTTCTTTTCTAAATAAATCTACAGTATCTTTTAGACCATCTTTTAATTCGATTGTTGAACTCCATCCAATATTTTTTAGTCTTTTAATATTTAATTGTTTTTTGGGAGTGCCATCGGGTTTCGATTTATCCCAAATAATATCTCCTTTGAAATCAGTAGCCATTGCAATTGCTTCTGCAAGTTCCTTAATTGATAAATCAACTCCAGTACCTACATTTAGATACTGTATTTCATCAATTGATGGCCTCCATTTCTCAAGAACAAAAACACATGCATCTCCAAGATCGTCCACATGTAAAAATTCCCTCATAGGTGAACCACTTCCCCAGCAAGTAACATTATCGCAATTATTTTGAGTTGCTTCATCAAAGCGACGTATTAAAGCTGGTAAAACATGACTATTGGAAGGGTGGTAATTATCACCAGGACCATAAAGATTTGTGGGCATTAGACTTATTGCATCAAAATTATATTGTCTTTTTAAAGCCATACAAAGTTTAATACCTGTTATTTTTGCTAATGCATACCACTCATTTGTAGGTTCTAAACTACCAGTTAATAGTTCTTCTTCCTTAATTGGTTGTTTTGCTAATTTGGGATAGATGCAACTACTCCCTAAAAAAAGGAGTCTTTTAACGTCAAATTTCCAAGATGTTTCAATAATATTATTCTGAATTTTTAAATTATTTAAAAGAAAGGAAACTGGAAAACTATTATTGGCTTGAATGCCACCAACCTTTGCAGCAGCTAATATTACGACATCAGGCTTATTCTCTTTATACCAATTTCTAACGGCATAAATATTTTCTAAGTCTAGATTCTCTCGACTTGCTTTTAATATATTTCTATAACCTTTTTTTTGAAGTGCTCTGCATATTGCGCTTCCAGCCATCCCTTTATGTCCTGCGACGAATATTTTATCGTTTTTAGATAAAAGAGAATTCATGAGAAAAAAAATAGATCTTTTATGAATATTACCTAAAGAGATTCCCTTGGGTTGTGTAATTTATCTTAATTCAATTTAATATTAACTATCAACTTATATTATTGTTAGGAAACTGAAGAGGGGAAAAACATCTTACTTAAACATTTAATTATTTTGTATTTATGATTTGCCAAAAATCATTATCATGTCATATAAAATATAAATTTTGAAGAATGGATTTTTTAATGGAGCCTAAAGATTTATGGGAGTTTGAGCAAGAAATAGCAACAACCTTTAACGATGCTCAAATAAAAGCACCAATTCATTTACATGGGAATAATGAGAAACAGCTTATTGAGATATTTAAAACTGTAAAAGAGAATGATTGGATATTTAGTTCTTGGAGAAGTCATTATCACTGCTTACTTAAGGGAGTTCCTCCTGAATTATTAAAAAAAGATATTATTGCAGGAAAAAGTATAACTCTTATTTACCCAGAATTTAAAATTTATACAAGTGCTATTGTTGGGGGAATAATACCAATAGCCTTAGGAGCAGCATTGGGAATTAAGCAGAAAAGTCTTAAAGAAAAAGTCTATTTATTTATGGGTGGCATGACATCAGAAACTGGTTTTGCTCATGAAGCTCATAAATATGCAGTAGCAAATGATCTCCCAATTGAATTTATCATTGAAATAAATCATAAATCAGTTTGTACTGATACACTTAAAACTTGGAACTTAGACAATTATTCATTGATTGGAAAAGATAAAGTAATATCATATGAATATGACCTACCTTGGCCTCATGCTGGAGCGGGAGTAAGAGTTCAGTTTTAAAAATTAAGAATATGAATTATTTTGAGGAATTAAAAAATAGTATGGAATGGTTGGCATTAAAAGAAGATACATATTTTATTGGTCAAGCGGTAGAGGTCCCTGGAACAGCTATGTTTAATACACTCAAAGATATTGATAAGAAGAAGAGACTAGAAGTTCCAGTCTTTGAGGATACACAATTAGGTATGTCTATAGGACTTTCTTTGACAGGGAAGAGGGTCATTAGTATTTTCCCGAGATGGAATTTTTTGATTTGTGCAACTAACCAACTTGTCAGTCATCTAGATAAGTTTCCGCTCATTACTGAAGGTCAAATAACCCCTAGTATAATAATAAGAACATCTGTAGGTTCAGAACGTCCTTTGTTCCCTGGTTATCAGCATATTGGTAACATGTCAAAGGCCTATAGAAACATGCTAACCACAGTAGAAATAATTGAGCTTAAAGAATCTGATCAAATATTTAAGGCATACCAAAAAGCATATGAAAGAAAAGATGGCAGGAGTACGATTTTAGTTGAGTTTGGCGATTTTTATAATGAGAAATAAAAAAACATTAAAAATAAAATTTTAGATTCTTTCTTAAAAGATATGCTTTATTAGTGCAGTTTTATTCTTACCAAATAATGCTGTTGATTTCCTATGTTTACAATAAGTGTTCTGATAACGTATAAAAGAAGAAGATAGAAAATCCCCTGACATACGGAAACTTCCTGATAAACCATGAACATTAGTAACACTGTCTACTCTGAAGATCGTAGTGTTAGCAATGCTTTTAAGACTTTATGAACCTTCTTGAAACCGAATAAAAACGGAGAGAGAGGGATTCGAACCCTCGACAAAAGTTACCTCCTGTAACTCCTTAGCAGGGAGCCGCTTTCAACCACTCAGCC
>MDTA01211396.1_pt1 | contig 10080 bp, 6 predicted proteins | sample 811151 | NCBI WGS metagenome assembly MDTA01 (sample SAMN05326648, study PRJNA326480) | marine metagenome | isolation source: seawater | place: Indian Ocean: South | collected 2010 | reverse complement strand
CGCAGATAGCTCTCTTTACGGGGTAATTCTCGGTCTTCAGACAGCAGACAATAGCTATAACTGGGGAGTAAATCAAAGAGGTACACAAAACTCCAAGTCAACTTGGTTCTTTTCTCAGGATATTACGACAAACACTACTAAGTTTGACGCTGGAAATATGCAAAAACTATTTAGATTTGAGGCACTTAATGATGGCGAGTGGTCATCAAAAAATATTAAAATTTCTATCTCAGATCTTCGAGCACCGTCAGAGGTTGATCCATATGGTTCGTTCACAGTAACTTTTAGACATACTAGGGATTCAGATTCTGCACCAAGAGTACTAGAAAAGTATAGTAGCTGTAATCTTAATCCAAACTCTTCAAACTATATTGGAGTTAAGATTGGAGACCAATATCAGGAATGGGACGAATCAGAAAACAGATACAGAGTATATGGAAACTACCCTAATCAGTCTAGATTCTTAAGAGTCATTATAGACGAAGATGTAGATCAAGGTATAACTGATCCAGCATTTTTACCGTTTGGTTTTTATGGGCCAGTTCGCTACAAGCGTTTTGGCGTGGCACCTATTATGGAAAGCAATGCACAAGGCTCCATCCACCACGGCACTGTAACTGGATCAACACTTCACCTTACTGGTGGCGTTGAAGATGCACTTACTCCTGGAAGAAGGTGCAGAGTTTCAGGATCTGGACTTTATGGAGCATTTGCCCCAGCGAGCAAAGGTGGTTCACCAGGAAAAGAAACTGGTTACGACACACGCGGCAAGGTTGATAATGGGATAATGGCAAAAGGATTTAATATATTTAACTCCTTTTTGACTGGTGCTACAGATGGCGAGCTTTTTGCGGGTCTGCCGCCCAGCCCCATCGCCCAGGACAAACAAAACCCGGCCGGTGTGGACACCGCGCATTCTAAAGAGACTGCTGTCACCGCATCAGTTGTTTTCCCTGCATTGCCCTTGAGAATATCGAGTTCTGCAGACGGAATACCAGATCAGAAGAAGGCTCATTTCGGTATCAGCACATCACGCACACCGTCGACAACACGCTTTGACGAGTCTTATTATGATGTCGTCCGCGGAGGCAAAGGCCTCACTTCTGAAAATTACATAACTCCAATTAAAGACGTGACTGAGCATTCTTTCATATTTACGCTCGACGATCTAGTGAATACAACAGTCGGCGATCATGCCCCTAAAGACGTCAAAGCAATGTTTTATGCTTCTGGGTCTAGAAGAGTTGCCAAGTCCTACACTGGTATTAGAGGCTCGTATACTGATCTTATAGATGCTGGGTTTACTAGCTTTACGGCACCAATGCTCGGTGGTTATGACGGACTGAACATTAAAGAACGTGAGCCATTCGGTAACCATATTGTTGGTGCATCTGGCGTGTCATTTGTTGGTAACGCTCCTGCACATTCAATAAAGAGAGCAGTTGATAGTATCGCAGACCCAGAGGTTGTAGAGACAAATATGATAACTGTTCCTGGCGTACGCGCCCCACTCATCACAAACCATGTCATTGATACCGCTGAAGATAGGGCAGATGCCTTAGCAGTTATTGACATAGAGAAGGGTGGATACGAGCCGGCCACAGAGACCACAAACGATTATAAGACTAGAATAGCTGATAACTCTGTTAGAGAAGCAGTAACTGCTCTTAAGAATAGAGGAATTAATTCTAGTTACGCCTGTGCTTACTTTCCTTGGGTTAGAATTTTTGATGAAATTAACAACAGTCAGGTCTGGGTACCACCTTCGGTTGTGGCACTAGGAACGTTTGCTTCAACTGAAAGAAACTCTGAGCTTTGGTTTGCTCCGGCAGGCTTCACTAGAGGTGGCTTAAGCGAAGGTTCAGCTGGACTTCCAGTCTTGACGGTTTCTCAAAGATTGTCATCAAAGGACCGCGACAAGTTGTATGAGGAAAATATTAACCCAATTGCAACTTTCCCGGCTGAAGGTATAGTTATCTTTGGGCAAAAGACACTACAAACGACAAATTCTGCTCTTGATCGTATCAATGTTAGAAGATTGATGATTTTTATCAAGAAAGAAGTTTCTAGAATTGCAGCAAGATTGCTGTTTGATCAGAATGTTCAGTCTACCTGGAATCGATTCCGCGGACAGGTTGAGCCCTTCTTGGATAGTGTTAAGTCGAGATTAGGTCTGACAGACTTCAAAGTTGTTCTTGATGAAACAACAACGACTCCAGATTTAATTGATAGGAATATCATGTATGCCAAGATATTCTTGAAGCCTGCAAGATCGATCGAGTTTATCGCCATTGACTTTGTTATAACAAATGCTGGCGCTTCTTTCGAAGATTAAAGTGGCATAAAAGGTGTTTCACAACTAGTTATGGTTGTAAATTAAAGTTTTTAGGAGGACTTTTAAATGGCTTTAGAAGGTTTTTGGTCAGATTTTAATGTGGAGCCTAAGAGAAAATACCGGTTTCTTATGAGTTTTAATGGGGTTCCTCAATGGATTCTTAAAAGCGTCACACGACCGAATATTAATATCACTGAGGCAGAGCATACTTTTGTTAATTATAAGTTTTATTTCCCCGGCCGAGTAGAATACTCAGAGATTAATCTAACTCTTGCCGATCCAGTTAATCCAGATGCATCTGCAACCATGATAGAGCTTCTAAAGCAGTCGGGATATGTCTTTCCGAACGATAACTTTAGCGGAAAAGTGTTAACCATGTCCAAGCAAAAAGCAGTCACAGCCGTTGGTGGCAAAATTTACATTCAGCAAATTGATGCAGAAGGTAATGCAATAGAAGAGTGGGCATTGTTTAACCCATGGATTAAGGCTGTTAACTTTGATGAATTAGATTATGAGAGTGACGACATTATTAATCTAGAAGTGACGCTAAGGTATGACTGGGCAGAGTTAACAGTTGCTGGGCCAGTAGACAAGACAGCTAAAGCTGGTCTTAATGGGTCACGCCCAGGCGCTACCGGCATCTTTGGCGGGCGATAATAAAAATTCTTAATTAAGAAAGAGAGGTAAAATTGTCAAATAGAAATAATGCTAGGAGAAAGGCTGCAGCCCAAAATCCAGCAGACATCGCAGGAGTTCCTTCTCCTGCAAAAGATAGCAATCCACTATTAAATTTTGCAGTCCCCACGGAAATCATAGAACTTCCGTCCAGGGGACTGTTTTATCCAAGTGGTCATCCACTCCACAATAAAGAAACTGTTGAGATAAGATATATGACAGCGAAAGATGAAGATATCTTAACTTCACCAGCTCTTTTGAGAAAGGGGATAGCACTAGAACGAATGCTGCAGAATTTGATTCTAGAAGAAGGCGTTGACACAGAAGATCTTTTGATTGGAGATAGAAACGCTTTACTAGTAGCAGCAAGAATAACTGGTTATGGAAAAATATATCCAGCGAAGGTTACTTGCCCTGCTTGCACGCAAGTGTTTGAAAACGAATTCGATCTAAGCAACTTTCAGGAAAATTATAATTTTATTAATTCTGAAGAATCTCCCTTCAACTTCACCGATAGCGGAACGATTGAAATTGAATTGCCAAAAACAGGATTTCTTGTCGAGGTAAAACCCTTGAGTGGCCGTGATGAAAATCATATAACTAAATCTAAAGAAATGAGAAAAAAGAACAATTTACCTGAATCAAACTTGACAGACATGTTCAAGAGAATGATAATCAGCGTAAATGGTATAACAGACAGGGGTCAGATATCAGGCTTTGTAGACAAAATGCCAGCTTTAGACTCCAGGTTCCTAAGAACCGCCTATCAGGAAACTGTACCTGATGTTGAACTCTCCCAGGCCGTGGAGTGTCCGCATTGCGGAACGAATACGGAAACGGAGGTGCCCGTCACGGCCGAGTTTTTTTGGCCTAGATAACAACTATATAGAAAACGTTTATGAAGAATTTTTTCTATTAAAACATTATGGTGGTTGGGGCTTCTTAGAGGCTTACAATCTTCCGGTACAGATTAGACGGTGGTTTTTGAAGCGCTTAGTTAAACAGTTTGAAGACGATAACAAAGAAATGGAAAAAGCGCAACGTAACAGTCGTCATTAACGAATAGGGCCCAATTCGAGGCCCTATTTTAATATGTCCGAACTAATTAATTTGATAACTTATAATTTATTTTGGAGGTTATGTTTTGTCTGATCAAAGAGAAGAGATCGTAATTGACTTAAGTGCACTAAACGAGAGCTTTCTCACCGCTATGGGTGCTCGCATAAAGATGCTCCTCAATGCAATGTTTATGGGTAGCTACATACCGGTGAAAATAAGAGGTACAAAAACTCAGTTTGATAGATTCGCCAAAGCTTTGGGTGCAGAAAAGAAATATATATCCTCTTTCAATCAGTATGGGTTGAATAACCCAGCAACATATAAAAGCAAGTACAAATTAGACTCAGCTATAACAAGATTTGAAAAAGACACGGGTTTAATTTGGCCCTTTAAATAATTCAGAGAGGTAAATTAGCTTGGCTACTAAACAAGAAGTACAAGGCTTAGTCGAAAAACTCAGCGGAAATCAAAATCTTACCAGAGCAGAAAGAGATAGATTAGTCCGTCTTTTGATGTCTACTTCAGTAGAAAGCGCCGCAGGCGACGTCATAGGGATGACTCGCCAGCAGGTAGATCAAGCAGTAAAGCAGCTTCAGGAACTCGCTTCAATAGAGTTTGAGCGTCTTGAAACAAACAAGAAATCATTAGAAGCTCTTGGGAAAAAAGAGGACATAATTGCGAGAGAGCTGCAATATGAAAATGAAAAGTTAGAAAGGCTCTATAAGCAGTTAGAATATGAAGCTCGAAGTAATGATGCAAATGAAGAAGCACTTAAGAAACTTGCAAAAGAAATTCAAAAACAAGAAAAGTTAAACAAGAAACTAGAAAAAAGAGTAGCGATACTAAACTCTGCACAAGAAGCAGGCGAAACTATGGGGAAGACTTTCGCCGAACTCTTTGGTGTTTCAAAATCCGGCTTCTCGGGCATGCTATCAGAAGCTCAAAACACTGGAGATACATTTAGAGTTCTTGGGAGAGCAGCGAAGGGTCTCGGTAAAGAGTTGGTAGGAACCCTGCTGAACCCGACGATTATGCTGGGCTCATTATCGACAAAAGCACTCGAAGCTGGACTGAGTTTAGATAGATTAAACGCAGAAATGTTCCGGACCACCGGCATGGAAAATGTTGGATTTTTGATTGGAGACATTGGTGCAGAGTTCCGATCCTTAGACATGGATTCACAAGAATTAGCAAGTTCTTTTGCAGATCTGCAGAGAGAATTTAAAGGATTCTTTGCTTTACAGCCAGCACAACAATCTGAATTAGCAGCCACCACAGCCCTTATGTCTCAGCTGGGTGTTGACACAAGCGCGACAGCAAATTCGATGGGATTCATGATGTCCTCTCTCGGTATGACAGTCAAACAAACAGAAGAAACATCGAGACAATTAGTCGGACTGGCAACCTCCCTTAAACTACCTCCAGAGGAAATAATGCAAGGGTTCTCAGGCGCAGCAGATTCTTTAGCAAAGCACGGCCCCAGGATGGTTACAGAGTTTTCTAGACTGGCTGCAGCAGGAAGAGCCCTTAACATGGATGTTGGTCAATTAACTAGTATTGTCGGTGACCAGCTTGATACTTTTGAAGGTGCAGCAAACGCAGCCGGAAACTTGAATGCAATGCTTGGCGGCCCTTATCTTAATAGTGTAGAGTTGCTTGGCGCAACTGAATCTGAGCGAGTAATGATGCTCAAAGAAACTTTGGATCTTCAAGGCAAATCCTTTGACAGTATGAGTCGATTTGAAAGGAAGGGCATCGCACAGTCTTTGGGCATGGATGTCAATCAGCTTGGCAAGTTTATGAATGCTAGTGCTGATGAAATGAAGAGTCTTATGGACGAAGCAAACAAGCCACCAAAATTTACTCAGGAAGATTTGACTAACAGAATAATGAGCAATCTTGACACTATGGAAGCCATTGGTAAAGAACTTAAGCAAGTTTTTGAAACCATATTTAAAGACCTTTTTGGTGGTTCTGACACTAAAGCAAGTATACAAAACTTCAAAAGGTTCTTAAGCGAATCAGTATTGCCTACGATAAAATCATTGGGTGATTTTGTAAATAGCATAGGGGGAAAGCTTTTCTTGGGGGGCATTGCAGGTCTATCCGCAGCGAAAGGACTTATTGGTATGTTCAGGGCTCCTCGTGGAGGCATAGATGGCCCCGGAGACCCCATAGGCGGCGGTGTTATGGGTGCAGCCAAAGGTGCAATCGCTGGATTCAAGGAGGGTGGAATTAAGGGTGGTCTTACTGGAGCACTTAAAGGGGCTTTTGGCGAAGGAGACGAAGAAGGAATGAAAGTCTTTGTCACCAATTTCCCTCCAGGACTGGGTGGAGGAGATACTATCACAAGAATGACTGGGCCTAGGTCCACTCCCAAGGGCGGAAAACATAAAGGCCTAGGGTTTTTTGGCAGAATGAAACAGGGATTCCAGGCCGGCCGCCAACGAGGTGGTATCGGCCGAGGGTTAGCAGGTGGCTTTAAAGCAGCAACCAGAGGCGGATTAGGAAAGATGGCCGGCCGAGGATTCGCCGCGGCCAAAGGTGGCTTAGGTAGTCTATTCAAGGGCGGGTTTAAATCAGGAATTAAGAAAGTTCCAATCTTAGGGTTGCTGGCTAGTTTAGGTTTTGCTGGTGCTAGCGCTGCTCAGGGCGACCTGACTGGAGCTTTGATGGAAGTTGCTAGTGGAGGCGCTAGCATGCTACCCGGCGCTGGAACTGCTGCTTCAGTTGCTATTGACGCGGCAAACATGGCCCGAGGAATGGCCCAGCCAGTTAATGATTTTTCTCTTCCTGTCCCAGCAGCTGCAGCATTCGGTATGAGAGCTAACGCCTCTGATCAGATTGTTGGCGCTAAAGAAGGCGGTGTCCTTGATAAAAAATTGGACAAGATGATAGAACTTCTTAAAAAGAGTTCTGAAGGCGGAAACAAAGAAATAGTTTTGAAGGTAAACAACAAAGAGTTAGCAAGAACTGTTATAGGGTCAATAAACAACGATTTTTATAACATGAGTATCTAGATAGGAAAAAAGGAGGTTATTACATGTCTTTTATAGAATCGGCCACACCACATGTTAACTCTGTTGCACACAGTGGAGAACTTGGAAACAATAAAGGCTTCGTCAACAACGCTGAAAACAGATTTAATAACGAATTGTATTGGACAATCGATTTTGTTCATGTAGCCACTAATAAGTGCGTCAACTTTCTTGGAATGATAACAGAATTTTCTGACAATCTTACATCTAATTGGTCTGAAGAGTCGGTATACGGACGGATGGATCCAATAAAAGTATTTCAGAATACCCAAAGGCAAATAAGTTTAAGTTGGGTGGTTGTGTCTACTAGCGTAGAAATGGCTCAAAAAAACCTCCACAAATTTGAGCATCTCGCTAGCATGCTTTATCCAACTTATGAAACACATAAAAATGCGGAGACCATGGCTGCAGGACCTTTGTTGAGATTGAAGTTCACAAACCTAATACAAGATTCTAACGCGGGTAAGTCTCCTTCTGCCTTAAAAGGTGGTCTACTGGGCACTTCTACAGGGTTTTCCATGACTCCAAACTTAGATGTAGGATTTTATTCTGCCGGTCCAGGTATATTGTATCCCAAAGAATATACAGTTAGTACACAGTTCACAGTTTTACACACTCAAGGTTTAGGCTGGGCAGAAGGAGCGACCTGGAGAGGTTCCGGAAAGGGGCTTTATGGCGTCCACAACCTTACCGGTCGACATTCCACTTGCCCTAGGTTAGGTGGCTCCAAACCTATGCCAAAAAAGACAAAAGCAAAGAGAGATGAAACAAGTCCAGGGGGATTTACCGCTGTTAACGAATCTGCAACCTTTGGTAATGGCGGATTCGGATCTCAGTCGGACCCTACATCAAACTCTAATATGAATGCTGGAGAAAGAGCAGAGGCAGCTCAAGGCCAGCGCAGGGACGATCTAAGAGATATAGTGCAAAATATCGACAATGATGCCCAGGCCCGAGTCGCCGCAGCCGGCCCCACGCCAAAGCAAACGCAAGACTTGAACCGTCAATTGGCAGCCACCGAAGACGGCAACCAAGAAGAAGCACAAAAAATCCAGCTGGGTCGATATGACGGGGCTATCGAGAAATCTAATGCTCTTCAGCCTAGTAGAAATTCCAGAAGAAAGAGATCTAGGAGAGGCAGTTGATGGGAAGAAGATATAACAATAGAAGAATACTCCAAAACAATCTAAAGATGTATAATAGTATTCTAGAGCCCCGTGGAAAAGCCGGCAAGGGAATAAAAATATATGAAACTCCAGAACTTAAACATCCAAGTAGTTATGAAATTTCTTCCTTGACTCTTATGCCTCATCGATGGACTCTCGGTGATAAATTTTTTAAGATAGCTTTTGAATATTATGGCCGACCTGAACTTTGGTGGGTCGTCGCTTGGTTTAACCAGACCCCTACGGACTCTCATGTTGATTTGGGGGATCTGCTGTATGTCCCCTTGCCTCTTGATGATGTACTAGATATGCTCGGAGTGTAATAGATGGCAGAAGTAATCCAAGTTCCTGGTCAACGCGAAAAGATTGTAGTCACAGAAGAGAAGCTCGCTCTTGTAAAGATGTGGCAAGAGCAAGAATTCGACGACCCTATTAAAGAGGGTAATAAGAAAATAAATGATCTTGCGAAGGCCATCGAACTGCGAAGAGGCTTCTCGATGGCCGGATCCGCACGAAAATATCTGATTTGTTTTGGCCATGAAGCCGCACTGAAAGCTGTACAAGCATACAAACAAGGAATTGACGAAAACCCGGATGAATACGGTGCTGGTCATAAGAAAGTTAAAGAAACTCCCAACGAAGCAGAACAACAAGCAAGAGTTCGGATAGCACAAGAAGATGAACTCTTTAAGGCAAAACAACAATTTCAAGAACAATGTTATTTAGTTTCGAAAATGAAAGAACTATCAGCAGAAAATTCTAGTCATGAATATAAGGAGTTTACAATAGTCGCCGACGATCAGGGCAACACAATAAACAGAGCAGTGTATGAAAGTGCGCTAAGGCCCTTTAGGGATATTACGACACATGAAGTGGGGGCTTTGGTTCCAAAGATAAGAGTATTTTTAGTTCAATGGAATGGACCACCCGGGAAAAAAGTAAATGTGGTAGAGCAAGAATATAGATTTCAAGGTGGGTTTATGGACCTTACAAAGCTGCTTAGCGACCCTGCAGCTAGGGGTAAAAATATAGGGATTAAAAATATCTCATGGGATTTTCAAGGCACAGATCCTTTTACTGCCCCTCGCGCCATCACTGCGCAAATGACTTTGTATGCGGATAGCTTAAGGGTATTTGAAGATAAACATTATGAAACTCTGTTACTTCGCGGAGGTGTTCCCAACGAGAGTCTCGAATTTGAACATCTAGAGATAAAAATTGAAGTGGGTTGGTACGGACCTAAAAAACCAAACAATGTTGTGAGTCAAGAGTTGTTAGATGCGATAGAGAAAGACACCTTAACTTTTATGTTAACTCTTAATTCACACACTTTCAACTTTCAGCAAGACGGTTCGTTTGAATTAGAATTGAATTATAATGGAAGGATCGAGACGGCACTAAATGAAGTAAATCTTCTAGCGCTCAGTAGTATGGAAGAGGAAGTAACAGAGTCTAGTCTTAGAGAAGCGAAGGAGATAGCAAAGAAGGATTTAAAGAGAATAAGAGATAGGCAGCTGCCTTCAGTCGGTCCAGTGAGAGAGGATGCCTCATCACTTTCTAATCCTTTGGAGGATGAATTAGCGGAAACTAATCCAGTTCTTAGTGGGTTGGTTTCGGATTTCGAGGCATCAGAGATATACTCAAACCTAAACGCTCAAGGAGGAGTAAGCGAGATTTCAGCTATGGCTATAGCCACAGCCATTAGAGAAGGGACTTTAGAGGAGCTATCAATAGAAGATGTTAAAACTAGAACTGTCGACAGGTATAGTGCGATTCTAAGAGAGATAGAGAAACTAGCATCTCCAGG
>MDTA01136592.1_pt1 | contig 10080 bp, 12 predicted proteins | sample 811151 | NCBI WGS metagenome assembly MDTA01 (sample SAMN05326648, study PRJNA326480) | marine metagenome | isolation source: seawater | place: Indian Ocean: South | collected 2010 | reverse complement strand
CCTGATTTTTTTGGTTATAATAAAAAAAGAGAGCTACAATATCGTGGAAGATTATTTGAAATGAAAAATTTAGAAATTGTAGATAAGAAAAATTATTTATTAGAAGCTATGCAACTAATTGCAAAAACTGGAAATGGACCAAAAAAACAAATTCCAAGTTCCGGTTGTTCAATAAAATGGAGATAAATACAAATTAATTATTGTTAAGATGTTAAATGTTACTTTTATAAGACACGCAAAATCAGAATGGAAGAGTTTTGACGGTAACGACTTTAATCGAGATATATCTCAAATTGGTATGGAGAAAACAAAAAAAATAGGTTCTTTCTTAAAAAAAGAAAAAATTATTTTTGACGAAGTGTTTTGTTCACCTTCCCTTAGAACGAGAAAAACATTAGACATATTATCCCCATTTTTTTCAAATAAACCTAAAGTTAAATATATCGAAGATTTATACCATACCTCAGGTAAGAACTTATTTGATGTACTGATGCTAAATGCTAAAAAAAAAAGATGCTTGATTGTATCCCATGAACCACTTCTCTCTAGTTCTATAGAATTATTTTTTAATGATTATCAAAACATAGATTTTGTGAGAGCAACAGAAAACTTTTCTACTTCATCTTTGTTCAATGCAAGCTTTGATTGTGAGAATTGGTATGAGATAAATGTAGATATAGCAAAAATAAATTTCTTTAAAAAGCCTAAAGATCTAAATTTATAAGGTGGCTAGATAAGCTTGTGCACATTTTTTTGAATTTGCAATTTTCGATAGTGATTCTGAATTCTTATTTTTAAATTCTGATATAATAACTTCGTTTTGAGAAATTAGCTTTAACACAGATTTTTTGTGATTAGCTGAAAGCTCTAAATTTTTTTCTTGCATATCAGCTATTATTTTTTTTCTCATCCTATCAAGATGAGAAATTCTTTCATAGTCATTATTAGAGATTAATAAAGAAATTTGATTGGAAATTCTCTCTAGTTTATCTAATTGAGAGTGTATTGAGGAATTTTGTTTATGTAACATTTGACTTCTCGATATTAGTACTAAAAATATCCTCCAGAGCTTTTATAGCCTTGTATGTCCCATCAACGACCTGTTCTCTGAAACATTTAATTAGTTGTTGCCTACAATATTCATAAATTTGAAAAAGTTTTGTAGCTAATTTTTCACCTTTATCAAAATCTAAGGTTGTTTGAAGTGTATAAATAATTACCAGAGATCTGCTAAAATGTTTTGTTCTAACAAATCTTTCATTATCCTTACCAGTGGAGTCAATAACTTTACTCATTGAATTTTTTAATTCTTTAACCATCGTTTTCACAATTGAGATAGGATCCTGGACTTTTAAAGAGGATTTCTCGGTGGTTGAATAAAATTTTTTAGCTTTATTTAATCTACCTGACATGATACTTTAAACTATGGTTTATCCTGTTAATAATATACAAAACCCTGAGTTATCAAACCTAACAACTGAGTTTGAGAATGGTACTGCAATTGGTATGCCACCAATTCACTATCATAACCGAAAAGTTCCTCCTATCTCTAACTTAAATAACCTTAATGTTTATAACCCCGATTATAATCCAGTGAGAAGATATAGTTCTAAACAAGCTCCATCAAACGGATCTTTAACTGAGGCTTTCCTGAAGGCCAGAATTACATTTAACCCTGTGTTTATGCATAACGAAGCTTCTTTGCGCTATCAAATGATATCGAGGATGTTCACATCTAGTAGCGATTTAAAAAGTAACTTATCTATGGTTGCTTAATCTTTGTTTTCTAATTCTTTTTCTTCTCTTGCAATTTTTAAAAAGATTTGAAATAAATCACCTTCACTAATAATACCAAACATTTTATTTTGCTTGGTTACTATTGGGATTGACTCTCCTACGAAATCTTTTGACTTATCAATTGACTCGAAAATATTTGATTCTGAATAAAGCTTTAAAAATTTAAATTGGTGAAGTTTTGAAATCTTTCTTTTTTTATTTTTTTCACTTACAAGTTGATGTAACTCCAATTTATTTAAAAGTTTTTCATCACTGTCTACCAAATATGCCTCACTTTTTTTCATTTTAATCATTTTATTAATTGATTGTTCAATAGTACAATCTGGTTTTAGCGCACAAAAATCTTTGTGACTAATAGTCGAAACTGGGATTTGTTGTAATTTAATATTTTCCCTTCCAACTTTGAGATCTATATTTTTATTTGATAGAACTTTATCAAATACTGATTGACCTATTACTTTATATGAAATCAGTGAGGCAAAAACTATACTAACTCCAGCTACTAAAGTTGCTTGATAATTTGATGTTAGCTCGAGAATGATCATCATATTAGCTACTGGTCCACCAATTACACAACTTGCAAATGCAGACATTGAAGCAACTGTTAGTAAATTTAAATCTAATGTAGGAGAAAAATTTTGAAAGATAAAACCTAAAATAACTCCCACACTTGCTCCTAAAAATAAAGCAGGGGCAAAAACACCTCCAATTAAACCCATTCTTAAACATAAAATTGTTAACAGAAGTTTAAAAATTAAAAAATAAAAAGCATATGTGAAATCTACCTTTCCAAGAATCATTGACTGAATTGCACCAGTTCCTAAGCCGATTACTTCTGGAAGAAAAATGGATGTTATTCCACATATTAAACCGGCAATAGCCGGTTGAAGTATTGGGTTAATGAAAGAAATATCAGGAAAATATTTAGGATGAGTCAGTCCATTCATATATATAATTGATATAAAACCACAAATTATCCCTGCAAATATAAAGAATGGGAAATCATAAAGTGAGTTAATTTCTCCAACAGAACCTAAAAAAATTGGATCTATCCCAAAAATATTTTTTGTAAAAAGATAAGAAACTACTGAAGCTACAAGTATTGGAGCAAAAGATGCCAAGGATTGATGTCTGAGGATTACCTCTCTAGCAAAAATTAATCCAGCAAGTGGAGCTCCAAATCCTGCAGAAATTGCAGAAGCAACACCTGCACCAATTAAAATTTCGTATGATGCTTTATTTCTGAATAAATCATTAATCTCTGCACCAATAGTTGCGCCAAAATGGACTAAAGGACCATATTGTCCAACAGATCCGCCAGCTGAGATTGACAATATAGATGAGAATGAAGTAAGAAAACCTGATTTTATGTCAAGTGGGTTATTTTCTGAATGTGCAGCAAGTATTACGTCAGGTGGACCGTGCCAGCGACTATCAGATGCATATTTTCGAATACAACCCACAATTAAACCCACCAAAAAGGCATGAAAAAAACGAAGAAAACAAATTCAGGTGTATTGGTCAAAATATCTTGAAAATTTTCAAAGCTCCTTTCAGGGTTTCTAAAAAGATTTGTTAAAAATTTAACTAAACTGATGAATCCATAAACACTTACGGATGTTATTACTCCAATTAGTGAACCAAGCACTAATGTAGTTAATATAGAAAAAAACATCTTGCCTGTTAAATTATAGCTTTAACAGACAAGAATACTATAAAAAAATTGATTATTAATTTCTGTGTTTTTTAGGAATTGCATCCCAGGCTTCTTTTAGACCTGTTGCAATTTTATAGGCAGGTTGAACAAAATTCATACATTCATTGTCCTGAATTCTTTTACTCATGTATCTAATATATCTGTAAAGCCAGTTAAGATCTTCAGCCATTTTTTCACCTTTTTCCATGTCCAGGCAAGTTTGCAGAGCAAATGCTATTTTAGAAATTTTCTCTGCTTTTTCTTTAGAGTTATTTGTTACTGCAAGATCTGCAAATAAAATAGCTTTTAATTCTTCAATCTCATTTACTAAACCTTGATACATTTTACTAATAATCTCGTGTTTTGTAAGTTTATCAGCTACAATTGTATCTTCTACAAGATCTCTTTTTTTTGTTAATTTTTTTTCTTTTTCAAGAATTTCACTATAATTATCCATTTTACCACTAACCTTTCTAAATGTTATATATTTAAAAACGACAAACTAATAAATTGTTTAGGCTAAAAGTTTTAATTTTTCTAATTCTTGACTATTGGCAGTAGCCACCATTGCTAAGGCGTAATTTCTTATTAAAGATTGTTTGGTTATTTTCGCAGTTTCCTCTGCAAAATCAGTGTCTTGAAGATTAGATGCTGCTTGAATAAGATGAGCTTGAGTTGTCGTCGCAACATTTTGGTAAGCTTGTAATGATGTTAAACTTCCACTTAGGGCTCCTAGGGACTGTGTTATTTCACCAATTGTTGTATCCATTGATGTATTTGCATTGGTAGCATCATTTATATTTGTAGCTGTAATTCCAGTTGTAGTTTGTATTGTTTGGGTATCACCCTCATCATTAATCCCTATTGCAAATGTCTTTGATGATGTTGCAAGAATATTAATACCATTAAATGTAAGTGAGCTAACAATTGAATCAATGGTATCACTAACATAAACAGCTTCTGAATTTAAAGCAGCAGTATCTGACGTTGTATTAGTTGAAAGAGTATCGGCTACACCAATTTCCTTCAGTCTAGTTGCCAAATTATTAAGTTCTAAAAGTGCAGATTCTGCTAATTGAAGAAGTGATATGCCTGAATCAGTATTGTTTTCTGCTGCTTGAAAACTCGCTGCTCGTGAATTTAATGTATTTGCAAGTGACTGCGAACCAGCATCACCACCTCCCATAATTTTTAAACCTGTAGAAACTCTAGATATTGAGTCATGAAGTGTTCTGGTAATTTTTCTTAAACTAGCTATGGGAATAGCACTATTAAAAGGTACCATTAAATTTGACAAAATAAACTCCTAATTCACTATAAAACGACGCAAAATGCAAATTATTTAATTGGCATAAATATTGTAAGAAATAAGATAAAAATTATGAGGTAAATTGTATGAGAATTAGATCTGTGTCTGTACTTGAAGAAGAATTAAAAACTTTTTTAACTAACCCACATACTTCAAGTAACATGAAAAATGCGGTCTCTATGGCTAAAAAAATACTTGAGGTTAAAAAGGATAGCAATTACGCACTATACGCCATCGCACTTCACGAAGTTTGTGTGGCTAATAAAGTTGCGCCAATGGCAGATTACTCTAGAGCTATTGAAAATTTTAAAAATATTATAAAACTTGATCCAAAATTTGTTGAGGCCTATTTGATGTTGGCTAAGATCTACAGAGAAACAGATAGAAATAAAGAATACGAATTGTTACTTGAGGCCAACAAAATATTTCCTGATCATTACTTAATTATGTTCGACTTAGCAAATTTAATGTGTTTTAAAACAGGAGAAAAAGAAAAGGGACTCGAACTATTTACAAAATGTGTACAAACATTGCCTCAGGTAGATTCTGCATGGTCTGCCTTGGGTAGTGCTTATCTATTGAATAGAAATTTAGAAATGGCCCTAAAATGTTTTGAGACATCACTGACTATTAATCCAGATAATCTAACTTCAACGCTGGGAGTTGGTGTTTACCATTTTGAGCATGCTAATTTTAAAAAGGCAAGAGAATATTATGAGAAGAGCTTGATGATTAATAAGGATTCTTATTGGGCTACATTCAATATATCTTTATTAAATTTATTAGAAGGCGATTATGAAAATGGTCTTAGAGTTTATGAAAAAAGAAATAAAGAACAGTTTCTAAAAAAATATGGTGGATCTGAACTTCCAGAAATAACCAGAGATGAGGTGCAAAAAAATACCAATGAAAAAATAGTTGTATTAAGAGAGCAGGGGTTTGGAGACGATGTAATGTTTAGTAGATATCTCAAGCCACTTAAAAATTTAGGATATGATGTACATTATGCTTGTCCTCCAGAATTAATTGAATTTTTTAAACTTTCACCTGACTTAGACGATATAAGTGTGTCAAGTCACGTTGATACATGTGTTTTTAATTACAGAACATTCTTGATGAGTCTTCCATGGATTACCTCAAAATTTATAAAAAATAAAGTTAGCAAACCCATTAAAATTGATTGGAAAAGGTTTGATGAAAAAAAGGTAAACATTTCTTCAAAAATCAAATCACTATTAAATTCTAAAAAATTAAAAGTTGGTTTTGCGTGGAGTGGTAGGGTAACACATATGAGAGATCAAGTTCGTACGATGGATATAAATTTGCTACATGATTTATTCAAACTTAAAGACATTGATTTTTTCTCTCTTCAAAAGTTTAGTAAAAAGGAAGATATTGAATTCCTGAACAATTTTAAAAATATTCATGATTGCGAAAAAGATTTGAACGACTTTTTACATACAGCTTATTTTATTAATAAGATGGATGTAATTTTTACCGTAGATACTTCATTAATTCATTTAGCAGGAACACTTGGAAAAAAAGCTTATTTATTTCTTCCACTTGTTCCAGACTACAGATGGGGACTTAAAAGCAAACAAGAGTGGTATCCAGAAGTAAATCTTTTGCGTCAGAAAAAAATTGATGACTGGACACACCCTGTAAATGAGGCAAAAAAGATTTTGCAGAAATTAAGCAGCAGATGATATTTTTTCCCAACCTTTATTTATTTCAGCAGTAACTTTTTGAGCACTTGTTAAATATGAATAGTCATTATGATCCATTACCCTAGCAACAGCAAAGCGAATATGCTTATAAAGATGATCAAGGTTAGTGGCAACAGTACCACCATTTTTAAGATCAAGACTTTTCTGAAGTGCAATTGCAATCTTTGATATCCTTATGGCTTTAGCTTCAACCTTTTCAGAACCAACTTTTAGACTTTCAAAGTCCATTAGCTCGTTAATATCTTTATGCATTTCATTTAAAAGTTCTTTAATTATTAAAACTGCACGTTTTTGTTTGTCAGTAATGAGTTTATTCTCTTCTTTTGTCTTTTCCATAACTCCATCCTTTTTAAGTTTACATAAATGCTAACGACACAGAAAAAAAAAGTTTAAAAAATGTCAAAAATATTTGTAGCTTTATCTACTTTTAATAGAAAAAATATAACGAAGTTATGTTTAGAAAATCTTAAAAATATTATTGAGAAAGATGGTAATTCAATATTAGCGATTTATGATGATGCGTCAACAAACTATGGAGAAGATTTTTTAAAAAAATACTCAAAAAATGTTTTAAGGTTTAGGGTTTCCGGGGGTATTGAAAGATCACGAGCAAGATCTTTTAGAGATTTTATTTATGTATACAAGGATTTTGATCTATATTACATGACTGATAATGATACTATCCATGACCCAAATTTTTTAGAAGTTTTGAGAGAGTTGTACAGAACTTCTTCAAAGAAATTTGAAAAAAAACTTCCCCTAGGTCTTTATAATAGTAAGTTCCATAATAATCCAAAAAATATTGTTTTTGAAAATAAAATTCTTTCGATCAGAAAAACGTGTCCAGGAGTAAGCCAATGTTTTGATCGTGAAATGATCAGGAGAATGTTGGATTTTATAGATAAAAACCCTACATATGAAACACTTTATGGTTTTGATTATCATTGGCCAGCTTGCTTAAATGTACCTTTTTTACAAACTCAAACCTCTTATTTAGAACACTTTGCAAGAGATAAAGATGAAAAGGGACTTCATTCAACTTATACAATTGATGATCCAAGGTCTGATTTTGACAGAGATAGAGCCATATTTCCAACTACTTATCTTCAAAAAATAAGAGAGAAAATAATTAAGAAAATTTTGTAGTCTAATCTTTATTGGTCTCGAGCATTGAGGTAAGCATGTTTCCAGTTTCCTGAAATTGTGCAACTGTTGATTCCATTGCAGAATATTGTCTTGCATATCTTTCAGTTAATTTTTGAATTCTATCCTCAAGACTCAATCTTTTTTCAGATACTGTTCTTAATGTATCATTAAGATTATTTACTCTGGTGTCGAGGATACTATTAAATTTCAAATATGTGTCTAGCTTATCTTTTAATAAATTTAGAAAACTTTTACCATAATAAACAGTGCCAGATGTAACACCACTTCCATTAGTAACCTCGATACTTAATCCTTTAGGATTCCCAGAAGCAACAGAATAAATATCACCACTTTTCGTAGCTGAAACGCCACCAATTGTGTGAGTACTTCCATTGGTCGCAAAAGCATAACTTCCTGGTTGAGTGTTAACAAAGTCAAAAGCTTTTATAGTAATGTTAGAGTTACTTGTAGAATAATTATTAGTAAAAAAAGCTCTTACAGTTTCTGGCTTTGCATTAAATTGAGATTCTAGTTTTTTAGGATCAAACACTAATGAACCATCTCTTTGAGTTGATACACCAAGAAATGAAAGATAGTAGGGGCCACCCTCATATCCACCTATAGCTGTTGATGACATTTCTCTTAATTCTCTCATGATTTCTCTAAGTGTGCTATCTCCAATTAAAGCGCCGTCATCCTCTTGAGCAATTTCACTGTTGGCACCCATAGCTGTCAAGCTCTGCATTACCTCATTGTATGTTCCAACATATCCTTCGACGAGTGTTTTTACTGAACTTAAATCTACTTCACTTGAAATTCGAACTGCTGACCCGCTTGTTTTTTTCAGATCTAGTGTGAATCCATCAAATAAATCATCAACTGAGTTAGACGAACGAGTCATTGAAATACCGTCAACCGTGAAAGCTGAATTAATTCCAGCAACTCTTTGATTTAGTTGTGCGCCATCTGTAGCATCATAAGCGTAAGTTGGTGATGCATTGTTATCTGAAATTTTCATCTCATTACTGGCACCTGATTGACTTTTTAGCATTAACATATAATTAGTCCCGTCATAAATAAGTGACGCATTAATATCTTTTTGCCCGTCATTATCGGAGTCAGTAGCAGCGCTATTAATCGCATCCCTCAGGTCAACTAAAGTACTTGATGACGATGTAGTCACTTGAATTTGATCTTGTCCGTTAGACGTAAAACTTTGTCCACCGCCAGCTGTGGGATCAGCTGACCATGTTCCAAAATCTATTGTTAGTGTTCTTGCTCCAACTGTAGCAGTCGCCGAACTGTAAGAGGGGCCTGTAAGACTATGAGCAGTGGCTAAGGTTGTAACAGTTAAACTTGAATCAATTGTTCCTCCAGCTTTAGAGCCCGAAGCTGTTAATGTGGCTACCGTGGCATCTGATGATTTTCCAATAAATCCATATTCTTGCTCTGATTGGATTTGATTAACAATATCTTTGAAATCTTTTAAATTACTTTTTAAAACTGAAAATGCGGAAATTTTTGCTTTGGCATTTTCTTCAAGCTTATCCAAATTTTCTTTTGAGGCAACTGTATCTGCCTCTACTAACGCTTCAATTAATGCATTTGTGTCTAAACCAGAGCCGACACCAATTTTTGATAGAATTTCTGCTTTAGCCATTTTTTTCCTCTCAAATATTAACGACTAGAACGAAACTTCATTAATTACTGAAATAATACCAGCACATTTTGCATCGTTCTTGAAGCTTGGGCAATCATATTCATTGCTGACTGTTGAAGAATTTGAGATTTAGCAAGTCTAGATGACTCTTTAGCAAAATCGGCGTCAAGTATTCTTGATTTTGAAGCTCTTTGACTTTGAGAAATAGTAGTTAAATTATCAATAACTACATTCATTCTACTCATTAACGCTCCAAATTTAGCTCTCTCCATATGAACTCTATCAAGAGCTCTATCAACAACTTTCAATGCATCTACAGCTCCAGCCATTGTTGTAACATTGATAGCTGAAATTTTATTTAAGGTCGAAGCAACGGCTGATGATTCAAAAGTACCGCCATTGGCAGTTTCTGGCACAATTGAAAATGACTGTGATGAGTGAAATGTGACTATTCCAGTAGCTCTGAAACTATCAGTAGCAGCAGTTGTATATGATGAATCATGAATATCAACAGTTGTACCTGCGGTGGTTTGTGATTGATCGAATGCTGTTGCTTGGAATTTTGTTGTGTTTACGTTTGTTGTTACATCGGCAAAATCAACATTCTCAATTACAATATCTAATCCCTCATCTTGTACGAGCATCAATGATGCCTTATCAGCGCTTAATTGTGCGGAAATTCCTGTAGTTGCACTGTATGCATTGAACTGATCTCTTAAATCAGTTAAATCTGATGTGGCAACTG
>MDTA01017452.1_pt1 | contig 10080 bp, 9 predicted proteins | sample 811151 | NCBI WGS metagenome assembly MDTA01 (sample SAMN05326648, study PRJNA326480) | marine metagenome | isolation source: seawater | place: Indian Ocean: South | collected 2010 | reverse complement strand
TCAAACTGGAAGCTTCACCGCTGCTCCCAAAGGACCCTGATGAGGTACATCTTGAAGACGTCCCGCCCCTTACCGGTGTCACCGGAACCTCGCAAGAACATGTGGAAACGAACGCTGGAGAGAAAGAAACGCATAGTCGCGCTGTGCTGCTTGAAATGATCGGAGACTTACCTGACGTAGAGGCCAAGCCCCCTGAGGAGTGCCTTTTCATATGCCGTCTCAACCCTGTCACCACAGATGAAGACCTAGAAATCATTTTTAGTCGATTCGGAAAGGTCCAAACATGTGATATCATTCGCGATCACAAGACTGGGGACTCGCTCAACTTTGCGTTCATTTCGTTTGCAACCAAGGAAGAGGCAGAGACTGCATACTTCAAGATGGACAATGTGCTGATTGACGACAGACGCGTGCGCGTGGACTTCAGTCAGTCCATGCACAGTTTGTGGAAAAATTACAGACGATTTGGACGAAAAGGGGGAACCAGGGAAGATGGTGACCGAGCGTATTCGTATGGCAATGCACAAAATGAAAAGAAGCACACCAAAAAAGGGTGAGAGGTCGAGTAGACTGACAAAGATGCGAACTTGTCACCCACGGGACCAGTGCAGGGGAATTGTCTTTTTCAGAGGATGAACTGGCTAGTAGCTAATCGTGATGCTACTGTGTGAGAAAAGCCCGCGAAAGAAAAGCGAATGAGATTGAAACTTTGGAACCTTGACAGCTTATCATGAAACTATCAATGTATGCGAGTCGAATTTGTACCAAGGTTGGCAGCCCTCGGGCACGAGCGGGTTGGCATCGACTTTCGTATCCTATGTACATCACATAATCAGCAACTGATGGCGCCAAACGCGCCCATGTGCGCTCACAAATATGTCTGGTGAAACGGCTAACTCCATCATCTTCTTCTTTTGTGCAATTTGTTCAGCCTGCCGCTGTGGGATAAAAAGTTCCCGGTGCTTTGCCAAATCTTCCAGGGACGCTTCTTGATGTAAGTATCCACGGCAGTAAGAATGATCCCGCAGATCACACGGAAACGGGACCCGTGATCCAAAACATTACCCTCGTAGTTATTAAATCATTCATCATATCAGTTCCGTCCACCAAAAATGCCGACGCCCCACCCGCCAGTGGCACTACTGTTGCATCGGTCATCTCTTGCATGCCTGCCGTTCAAAACACGGATCAACGAAACTGTCAACGGTTAAACACTTTCGTCATTCTGGGTGGTGCTCAAGCTGTGAGCTTTTGTCTATTGCCTTTTTTGGTCGAAACTATCACCATTTAGTTCGGCCAGGTGTAATCTTCAAAGCTACAGGAAAATGGACATTCCAGTGACCTACGGACGCGCTGGTGTAGATGGTCCGAAAGCGCTTGCTGACCTCAGTCTTAGCCGCCCAAGTTGTGCGTCGTTCACTTGACTGTTAAGCCATTGGATCATCTGCTGATTGCTGGCCAACAGCGTCTGGCTTTCCTCCAGTTTGAGTCTTTGATCATCGACTATTTTTCGAAGACGATTAACTTCGGAGCTTGAAGTTTCTGCTGCCCGATTAAGGTCAGAAAGCTTACGTGCACTCTTATCAAGGACATCTTGCCGTTCATTGAGCAGTTTTTCTTGCTGTGCGATGATTGCAGCTTTGAGCCGTGCTTTTGCCTTTGCCGATCTTAGTTCTGCTTGAAGTCGTTCAATTATTTGATTACCTTTACGAATTTCACCAGCACTTGCCGATGCTCGGTCTTCGGCACGTGCTGCGGTCGCGCGAGCGTCCTCGAGGGCACTTTCCGTGGAAGACTCACGCGACTCTGCACTGTGCAGTCTTCCATTCAACGAGGCGATGAGATCTTCCTTGTCCTTGATTTGTTGCTCAAGCCACTCTACGCGTAAATCATGCTGCGCAGTGTTCTTGGCTCGCTCATGTCGGTCCGTTTTGTAAAGAACAATATTTATTTACGAGTATTTTCAGGTGACATGCCTGTGAACTGGGCCCGAAAAATGCAAAATATGATGTAGGTGAAGCCTCACCTCGTCAAGATCAGTTTGAAGCTTCCTGAGGCGCGCGACTTCACCGCTGCTTGTCTTCAACTCGTTTTCTGCCATATGTAGGCGAGAAACGACATCTGATAGCCTACTGTCCAATTTAAACTTTGTTTCCATCAAATCTCGAACCTGATTATCTAGCTCGCAGTTGCGGCTGGTGAGTGATTCAATGGCCGAACGCATAGCTGCTTCCGAGGTAGTCCGCTCGCTCTCTAATTTCTTTCTTGTGTTTTCTAACTCTTTCATGGCCGCTGTCTTCAAATTGACCGAGAGTTCGTCAAGCCGTGACTGCATGGCTTCTTCAGATTTTTGAAACATCTGCCTCTGCAGAGATACCTCCGCCACGCTGTCTTCCAGTTTGCGGCTTAAATATTCTAGTTGCGCGGCGTTGTCGTCATTACGTTGAGTCATTTTTTCGCGATCGCATCGTAATTCCATGACACGCGCGGCGAGGTAGTGTTTTATTGCTGCGTCACTGCCCTGTTTCAGTCTCAACGAGATGTGAGACAAATGTTTGAAGTCGTTGGTCTCTACTATTCCAAGGTTTGAAAAATCAGGCGCAAAAGCTTCGCCCACTCGCATGATGGCAAGAAATTTTGGACGGACATCATCGCGACGTTGCATACATGCTTCGAGCAACTCGATGAATTTTTGGGGGAAACGTACGAAGTCAACGAGGATAGATTGTTCCGTTTTGAGAGCCTGGAACTCTTCCTCGGAAACTTCGAGGTGGTGGAAAAAGAACGGGTCTGTTTCACTTGACACTTGAACGCACAAGACCTGCGGGCGGATTGAAAAATCAGCTCGGCATGCGACTAGATGGCAGAGTGACGTGATCAACAATTGCTTGCCTTAGTATGTCGCTCCCTGTCGAAACCCAGCAAAATTCGAAAAGAAAGCTCCTCGACTGTTTCTGGCGTCTGCCCTGGACCTTTGCAGCAAACCGGTATGCTTTTTTGGAACAAAACAGATGCATTCGCAATTGTCGAAGAGGCCCATGCTTCTGAATCTACCCTTCCGGTGGGCATGCGCGGATTCTCTGACATCTTCTTCCTTGCCAGACCAAACAACGAGAGTGACGTTGTCATCGAACCTTGTTCAAAAAATAAACAGGGAACCATGCATATTTGCTTTGCTGCCCATGATCGCGTCTACATGATGCAGCGAGTAGATAGATATCACTACTAAGGGTTAGCCCTTACATATTAAATAACCCTTACACATGCATATTTATATATATGTGTGACTAAACCACATGACCACATGTATGGTTGCCCTTACTAAACCAACACATATAGACTATCGTCATCTTAATTAAGTTTATATACATGTGTATATATAAAAACACTTATAAAACTATATATATATATCCGTATGTGTGTCTGCATGCCATAGGAGACTGCGGTTTCACCGGCTCACAAACTACAAGGTATCCTCGAAGTAAGGTACGAAGGTTCGTAACTTCTATGTAGACTATCCGTAGTCTATGTGTATGGACTATTAAAATATGACTAAAATATGTGTAATGTACGTGTAATGTGTATGCTAAACCACATGGTCGAGAATTTGTACGGATGCTCCATCCGAACACTATCCGAACCACCTTCGTAAAAGCCTTCAGTATCAAGGTAAGTGTTTCTGCAGTAACAACGTCCGGGTGCGATTACTCAACGTACATAGTGCCAGAGGCGGGCCACTCAAGCACACAGTCATGTCGAAACGACAGAGAAATTCGAGAACACTCGCACTGTTCGATGTCGACGGCACTCTCACTGCACCTCGCAAAGTGCGTAACCCAAATTTCAGAAATCAAGCTCGATGTTTCCGCGTTGATCGCCAGGTTCATCGGCGTCGTGATAAAACCGTGTAGAAGTGCTTGTAATTTTTCCGACTGACGCAGCCATTTGCTTTCGCAGCGTGCAGATGCCAACATGTTGAAATTTCTCAAAGATCTGGGAGAGGTTCGTTTCTCTCGCCCTCACCTTTTTCTCTCTACCGTCAGCACGAGACTCTCCTCTTGCCGAAACTTTTTCGTCACGGGCTCCCGCTCCTGCTGTGCTATAGAAAGTTAGTGTTGGAATCGTTGGCGGTAGCGACTTGATCAAGATCAAAGAACAGCTAGGAGAGGACGGTGCGCAAACTATTCCAACACTTACGACGAAATCTTTCAGCTGGCCCTGATCAGACCGATTCTTGTATTTGCTCAGCCCATAAAGACTATGACTTCCTTTTTTCCGAGAACGGTCTTATGGCATTCAAGGAAGGGTCACTTTTAAAGGCCACTTGTTTCAAAGAATATCTCGGTGAAGAGAAGTTGAAGAAACTCATTAACTTCATCCTCATCTACATCGCAAATTTAGACATTCCAATCAAGCGTGGAACTTTTGTAGAGTTCCGAAACGGTATGCTTAATGTTTCTCCAATAGGACGAAATTGTAGTCAGTCAGAACGAGATGAGTTCGAAAGATATGACAACATTTCTGGCGTCCGTGAGAAAATGGTCAAAGTTTTACAAACGCAGTTCGAAGAATACAACCTCACATACTCCATCGGCGGCCAGATATCCTTCGATGTTTTCCCAAAAGGCTGGGACAAGACTTTCTGCCTTCAGTTTGTCGAAAAGGACTACGACGAGATTCACTTCTTCGGTGACAAGACGCATCGTGGAGGAAACGACTACGAGATCTACAACTCACAAAGGACGATTGGCCACGCGGTGACTTCGCCAGAAGATACCCGAGAACAAGTCGTTAAATATATTCTCGACAGGCTTTAAAACATGCACACGTTGCGCATAATTTGCCTATCATCAGACTAGCTTCCCTGTGACGTTCTGTTGGGTCAGGGTTGGGGGAATCTTAAATACGACACTCACACAACTCGGCGCGTTCTTGTACCTTCCCTATGCGTTTCTCGCGCGGAAGCCCGGTTGATTCGGGCGATTGTGAAAACTACATCATTCGTTAACACTGCTCGTCTCACATGAGAAACAAGCATATCTATCGGATGTTCTGCTTCGGGCCTTTGTGCGGAAATCAGACGGAAGATAGGAGCTGAAATTGCATCCGACTTCCATACTATCCGCCCAGTATGATCTCCCAACAAAGTTGAAAATGTCCTCACACTTTACATGACCCAACGCAAGGATCGGAGTCCATATCCGCGATGGATGATTTCAAATATGGTCATAGCTCACACCCCCGAACCATTACCTTTGAAGGCACACAAGTGTTAGTTTAAGAAAAATCAGTACATCTTTCACACGGGGTCGTCCCAACCACGAACCCAGTGATGTCCTTTCAAAGCTCTGGTCTCTCTGTCACACTTTCTTCTCATCAAGCTTGAGGTGTATGCCTGGAGGGAAACAAAAGCTCGGTTTCTCGTCATCCGCGGCGGAGGCTGTTCCTGGCAGGTAAGCCATCTAAACAGTTCAGGGTTCTCCTCATCCAAGATTTCAGAAAACTCAGCCCAAAACCCTTGGCTGCGCGAAGACAGATTACATTCAGCCCACGTTCCAATCAGGATGTCAAGCTCTAAAAATCCTCTTTGTTTCGCCCTGTATAACAGTTTATTCAAGTCCTGAACAAAAATACTGCGTCATCATAGTCATACATCCACCAGGCAAGTGCTCAGTACCTCCGTGGGAATATTCGGGTCAACTTTGTGGCCTCGCGAGTTTTTCTGAGCTAAACCGGTTGAGAAACGGATGGATGGATTCTGCGGCACAAGTGTTAGGAACGTGCCAACAATTTGATGTCTGCGCTTTAGATGCGCTAGAAGACTATACATGGCGCCGCTGCATGGCACGAGGCCCGTTAGCCCAAGGATAAAATTACGAAGGTATTCTGCATTTCAGTCAGGTTGGGCACGCCCTAATAAGCGATAACATAATAAGTTATCGATAATAAGGGTTGACGATCGATGATAAGTCTGAGTTTAACGTATGTAGGAACGTGAATATTTATTTGATGACTTATAAACTTAAGTATTAATACATTCGGTAACTTTTTAAATAGTCTATGAGATTTATGGTACCACGTGGTATGTATGTAGTCTATCATAAATAACACTTAAATATAGACTACCTTCGATGTTAAATATCTCTGTTATTGATTTTTTTTGGGCCCCGGCAGCGCGTGGCACGCTTCAGGATGTGTATAGGGAGTGACCGACGAGCCGCCTCGCGGCTGTTTAAGCTCTAAACCCTGAAAGGCCAACCCAAACCCCCTAAAGACACGGCGCGAACCCTAAAGATACAGCGCCTCGCTTGTTACTCGCGCGTCAGCGGCTACATGAGCGCGCATCTTGCTCAGCAGGTGAAAAACCGCTCCTGTCAGCGCGTGGCACGCTTCAGGATATGTACGGGAAGAATTAACTCAAGGATCACCAGTCCCGCCCCGGGGCCACAAAAAAATCCGGAACAGACGTTTTTTTTTCGTAAATATTACGAAGGTTACCTTCGTAAAAAAAATCCGGAACAGATTGACGTCAAATAACTCCATCAGACTGATGCAATAAAAGTTGAAAATCCTTACACATACATGTATAGTCTACGAACGAAGGTAAGTACATACCTTCTTCGTACCTTCGGTAACTTTTAAATGCAACTGTTCTTGAGGCCCTTTCTCCGTCGCAAATTGACACGCATCCTTCGTGCGCTGTAACTAAAGTAGCTTTCGAAGGTGCGACTCAGAGAGTCGACGTTGGCATTGGGCGTATATCCGGTCGGGGGTGGAAGTAAAACTTTCTCATGTCCAGCATCGCGCGCTGGTCGATCGTCATCAACGAAACACTTCGACTCCTCAACGCACTCACCTGCCGTATTTTTGCAGATGAACTTAAGGTGGGTTAGAACTGACTTCGTGTTCGAATTGACGACCATCTTTCCCCCCTCGGTTTGACGAAGGCGCAAAACTATCCCCCGATATCCTTTGGAGCCCTGAGTTCCGATCAATCTGTCATTGTCCAGGGTGAGCTTCGCACACCCGTCTTCGAGGGCCAAACCGACCTCTTGGTGTTCCTGCTGTTGTCCCTCGGTCTCTTTGTCATAAACTGGGGGCTTCGCCTCGCTATCGTCGAACCACTTGCTGCGCTTCTTCTCGGCAGTTGCTCTACTCGATCACGAGTTCAAAAATTTGCCCAGAGCTCTCTTGAGATGATATTCTACGGGGCCTTTTCTGTATTTGGAGCCTCCGTTGTCCCAAAACAGGAATGGTTTTGGCCCTCAAAGCTCTGGTGGTCGGAGTTCATTACGGGAGAGTCATTATTTATGACTGATGAACTCAAACTCTATTACCTTCTATACGCGGCACGATATTGTCAAGGAGCCGTTTCTGTATTTATTGAGCACAAACGCAAAGACTTCTGGGAGATGCAGGTACATCATTTTGTGACAGTTTCCCTGATAGGCGTTTCTTACGCGTACGGTTGGAACCGGGTGGGTGCTGTGGTAATGGTTCTGCTAGATCCCGCAGATGTGCCCCTGCACATTGCAAAACAGTTCAAGTACATTGGAGATGCTCGCGGAGGTAATGCTCAGAAACTTATGCAGGCGGGAGCAGACTTCTTCTTCGTTGTGTTCATGCTGCTTTTTGGCATCATGCGCCTTGGTCTCTATCCTTACGTGGTATGGAGTGCTCACATTGAAGCAAGAAGATACTTCGTATACGGTTATGGTGCTTGGACTTGTGTGGTGCTGCTGTATATCTTGCTTATGCTTCAACTATACTGGTTTGCATTGATCCTCAAGGTCGCCATCAAGGTTATCACAAGTGGCACTGCAGAAGATGTTCGGAGTGACGATGAAGATGAGGACAGAAACAAAATCCCCAAGAAGAACAACTGAAACATAATCGTTTCCGTTTCCTCCGGTGGCTATGGCATACTTTGCTATCGCAGATTTACTTCATACCTTAGCCATATCATCGAGTATCCTGAAAAAATGCTCGTCGTGGCTGGGATGCCTGATTATCTTCCTAAGAGTTGTTGTCCTGTCAACGAAGCCGGGATGCGATCATCAGAACTAATGTGATAATTTCCCTGCAAAATTCGGTCAGAGACACTAAGCGACGCGATTGTTGCCTGAAATATTTCATTATCTTGATTTAGTGTTGTGGCTCTTAATCATTTGTCTCTGGTCAATGTCTTTGCACAGTGAAACCAGAACAAAGTTTCGCTATGCTTTAGATGGTCCGTGGTGTCAAGGAGATCTGGAGTTCGGAGAATGACACGTGGTAGAACAATAGATTGGATCTTCATTTATTAAGATCTTACGTGAATTACAAATTTCAAATAATGACTTCTTTGTTGTGAGAACATGCTTTTAAAATGACCACACTTCTCTGCCGAAGCCAGAAACCTTCATGTGAGGTTCTGATGAAACAGTCGAAGGAAGCATCGATCTGAAGTCCAGCGTAATTCGATGCGCTCACTTGCGATTGTGCATTTTTTCTCCGAAAAGATCATGGCGGTCATTGGATTGGTTGTTCCCATCATTTTGGTCTCGTATCTGCAGCGCGGCAATATGGTTAGGGGATCCGGTTTCATGAAAGCAGCGCTGATCGGGACAAAACACACCTTGAAACCAAAAATTTTTGGCACATACATCGATGAGCTCTTTTGCGGCTTTAAGTAACCATATGTCATGAGAAAGAGGTGTGGAAAGGTAGTTCCGAAGTATGCGCCATCAATATTTCCTTGATACTTGCTTCGGGGGAAAAAAATTTCCTAGACGTTAAAGCTCAGGTTAGACCGTTACTCAGGTTTTAGTTATGATATTCGAATGAAAGACGTAGAAATTATCACGCGTTCGCATTTTTTGCACACTTACCTCACATTTCGGGCAGAAAATCTTGACAGTAGCTGTTCTGAACACGTCAGATGTACCAACTGGTAAGCAAGGATGGTTGTTACAATAGACACGCGGGCAACGACCGAAGTGACATTGCTTGTACTTTTCGAGCATCGCGACCATGCCACGACTGGTGAGAGTATATCGCGCATGAATGAGACCGTACAACATCTCTGCGGCAGACTCGACTAGTTCATGTTGTTGCTCAGTCAGCATGTCATCATTTGGAGACTCCACATCCAGGATTAGGTCAAGCGCGTAATCGTAGTAGGGAACCATACTACTCAGGCCGCTGAGATTGAAGTCGTCCTGAATGTACTCCTCATCGACTTCGCAAAAGAATTCATTCCCTTTCAAGCTGCAAAACCATGATATCCAAGACTGTTCATCCTCGTCCGCTGAAGAGTTACCAGTCGACGCGTCGTCGGTAGATTCTGTGTCCTGATTTAGGTAGGTCGGCTTGTTCGGGAAACGTTCCTCAATAGCATCAACTGTAGTCGCGGCCAAAGTATTTACATTGCCATCCCTTGAATTCGATCTTTCAACAGTTGACATGATGTCTTGGACGGAAGACGATAGATGCGAAAGGGATGCTTCTGAACACCCAGAGGGTATTAGGATATTAGTGCTAAAACTGATTTCGACCTGCTCGTTTGAAGAATTTGCGCGGTATGGCTAACTTTTACTCCATATCATTAAAAACCCTTCTCCATATATATTTCGTTCGTTCCCTATAACTTACTACTAGTTCGCCTGACTAACATTCCTGTCAGATAATTGTGACGAGGTCACTGTACCATCTCGTCATTTTATATTCTTAGGCCCTTTATTGGATACCTTCGTTCGTTCGTATCATACTTTCGTACAAATAGACTGGATACTCGTCAGAAGGGGGAAGCGCCTTCGTTCGTTCGCACCAATGCAACTAAAATAAGATAGAACCAAGCAGAACGCCAACGCCCGCCGCACCTCCCCGGCCAGAACATCACCAACGAGCGAGGCACATACGATCCCGAGGCCATCAAGAAGTTCCACTACAACGTCGCCGAAGCACAACTCGAGCTCCACAGACAAAACATGGAGTGGTGCATCGGAACCATCGCAAAAGCACGCCACAGACACGTCAACGTCGAGCCAGAAGTCGACGAGAGGCCAGACATAATCTGGGGCTATTGCTGAAGATGGGCAC
>MDTA01124270.1_pt1 | contig 10083 bp, 9 predicted proteins | sample 811151 | NCBI WGS metagenome assembly MDTA01 (sample SAMN05326648, study PRJNA326480) | marine metagenome | isolation source: seawater | place: Indian Ocean: South | collected 2010 | reverse complement strand
ACCATGCCTGTATGACCAGCTACGAAAATCTTGCTATTTTTGTTTAGTTGCATCTAAATATTGATATTCTGCTTCAATCATTTCCTCAATTAACGAATGAATGTTTTCAGTAGGTTTCCACTTTAATTTTTTTCTTGCCTTTCTAGCATCACCTAAAAGACTATTAACATCTAAAGGTCTGAAATAATTTTTATCACATTCTATAAATGCAAAACCTTTTTTATTGTAAGCTTTTTCATTTATACCTTTGCCTTTCCATTTAATACTCATTCCTAATTTTTTTACAGTTAAATTAATAAATTCTTTAATTGAATATTGAACTCCAGTTGCTATAACATAATCATCGGGTCTTTTTTGCTGAAGAATTTTCCACATTGCAAAACAATAATCTTTTGCGTGTCCCCAATCTCTTTTAGCATTAATATTTCCAAGAAATAATTTTTTTTGTTTACCTTCTTTAATTTTACATAAAGCTGATACAATTTTTTTTGTTACAAAAGTTTCACCTCTTCTAGGACTTTCATGATTAAATAATACACCATTGGATGCAAATATTTTATATGCTTCTCTATAATTTTTAGTAATCCAATGTGCATATAACTTAGCCACACCATAAGGACTCAAAGGATAAAATGGAGTATTCTCATTCTGTGGCCTAGTTTGAACTTTACCGAACATTTCAGATGTACCAGCTTGATAAAATTTTGTTTTTTTTTCTAATTTATGAAATTTAATTGCTTCTAATATTCTTAATGCACCAATTGCATCTGCATTAGCTGTATATTCTGGAACTTCAAACGATACAGCAACATGAGATTGGGCTGCTAAATTGTATATTTCATCAGGCTTAATTTTTTTAATAATACTAGAAACTGATAATGAGTCGGTTATATCACCATAGTGTAGTCTAAATTTATAATTTTTCTCATGAGGATCTTGATAAATATGATCTACTCTAAAAGTATTAATACTAGATGATCTTCTTTTTACGCCATTTACAATATAATTTTTTTTTAAAAGCAGCTCTGCAAGGTATGATCCATCCTGACCAGTTATTCCAAAAATTAAGGCTACTTTTTTTTTCATACTATTTTTTAGATTATTTTAATTATTTAGTATAGAAATTATTTTTTTTGAATTAAATTTTCACAAAATTTTTTTAATTGGTCCTTCTTTATAGTCATATTTATAGCATTTACTAACTTTTTATTAGAAAGTGTAAAAGAATCTCTCTTACCTACTTTAAATTTTAAATTTGATGAAAATTTCTTATCGAGCCAAGACGTTATTTCTGAAAGGTAAATCTTTTTACCAAGAGATACATTAAAAACACCACGCGTATTTTTTTTCACCAATCTCCTTATTATTTCCGAAAATTGTTCAATTGTAATAAAATCCTTAAAATCATCATAAAATACTAACTTTTTTTTATTTTTCTTAAATTCTAAAAAATTGTCATAAAATAGTTTTTTACTTTTTCTTTTATTTTTAAATAATTTTTTTCCTATAATATTTGAAATTCTTAATGATAAAAGTTTCCCTTTAATTTTTTTTTTTAATAATTTTTCTGTAATTAATTTGTTTTTTCCATAATTACATTTAGGTTTTTTTTTTGAATTTTCTTTGATATCCTCTTTCTGTAAGTAAATTTTCCTACTATTTAAGAAAATATATATATAACTATTTTTTTTAAATTTTTTTACAAAATTTAGATCTAAATCAAATTTTGAATTATATTTTCTATATAAGTAATAAGGGTGAATTGAGGCATTTATTACATGAGTATACTTTTCAATAAAAGTTTTGTTTTTTCTAATTACTTCCTCGTAAGAAAAAATATCTAAATTGAAATCATTTGATAGATAATTTTTTAAATTTGAACCAATAAAACTTTTTTTTCCGATAATTAATATATGAGTCATCTAAAAAAGTTGATTAATTTTGTTAATATTTTATCAACTGTAAATTTATCCTTTAATTTTAATTTTTTAGATAAGTGGGTAACAAAATCATGTGCTTGATTTCTTCTTATCCACCAATTTTTCGAGAATGTTACAAATTTAGCAGATGCTGAACTTTCGAGCTTTCTATAATAAGTTAGATGTGAGTAATATATATTTATTTTTTTTTCTTTTAAAAAACAAAAACAAGCAATTCTAAAATCAAACCAAATTAGATCAAATTTTTTTATTTTTAAAAATTTAAATATATGAAACATAAATGCTCTTTTTACAGTAATACAGCTTTGGTTTGTAAATCTTGGCCAACTAGATAAAATAAATTTTTTTTGTTTGAATTTTGATTTTAAAGTTTTGTTCTTAAATTTGAGAATTGGAAGATCAAATACAACATTAACATTTTTGTTTTTTTCAAAATAAGTCAAAATTTTATTTATTTTGTTTTTTTTAAAATAATCATCACTGTCTAATAAAAAAATAAATTTACCTTTTGATTTAAGGAAACCTCGATAATACGAATTTATTTGATTGTATGATCCATGCTTGCTTTTATTTGTAGAATGATTTTGTATAACTTTTATTTTGTGTTTATATTTATCGACAATATTTAAGGAGTTATCTGTTGATTTATCGTCAACAAATATAATCTCAGTCTTTGAATTTAATTGATTCATTAAACTATCCAAACATTTCTTTATATATTTTCCGTTGTTATAATTTACAATGATAATGCTTGCTAAAATTTTATTTTTTCGAATTTTCATAAATATATTCAAATGATTTTCTAAATATCATTTTTAATTTATATTTTTTAAAAAAATTATTTTTATTTAAAAGAAAATTTATATCAGAAAACTTATATTCTTTTTTAATCATTAAATCATAATGGTGCTCAAGATAAATATATTTTATTTTTTTGAAATCAATTAATTCTAGACCTCTTATTACGTTATACTCATATCCCTCTGTGTCAATTTTTAAAATATCTATATGATCAATATTATTTTGAGAAATTATTTTTGATAAGTTTATAATTTTTATTTCTTGTTGTTTTTTAATAAAATTTTTACTTGGTGAAAATAAAGACAGTATTCTTTTTTTTCTTTTGAAATATTCTGACTCTTGGTCTATCGAATTTATTGTGCTAGAGGAGGTGTCAGTCATAATATTCAGAGTTTTTGTTTCGTCCTTAATACCAACTCCCAAATTAAATATTTTAATTTTTTTTGAATTAAACTTGTTTGATTTTTTTAATTGATTATATAAATCTAAATTTGGTTCAAATGCATAAATTTCGTCTATTTGAAAATTATTCAAAAAAAAATTAATAGTTTCTCCCTTATGAGCACCAATATCTATAACTTTTAAATAATCATTTTTTAATTTATTTTTAAAAAATTTTAAAATTTTTTGCTTATTTGGATAATCGACTATATTTGTTAGAGCTCCAAAGAGTTTAGTTAAAATTCTATTTATCATTTCTATATATCATTCCCATCCATAAAAATTTACCAATATCTAAATTTCTATTATATGAACAGGGCGTTTTAGAGGCCCAGCACATTTTATTATTTTTTGTTGAATAAATTTTATAACCATCCTTTTCAATTATTTTTTCAGAAATTACATTTTCATTGTAAAAAAAAGGATTATTTAACAGATTATATGAATAAATTTTATTCTCCTTCACTATCCTTGAAATATTTCTCAAATTATATGTAGTGAGTGAAACTATAATTAGAAAAATTAAAATTTTACTCATAACTTTTTGCTCAAACATATATTTTTGAAGTTTTAATGCTGTGAATAGAAAAATGGGGATTGCAAACAAAACATAGCCACCGTAACGCATTGCGGGATGATTTAAAAACCATTCAAATATAAAAAATAAAGGTATTAAAAAAATAAATTTGTTAATTATAACTGTACTTTTTCTCCTTTTATTTGGAGAATATCTAAAGATTAATAAAACCAATAAACTTATAAAAATTATTCCTAATAATGTGTCTGATACCTTGTTAAAAAAATGCTTATCTACCCAATTACTTAGCCAATTAAAATCTTTAATATAAACATCTTTTTTCATATCTGATTTATAATTTGAACTGCCTCCAGCTTTAGCCCACCATTCATAGTGCACTGACATATTTTTAACTTCATTTTTAGGAATGGACCATTCTTGATTAATTATACATGTCTTTTGAGCAGGGTATAAAAAACATCCAGTATTTAAAAAATTTACAGTCAAATTAATAATTAAACTAATAAAAACAAATATTGATATCATTAAATTTTTTTTATTAAAAAAAATGTTAAATAAATTTTTTTTAAAAAATAAAATTGGAATTAAAATTAGATATAAATAGTATATAGCTTTCATACTTGAAGCTAAGAAAACTAAAATCAATAATAATTTTAATTTAAGTAAGATAATATTATTTCTTTTTTCTAAATATAAAATATCAAAAAAAAGAGAGAAGATTAAAATTAATAATATTTGTGCAGATCTATCTGTACCATGTTCAGCAATCCTATAAAATGCAATATTTATAAATATCGCTGATAAAAGTAAAAAATAAAAAATAAAATCGTATTGATTTATTTTTAAATTTTTTTTTAATTTCGAAAAAATAATAAAATTAAAAAATAAAAGTATAAAAAATGGCCCACTGTGAAATAAATAAAACTCAATATAAGGCATATACAAAATTGAGTGAAAATAAAACAAACTTGAAAATGTTCTGTATCCATGACTAAAGTTTCCCATTCCTACTAAAAATTGGTTTTCTGATAAATTTAGCGCGTATGTTAAATGATAGTATGGAAAATCATCGTGGTTTTTAAAAACATATAAACCAACAAACAAAAGAGATGTTAATATAAATAAATTCTTAAGTTCATTAAATTTATGATTTTTATAAATAAAAATTAAACCCGACAATAAACCAAATAGATGTAACAGTATATTATGCGAGTAGCTATGTGCGAAAAAGAATGAGGTAAAAATTGAAATAATTGAAATTAAAAAAAATCCCAATAAACCAATGAAGCCCATATTGCTTTTATAAGCTTCAATTCCAATTATTTTTGAAAAAATATAGCCATAACCTATAGTGGAATGAATAAAAATTATAGTATAAAGGAAAAAAACAATATGATTTTCTATCATCTAATAATTTATAAATATGTTTTGTTAAATGTTTAGTTTTTCTTTTATTAACAGTTTTAACAAAAAAGAGGTAATTTTATTTGTATTATTATATTTGTCTCTTTTAGTAAGTTATATTTTGGGTGAAAACTCTACAGGGGGCGCAAAAATTGATTATCCTGTAAATAAACAATTAATCCTTAATTTCTCTGAAAATTTTATCACAACTTTGTTATCTTATGATGAATATTCTCACCGTCATTCTCCTGTTTTACTTATTTTTTTATCTTTATTAAAAAAACTTAATTTTAATGATGAGTTCATAAGAATTATTCATCTACATATCAGTTTATTACTTCCAATATTTTTTTTTCAATGTTTGAAAATAAAATACTTTAATCATGATAAAAAAATACTTTTGTTTTTGACAAGTTTAATTTTTTTATCCCCTACATTTAGAACTCTTGCAATTTGGCCTGACAGTAGACTTCTAGGTTTAACAGTTTTTTGTTTGAGTATTTATTTTTATTTAAAATTTGATGATACAAAAAAATATAAATATTGTATTTTAAACATATTATTTTGCGTACTATCCTCATATATAAGTCCAAATTTTGCTGTTTTTTCAATTTATTTTTTTTATAAGTTTTTTATTTATTACAAAAATTTTCCAAAAAAATATTTATTATTTGTTTTAATAAACTCTATTTTGGCAGTACCTTTTTTATATTATATATTTATCTTGGATATAAATTTCTTAAATCAACAAGCTGCAACAAATTTTAAAGGTGATACGATTTTTTTTGTTAATATTTTTAATAATTTTTGTTTAATTTCATCAATTATTTTTTTCTATCTTTTGCCATTTGTTTATACAAAAGTAATTAAGATTAATACAAATTTAGAAATTAATAAATTTTTGATTACGGTTGTAATATGTTTAGTTGCATTTTATTTCTTTGATTATAAATATAATTACACTGGAGGTGGAGTTTTTTATAAATCTTCATATTTTATTTTCGAAAATAACTATTTGTTTTTTATAGTTTGCTTTATTTCAATTTTTTTTCTTTTAAATATTTTTGTTTCAAATTATGAAAACCTATTTTTATTTATTTTACTTGTACTTAGTAACCCTCAAGTAACAGTTTATCATAAATATTATGATCCATTTTTAATGATATTATTTTTTTCACTGTTTGGTTTGCAGATTAATATTCATAAATTAAAAAATAATATTAATATTTTAATTATTTATTCTTTTTTCTTTATTTTTCTAATTATTAGCAATATAAAATTTTTATGGACGATCTAACGCTTGTTATACCTGCCAAAAAAGAAAAAGAATCTTTGCCATATGTTCTTAAAGAGTTAGAAAAGTATACCAAGAACATAAATGTTGTATTAGAAGAAAGTGATTTTGAAACAATAAACTCTATATCTGATTTTCATTGCAAAATTATCTATCAAAAAAATAAAGGATATGGAGACGCATTAATTCAAGGTATCTTAAGTGTTAAAACTAAATATTATTGTATATTTAATGCAGATGGGTCCTTTGATCCCTCAGAGCTAGAAAAAATGTATACAAAAGCAAAATATGAAAATCATGATATTGTTTTTGGAAGTAGGTACGAAAAAAATGCAGGAAGTGAAGACGATACAATTATTACACTAGTTGGTAATTATTTTTTCTCATTTATGTGTAAAGTATTATTTAAAATAAATATTAGCGATATATTATATACTTATGTGTTAGGTGATACATTTAAAACTCAAAAGTTAAACCTTCAACAAAAAGATTTTACGTTTTGTGTTGAATTACCAATAAAAGCAAAAATGAATAAATTAAATATTATTTCCACAGTTTCTTTTGAAAGACGAAGAATTGGTGGAAGAAAAAAAGTAAATGCACTACATGATGGTTTTTTAATATTGGTGCATATACTAAAAATGTTTTTCAAAAAACAAAGCTAATTAAATTATTTTTATTATTTCTTTATAATGGTTAAACTTTGTATAATTTTTAGTTTTTTTTAAAGCATTTAAATTTTTTATTTTAATGCTATTTCTAGTTTTGGATTTAAAATTTTTATAAAATTCATCAAAAGTTTTTTCAAAATTTTTTGAATTACCTTTTTCATATAAATAGCCACCATCACCATTACTCAGAAATTCTTTTGGTCCATTTTTACAATTACTTGAAATAATTGTTGTTCTTGTAGAAGCAGCTTCAATTAAAACAAAACCTGGATCTTCCCATTCAGATGTTAATACAAAAGCGATCGATTTTTCTAAATATTTAAAGACATTTTTTTTATATCCTAAAAACAAAATATCTTCATTTAAATCTAAGCTTTTAGAAATTTTTTTTAAATCTTGCTCTAGCTCTCCTTGTCCTAAAATGACTAATTTTAATTCCTTATATTTATTTTTTAAAACTTTAAAATTATTAATTAAAAATTTATGATTTTTTTGTTTTGTCAGTCTGCCTATTGTTAATAAATAAGGACTCTTAAGGTTTTCTGAAATTTTTTCCCTTTTGCTCTTATTTATTTCAACAATGTTAACAATTGGATCTCTCACTAATAAAATAGAATTTGATGCAAATATTTTTTCATCAATCAACATATCTCTAGTATCATTGGTTGGAGTAGAAATTTTGTGTAATTTTTTTTTAGCAAATTTCCATAAAGTTTTTCTTAAAAAATTTAATTTTGGAAAACCAGAAATCCTTAAAATAAATTTACATTTAAAATTGAACAAAATAATCAAAATCAGTGGTAAGGAAGTTAATAAATGTAATATAACGTAATCACTTTTTTCTCTTTTTTTTAAAAAACTGTAAAGGTTAATTATTGAATAAAAAGAGATCAATAAATATGAAAATCTACTTTTTACAAAACCAAATCTTGGTAGTTTTTCATAAAAATTTGATGCAATTCTAAAATTTAAAATATTAATTTTATTTTTTTTTATCATTTCCTCATATTCATTCCATTCTCCTATTGCATTAATAATTGTGGGATTGATTTTTTGGGAAAATTTTTTTATGCTTATCGCAGAATTTATAACTGCTTTTACTGTTGCTACATTAGATATAAATGGAGACCAATAATAAAAATTCATATTTATGACTTATAGTAATTTATTAACTCATTCAAAAAAAAATATAAATAAAAAAAATTTAATTTTTTTTCTTCCAAACTTTCAAATAGGGGGTGCAGGAAATTCTATTTTAAAAATTTGTAAAAATATTAATTATAAAAGTTATAATATTTTTATAATTTCTTTAGGAAAAAATCATTATAAAAATAAACTGAAGAAATATAAAGCCCAGGTTTTAGAGTTACCAGATAAAAGACTTTTTTTTTCTATTAATATTTTAAAAAAAATTATCAAAACGATATCAAAAAGTAATAAATCAATTTTTATATCTAATATAAATTATTCTAATGTTATTTGCTGTTTATTTTTAAGAAAAATAAAGAATATTAAGATTGTTACAATTGAAAGAACACCTATTCAGGAACTAGATTTTTACAATTCTTTAAATGATTTAATTAAAAAAAAATTAATAAAATTTTTAATTAAAAAAACATACAAGTACGCTTATCTTAGAATAGGAAATTCACAACCTGTTTCGAAAGATTTAAGTAGATTGTGTGGTTGTTCTGTTAAAACATACTTGCCATATATAAACATTACAAAAAGAAAAATTAATTTATTCTCCAAACCTAAAATAAATATTTCATGGATAGGTAGAGACTCTCCTGAAAAAAATTTAGATGATTTAATAAATGCGATTAAATTTTTATCAAAAGGCAAATTAATATTTAATATTGTTACTGATAAACCTGTTGAGTCTTGTTATAGAAGATTCAATTTAAAGAAAAATGAAAATATTAAATTTTACAAATTTAATAATATTAATTTAGCAAATCTTTATAAAAAAACGGACATATTTATTTCAACTTCATTTTATGAGGGTTTTCCAAATGTAGTAGCTGAAGCTATAAATTATAACTGTCTAATTATCTCATCTAGGAATTTTGGGGGATCTATACAATTAATTAATAATTCTAAAGGTCTTTTTTATAAAATACAAAATCCTAAAGACCTTGCAAAAAAAATATCATATTCTATTAAAAATCCTAAAAAAATGAAAAAAATTGTTTTTAACTCAAAAAAAAACTTAGAACTACTCTCTAATAAATACAATCTACTTTATCAAAAGTTATTTGTTAGTATTTAATTTAAATTTTAATAACATCATATATATAAAAAAATATAAGATTGAAAAAATGAACAATAAAAAAATTTGCAAGATAGTTGAGTAGGGATTCAAAGATCCTAAGTATATAAATAATGATGCAAACAAAAGAATAACAGTACTTGAGATATTATTTGAATAAATATCATTAAAATTAAACCTTTTTTTCATACAATAAAATACTAGTTGGTGAAAATGATTATTGTCAGGGAAAATAGGTGATCTATTTAAACTAAACTTTCTTATTATAGAAAACAAATTTTCAAAACAAGGATACCACAACAATAAAATAATATAATATGGAGAAATAAATTCAAATTTTTGATGAAATTTAATCATCAAAACTCCAAAAAAAGCTCCTAATAAATATGACCCAGAATCACCCAAAAATCCTTTTCTTCTAAAATTTGCTACCAGCATAATAAAAAAAGTTAAAAAATATATATAAATATCGTTAGCGCTTAGAAATGAATAATCAAAAAAACCTTTATGAATTAAAAATAATGAAATAATTAAATAGTAGCCGATTACCAGTCCATTCAAGCCATCAATAAAATTTGTTCCATTAACAAGAACCATTAAGCAAAATAAAACAAAAAGAAAATTAAAAAAGTTATTTTTAAGAATTGTATTTATAAATTCAATTCTTGAATCTAAAATTCTTATATCTAAAAAATAAATAAAAATAATTAAAATTAAAGCTT
>MDTA01172567.1_pt1 | contig 10085 bp, 14 predicted proteins | sample 811151 | NCBI WGS metagenome assembly MDTA01 (sample SAMN05326648, study PRJNA326480) | marine metagenome | isolation source: seawater | place: Indian Ocean: South | collected 2010 | reverse complement strand
GCTCACTAATCGTTAATCTAGAGATCGCGATGAAAGTACGATGTTGTTGCCCGCCATGATGATCAAGACCCACTCACCCTATATGGAGCTGTATGAAATCAAGGCAGTGAGTGATCAAGATATTCTTAGCGCCAACAAGAATTTTCTTGAGAGAGGCGTTCCCTACAGGGTTGTGAGGCGCAGTGCAGTTGCAGCCGTAGCCGCCGCTTGATCTGCGGTTAGATGGAGTAAGCGCATTTACTCCAGTGGAATACATCACAGATGCGGCAGTACCCTTGAGTCTTCTACCCCCATCTTTTAGGCATCCACTGGCCCGTCAATTTGAAGAGATTGACGATGAGGGTGATCTGATTCGCAGCTATGACGAATGGGGTTTGGCGTCCGTCTTGACCTACGCCTACACACGACGAGTTGAGGCCAAGACTGAGTATTCAACGATGGAAATGATCATCGGCGAGTGTCTCGAAAATTCCAGACACACGACAAGGGAAAACAAGGAACTTTTCAGAGCACTGAAGCGTGGCATCAAAACCGACGATGAAACTGAGGTGCTGAAGTGGTCAAAGGTATTGATCTCACAGATTGGATCTGCCTTGGCCGAACAGCACGAAGGCATTATCGAGGAGGAGGCTAATGATGAGGAAGATTGAACCTAGCGTCAATGATCAATTGAAGTTTGCAAAGTTCGTCAAAGAGATCGAGAGGCTTGATCGAGACGGACTGCACGAAGTCACCATCGAATTAGCCCGTCTAGCTCTGCTGATGCAACCAGCTGCAATTCGTTGGGCGGCTCAAGAGGCCGCAGCAAATTTAGGGGGTTTTGATGGATAAAAAACCTGACGGTTTAGACGAGCGTCAGATTTTGGCAGCCCAAGCCTTGGCAAACGGATGCTCTTGGCGTGATGCGGCTAGGAGAGCAAAATGCACCTCCGAGACAATCAGGATGTGGCGTAAGGAGGATGCCTTCAATAACGCCGTCTGGAGTTACCAGCAGGAGATTTACCAGCAAGCATTCGGGATTGTCTCCGAGGCTCTACCCATGGCGATTTCTACTTTGCGGGAAATTGTCGCTTCTCAGGATCCCGATGTTGGTGTGAACGTTAAGGTGCAAGCAATCAAGCTTTTGATTGACGCAAGTCAGAGGCAGTACGAGACGCGGACTATTGAGCGTCGTATCGAGCAGCTAGAGGGTTATGCAAGGTCGAACGTTACAGTCGAGACTATCGAAGCTCGAACGATTGCACCTGGAGAAGGTGCAGGCGGAGGAGAAGCGTAAGAGGGAGAACACTGGCGAGCTATTTGAAGCCAAGTTTCCTACCGCTGATCGCTGGCATGAGTTTGCCCCACTGACGTGGATCCGCACTTCAGGGACGATCAAGCCGTTTAAACCGTTCGAGATCCAGAAGAAGCTTGTTCAATCGATTTGCGATAACCAATACACGATCATTCTTAAAAGTCGGCAAGTAGGTGCATCAGAAACAGTCTGCTCATATTTGTTGTGCAGAGCTCTAACAGAGCCTGGATTCTCGGCGGTTGTGTTCAGTAAAACGGCAACTGACTCTGGGTCACTAGGTAAGCGGATTCGCGCACAAGCGGCGAGTATTGCTGATTCACCGATTGAGTTCACGACAGAATCAAATAGTGAGCTCTCATTTAAGGGCCTTGGAACGATCTACTTCTTGCCTGCTACGCCTCGCGCAGCGCGTGGAATTCCGAGTGTTTCGTGCGTTGTGTTGGATGAGGCCGCTTTTCTGGACGGATGTGATGCCATCTTCACAGCAGTCCAACCGACGATGGCAACTCTGGGAGACCAAGGAAAACTGATCATGATTTCTACGCCCAATGGCTTGGGCAATATGTTCAGCAATCTGTGGCATACGGCGGACGAGTGGAACAAATTCAAGATCCACTATTCAGACATCCCGATCTATGCCAATGACCCTGAATGGGCGGAAAAAACTAAGCGGCGATCTAAATTAACTTCGCGTGCTTTCAGACAGGAATATGAGCTCGATTTTGTAGCTTCAGATGCTCAGATTTATCAGCCTGATCTAGTCGAGCTGGCGTGTAATGGAGAGTGCATTGAGACTGGCTACATCGGCCGTGAGTACGTTATGAGCGTTGACCCTGCAGCGGGTGGTGACGACTTCTGGTGCTCGATCGTGATGGACATTACGAAAGCTCCTTACCGCGTTGTCAATATCTTCAGGGATAGGCATAAGAGTAGCGATTATTGCATAAAACAAATTATCGAGCAGGCAGAGAACTTCGCTCCTGCAAAGGTAATTATCGAGAAAAACGGTGTTGGAGCAATCGTTTCGGAGGTTTTGTCGAAGAAGCTGGCCAAGTATCTTGTGGAGCCTTACAACACAAACCGACCAAACAAAATCAGCAATACGGATCGCGTTGCGTACCTCTTGGAGCGTGAGGAATTGATGCTGCCCTATGAGCCGTTCTATCAGGAGCTTCTGATGTTCCAACAGATGGAAAATGGCGATCGAAGAGCGGGAGAAGGTGCTCACGATGACAGCATCATGGCACTCGCGCTCGCGTGCTCAGTTGTCGCTACAACTCCAACAGCAGATTGGTTGGATTTGGTATGACCCTTTCCCCTGAAAGTAGGGCGGAGGTTGCCTCAATGATTGAGAAAGCCATGGACAAGCACGTCAAGACCTCCTCGATTATTAGTGCGGTTATTGGCTTCACATTGCTTGCCTTATTTGTGGAAGGCTTGCTGCGCTTGCTCGGTATTATTCCATCGTTCATGGGTATCAACATCAGCGTAATGTCATGAAAAATGCTTACCAAGAACGTCTTAGGCAAGGACTTGAGGAGGATGTAGGTGCCTACATTGATGAGGAGCACGGCGCGATCACCCTCGTCGATGATCTTATAGTTATCCTCGACGATTGGCATGACTACTATCAAGGAAAAGCGGACGATATTAAACAAGCTCTGCTCCGGCTAGGTGAGAATCGGTACGATTAGTTTGATGAGTTTGGCCTAGAGTTTGGCGGAAACTTCTGATAACTCCGTACTCAGAGAAGACGGTGTATTAGTTAATGCGATTACAGGTCTAGGGACCAAAAGAGACAAGAGTGCTTACTACAGCCTGCAGGGTCAAGCCATCATGGCTGAGACTGAGCTGGAGTCTCTTTATTTCGACCCGCTGTGTCGTCGGGTTGTTGATGTTTTTGCTGAAGCGGCACTTTCAAAGCGGCCGACGATCAAGTTTGCTGAGGAGCTAGAGGGGCACGACGAAATTATTCGGAGTTTCGAGAAGTATCTCGAAGACATCGAAGCATTCTTCTTTTTCGAGGAAGCCCTCAAGTTGCAGCGCATTTACGGAGGTGCAGCGCTTTTCATGGTGTGTGACGACGGCATGGAGCCGTCTGAGCCAATGGACCCTAAGCGCATCCGAGGCATTGCTGACTTGGTGCCGCTATCGAAGCGGGAAATCAAGCCCCACGACTACAACTACCTGAACTACAGAAACCCGGAGCTTTATCGGATCAGCACCAGTAAGGCGTTGTCTGAGAGCAACGACCTGCAATATCTGCTGGTTCATAGCAGCCGAATCCTGAGGTTTGACGGTCTTTATCTCCCGTGGAAGCAGCGGCTAAATAACGACGGTTGGGGGCTGTCTTACCTACAGCCATTCTTCGACCCGTGGAAGCGTTACCGGGGTGCCACCGATGGCCTCTCGACAATGCTCAGCGAGATGGATTTATTAGTCCACAAAATTCCTGGGCTCGCACAAAAGGTGGCAAGTGGCCGCGAGTCCGCACTGAAGCAGCGTCTGGAAGCCAACAGCCTGTCCCGTTCGGTTTACGGGGGTATGGCGTTGGATACCGAGGAAGAGGTGACGTTCGCAGCTCGAAGTCTCGGAGGGGCACAGGATCTATTTGATCGACTCCTCGACGACCTAGTAGCGGCGGCCGACATGCCGAAGCCCTTGCTGTTCGGCACCAGTCCGGCAGGTGGTTTGTCTGAGAGTGGAAAGTACGAGGACAAGGTGTGGGCCAGCACAATCGAGCGGTATCAGACCCACAGCCTTAAGCGGGTGCTGACCCAGTTCTTCACGCTCCTGATGACCATGCCAAATGGTCCGACGAGCGGTCAGACTCCAGCGGAGTGGACGGTTTTCTTCCCTCCGTACTTCGCCACCTCTGACGCCGACAGAGCGAACCTCCGCCAGCAGGTTGCACTGAGCGATCAGATCTATCTCAACGCGAAGGTGCTCACTCCTATGGAGATCAGGGCCTCTCGTTTTGGGGGAACTGAGTACAACATCGACACGGTGCTGCACGAGGAAGAGGAGGATCGTCTGCTGGCGCAGCGGGAGCTAGAGCACGAGGCGGCCCTGCAGGGATTCGAGGGACAGCGTCAGGCCCTGGAGAACAACGCGGAGGCCGCCCGCGTCGAGAGGGGAGAAGAGGAGGAAGAAGAAGAGCGGATTGTCGAGGACGTCGCAGAGTTCCTCCACATGAACGGCCTGACGATGCAGGCAGGCGAAAGCAACGGGATTTACCGCGTTGCCGAGGTGGTGCATCCCGACATGCAGCGCAATGACGACGAGCCCGTAGTGCTCATAGGTGGTCGTCCCCACGACAAGAAGCTCTACAGGGGATACCTGAAGCGGGAGGACGAGACGATCGAACCCGGCCCACTGCTGATGGGCTTCTACTCCTCACGGTCTGCAGGACGTGCATTGAGGCACTACTGCGACGGTAAAGAGGTGAGTGGCCTGAAACAGCTCCAGGACATCGACATTGAGCATCTGAAAGGCACCTTCGATATTTACGACTCGATTGAGTACGCAGGCCATACGTTCCCTGGATACAACAAACCGATCCGAACCAAAGGGCATCCAAGCAAGAGTCACGCGGTTTTGGCGAAGGAAGGGGACACGGTCAAGCTGATCCGTTTTGGGCAGCAGGGGGTCAGTGGTTCCCCAAAGCGTGAGGGCGAGTCGGAGGCTGCGCGTAAGCGACGTAAGTCCTTCAAGGCTCGCCATGCCAAAAACATCAAAAAGGGTCGTATGTCGGCGGCCTATTGGAGTTCGGTGACGAAGTGGTGATGGACAAACACATGAAAAAGCTTCTGGATTGCTACCAAGAGGCTGACCAATGTGGAACGAGAGAAAGGGCTCAAAAGTTAATTAAGAAAGCCGCAAAGGCGCATAGAAAAACTCACAAAAAGGTAAATGAATGATGGGAATCGTACTAGCTGTTTTTATTGGTTTCGTGCCGGTTGACCACAACCCTTACCACTGGCACATGAGCTGTGAGGCATGGTTACAGCGTTCAAATCAGATCATGCTCGACCCAAACTTATCCGCAAACGCGAAAAACAGGCTGATTGCTTACTTACGAACGAAGGTACACGAACCATGTCAAATGAACCCCGTGCTCGCGAAGACCACATCGAGGTTTCTATTAACTGCAACATAAGAACACTGCGCTTGCTTTTAGGTTGTGTGCAGGATGCTTATCGTCGCTGGCCGGGTGGTGATGCAGCGGAACAGGTCGAGCTGGACCGTATGCGTTCCAGCCTATTTGTAATCCTTTATGACGCAATGCTTGAAAACGACTTGGTGTAACTGTGGAAGAACTGATTGACGAGATGAACGAACTCCTGAGGGATCAGGAGACCGAAATTATTGCCGCGATTGTCGCGTTATTAGAGACCGAGTTCAATCGTCTTCTTCCGCGTATTTATTCTCAGTTACAAAGCGGTCCACTTCTTCTTGGAGGGATAGATACGACAGTGACTGAGTTGATTCCGCCTTTGGCCCAGGACGCAACGGATCAATTCCTAGTTCAGTTTGAGCGTCTTCTGCAGCAGTCAACAACAGCTGGTTTAGACCTAGCTGCAGAGTTATCGAAGCCTGTAATATCCTCTCCACTCGCAGTATCCATACCAGCAGGGATAGTTGAGTCAGCAGCACGAAGAGCCCGAGGATACCTAGAGCAATATGGAAAATCATTTTCGGAAACCGTTTCAGTGTTAATGACTTCAGGCTTTACTGCAGGAGTTGCAGCGAGTGAGTTGGCGGACGAATTCCGCAAGCGCCTTGAAGTAGTCAAAAGTCGAACTGTTGTTTTAGTTCGTACAGAGTCTTTGAAATCGTTTAATGATGCTGCACGGAGTTATTACTCACAGAATGGTGTTCAGCTTGTCGTGTACTACGCAACACCGGATGAGAGGACATGTCCTTTTTGTGCGGCGCAGGCGGGACGTGTATTCAAGCTAGGTGCAATTTATGTTCCTCGACACCCCCAATGTCGCTGTGTACTTGCACCATACGCTAACAATCAATATGAGACTTCAGGACCATACGATCGCAATCGCAGAGCACATAGGGCCGAAGTTCTTCGTTACGCTAAGTCTAAGGGCGTTCAATTAAAAGAAGGCCCTGCGTACTTCGAGCACCTTGGCCCTATACCTACTAGGAAAGATGGACAAAGTAAAGAGTGACGCCCTTAGATCTACATATAAGAGTAAGGCAGAAGCTGAGAAGGCCGGAATGGCCATGGGGCTCGAAGGAACGCACACCCACACCAATGAAGCTGGGGAAACTGTTTACATGCCAGGCAAGAATCACGAGGAATTCATGAAAGCTCAGGAAGACAAGAAAGACGGCAAGAAGGTAAAAACCAAGTATCAAGCTGCCCGCGACGAGATGTATAAGAAGCGTCTCAAGGACATGGGCTCCTACAGGAAGTACGCCGACGGCAAAAAGAAAGCCGACTTCCACGGCAAGAACAAGAAAAAGAAGTCCCCCTATGCAGATGGTGTGGCTTCTGATGCAGGCACGGTTGGACGTGAGCTGGACGGCGTACTGTGAGTAAATTCCGCGACAAGGCTTTGCATGCCAGGGCTGTTGCGGCGGCTAAGCGCAAATTCAAGGTGTGGCCAAGTGCCTACGCCTCAGGGTTTGTGGTGCAGGCGTATAAGCGCATGTATAAGAAAAAGCACGGCTCACTGTCGGGAGCTTTCCGTGGCGACGACCTAGGGAAGTGGTTTAACGAAAAGTGGGTGCGGATCACCAGTTCTGGGAGCATTGCCGGACCCTGTGGGGGCCGTTCCACTAAAGAGGGAAAGCCCAAGTGTCTACCGCGAGCCAAGGCGCAGTCATTGTCTACTGCTGAGCGCAAACGGCTAGTTGCTCGAAAGCGAAAGGCGGATCCGAACCCTGATCGTCGGGGCAAAGCGATCCTGACCAGCAGTAAGACGAACGACGCCACTCGACTAGCTGGGATGCTGAAAGGTGGTAGTCCTAAGAATCAGAAAGTGCGTGACCGGTTAGCCAAAATCATGGACGGCTACCGAAAGCGAAACAGCTACTGATTTTCTCTGGTACACAGGAGTAACCGGAGTTAATTAATTGCCCTCTGCGACTTCAGGTCTTACTGGAGCATTAGGAGAAATGACGTTCGAGCGTCATTTCACTGCCGAGGGACGTTTCATGGCAATCCCACGGTTTGACCTGCATAAGACGGACTTTGTTCTGGAGTGGAACGACACTTTGGTCAAGGTCCAGGTCAAGACCATGTCACAGCAAAATGATACGAACACCTACAGCGTGGCCATTAATACAACCCGCAAAGGACTAAAGCACCAGCCCTATAAGCGGGGTGAGATTGATTATTTCGGTATAGTCAATCTGGATTACGACCATATTTATATGGTGCCATTGCAGGCAACTGGCGCAAGATACGCCCTGACCTGGACTCCACCTGACTTACGCAAATATAAAAAGAGGTCCGCGTTTGATTGGAATCAGTACCGCATAAAATAAGTATAGAAAGGGTTGTTAGATCCTAATACTTAATTTTCGTTAGTATCGAAGTATGGGTCAAGTTTCTCGGTACGATTACGGCCAAGTAACTAAGTCCGAAATAACGGACGAAGGTTACTTAAAAGTCTGGTGTAAGGCTGCCCGTGTGGGCACACAGCTTTATACCCGAGGTGATGGAGCGCAAGTGCGTGAATATCGCCCTGAAGACGAAGTATCCAACCCAGAATCCCTAGCTTCCTTCGGAATGAAGGCAGTCACTCTCAATCATCCGAGAGTGTTGCTGGACACCGAGACAACGAAGCTGCATCAGGTCGGACATGCGGGATCGCAAGTTCGTTTCTCCGATGGTTTTGTAGAAGTCGCTCTTTTGATCACAGATCAGAAGGCCATTGATGCAATTAAGCGAGGAGATGCTCAGGAAGTAAGCGCGGGTTACCGCGTCGATTACGACCCAACTCCTGGTGTAACCCCTGAAGGCGTGTCTTATGACGGCGTCCAAAGGAACATTCGAGTCAATCATATTGCCGTTGTTCCCAAAGGACGCGCAGGCAGAGATGTGCGTTTACTCCTCGACTCTTGTGATCGTAATGATGCGGTTGCTGAAGTCGAACCCCCGTCGAATTCGCCCGCTATCTCAATGGCAACTAGAATTACTCTCGACGGTTTGGATATTGAACTTCCCGCAGATGCTGCGAGTGCGGTCCAATCCTTCGTGAAGGATGCCGGGCGTGCTAAGGCGGAGCTCCAGCAGAAGCTGGATGCTCAGGGAGAAGTTATCCAAACTGCAATAACCGAAAAGACCGAAATCCAGGACCGCGCTGACGCGGCTGCTGGACGGATTGAAGAACTTGAGAAGCAACTGGCTGAGGCCGTTGCTGCTTCTGAACAACGCGACGACGCTGCTGAAATCAATGCAGGCGTCAATAAGCGAATCGAAGCTCTGAACAAGTTTGCGCCCATTCTTCCTGAGGACTACAAGTTCGACGGCGAGGATGAAGCGCAGATTATGGCGCTTGCTTATCAGAACGTCTTCGAGAAGGAAGCCCGCGAAGATGCCTCTGCAGACTATCTGCTGGGTGTGCTCGACGGTGTGCTTGCCGCGATGGAAGACATCGAAGAGGACCAAGAGGAGATCAAATCTGATTCCGAATTCACCCCTGAAGAGGACGGCTCAAACGTGGCTGAAGTCCGTGCAGCTATTGCACAGGTCAACGCCGCTGAGAAGTTCGACTCCCAGGCTTCCTACCGCGATCAACTGCTGAACGGTTGGAAAAAAGATCTCTCTGCTCACGCTTGATAGGAGAAATTATCAATGGCTGTTACCTACTCTGAAACCCTAGTGACCAGTCCAGCTGGCGCTCAGGGTGCATATCCCCAAACTCTGGTCAAAGGGCATGAAGGCATGCTCGGCGACTTGCAGGCCTACGTCTCCCGGTCCTACCGGAACGAGACCGGCGCTGTAATCCCCTTCGGCCACGCTCTGCTTTACAACGGTTCCGGCACCGAGGACGCATCCGCCAAGCTGCTTGCTGGCGCTTCTGCTACCGGCATTGTCGGCATTGCTTTGGACAGCAACACCTTCGAGGTGAACGCTGACTCCAAAACTTCTGATGGCCGCGTTGGCTATCCCGCAAAAGAGACCGTGAACGTGCTCAGCAAGGGCGTGCTCTATGTGTACTCCGCACACGTCATTGCTGTTGGCGATGCTGTGCGTATTTACCATACCGACTCTGCTTCTGCTTCTTCCACCGGTGGCTATAAAGGCCGTTTCGGTAAAACGGCTGAAGCTGGCAAAACTTTCGAGGCCACTGCTGGCGCTCGCTGGTTGAGCTCTTGTGCAGCTGGTGGTATCGCTCTCCTTGAGATCGACATCCCCGGACTGACTGTTTCCGCTGATACTTGATAGGAGGAACTAACACATGTCTGACATCCGTAATGACGAGGTCGGCCTGTATCTAGCTCGCGAGCTAGAAACAATTTTAAGCCGATCATTTGAGGTCGAATATGCAGATATTCGCTACTCAAATATCCTCCCAGTGAGCTCCGAAGTGGGCGAGGGGAGTGATAGCTTCACATACCGAATCTTTGATGCTCAGGGCAAAATGTCCGTCATCCAAGATAAGGGTTCGGACCTGCCCCGTGCAGACGTCCTGCGTAAGGAAGTGACCCACCCGGTTCGTAGCCTTGGTTCGTCCTTTGCTTACACAATTCAAGAGACAAGAGCTGCTGCTACTGTCCCTGGAATGAACCTAGAACAGCGTCGTGCCAACGCAGTTCGCCG
>MDTA01120815.1_pt1 | contig 10085 bp, 11 predicted proteins | sample 811151 | NCBI WGS metagenome assembly MDTA01 (sample SAMN05326648, study PRJNA326480) | marine metagenome | isolation source: seawater | place: Indian Ocean: South | collected 2010 | reverse complement strand
CAAGCAATTAATTTTTTTAATGAGTTATTCCCGGAGATATCAGAAATTATTTTGAATAAATCTTTAAAAAATATGTTGATTATTACACAGCCATTTTATGAAGATGGGCATGCTCCTCTTAAAGAAAATCTAAGGGTTTATAGTGATTATCTTGAATTAATTAAAAATGATTGTCAGGAAATCTTTCTTAAAATCCACCCTAGAGAAAATAAAGAAAAATATAGTGATATTATATCCAAATATAAATTAAAGGTTTTAGGCTCTTTTCCGCTCGAAATTCTTGATCTATTTGATATAACTTTTGATGAGGCTGTATCAGTAAACTCTACAGCAAGTTATCTCAAGAGTTTTGATAAGTTAACTTTTTTAGAAATGGAAGCAAATAATGAATCAACCTAGAAGCATGTATTCTAAGCCGATCCAATTTTTATATAGATTAAATTATAGAGCTTTTATTAGAGAAAATATTGAAAAAAATGATCACGTTCTTGAAATAGGTTCTGGCCTTGGTTTTATGAAACCACTTGTTATTGCAGAAGGTGCTTTTTATAAAGGAATTGAGCCTATAGAGTCTGTTCATAAAATTTCAAAAAAACTTTATGGAAAAGAATGTTTTTTTAATGAGCAGTTAGAAAAGAATTGTAATGATGATGTTTCATTTAATAAGATTCTTTCGATAACTGTCTTAGATGAAATAAATGATAAAGCAAGCTTTGTAGAAAAAATTAAATCATATTGTAACAATGAAACCAAGATTCTACTTGCAGTTAGAAATGCTGACTTTCCTTTTAGAAGAGGAACAAAGGTAACATCTTCATTCAACAATGTGACAACAAATGATTTAAGTTATGGTGAGTGGATTAAACTTTTTAATTCTTTGAACCTGAGGATTTTATCAGTCAACAAGATCAACAGGCCTTTGTTGACATCCTTAACATTAGATGGCGGGGTAAAGAATATTCTAATAAGATTTTTAGATTTGTTTCTAAGCCTAAAAAAAAATTATATGCTCTGCTTTATTCTTAGCTTTAAAGATATAGATCGAATATAATCGATTTTCATAAACGCATATATAAATATTATTCAATGAGTAAATTCTGGTTTCTAAAATTAGTGTCTTACTCTCTTTTTCATGGGCCCGATCAACACCTTAACTGCTCAGCAAAACCAATACCCATAAAAGGTTGGTTAAAAATTTTTTTGAGATATGGAAAAAAGTAATAAAAAAATCTTATTTTCAGCACATTCTATAAGAGACGTTAAGCTTTATCTGTCTCTAATCAAGTTTTCAACTTTTGACCATACCTTATTGACTTTCAGGCTGAGCTCATATCTTTTTGCAAGAATTAATGGCATTAAGGCAAAAACAATGTTTCATATTCCCTTAATTGCATCGATCATTCCTACTTTTAGAAATATAAAGAATACAAACTTTGATATAGATACTAAATTTTATTCATCTTTAAAAATTAAAAAGAATTATTTCAAGAAATCTTTTTATCTTTATAGCAGCTATATCGATAAGAATATTGAACACACTTCTTTAGATATTGTTTTTCTTACTGGCGAGTCAAGAATAAATGAACAAGCTTTATTAGGAATGATTCCAAAATCAAAAATCTCATTTTGGGAAGCTGGTCCAAAAGGACAAATATATTTTTCTAAATTTGGAGTTAATGCAAATGCAGGGTTCTCAAATGATGAATCTGGTTTGTCGCATAAATTTAACTGTCTTTGTGCTCCTACAGAAGAAAAGCTTAAAACAAATAACTCTATGAACCTTTACTTTATAGCGATAGAGTTAATTTATATATTTTTTATGAGATCAATATTAATGAATAAAGAAATGAATGAGTTTTTACCAAAATTCAATCTTTTCCTTCCAAAAAAAGAAATTTTTCCTACTAATTATCCTGAGGAATATATTCTTTTTATAGATCAGGTTGAGCTTGATGTTAACAGTACTCATTTCAGTATAAGCACTGAGGAGATTGTAAAAAAAATAAATAATTCAATTTCTATTTTAAAGATTAAAAAGCCTAATATTAAGCTAATAAGAAGAGCTCACCCAAGACAGTTACATACAGAAATTTCTGAAAATTTATCAAAAAAGTTTAATACTTTATTCATCAATAGCTCTAAGGGTACACTGGATGAAGCAATTAATGGCGCATCTTTTGTTATGACGGTTAATTCTACTGGCGGACTTGATAGCCTCCTTTTAGGTAAGCCAGTTCATATTTTGGGTAAAAGCTATTATCAAGATTTATATGGAGTTATAGACGAAAAAGATTTGAAGCCCTATTTGGAGGGCAAGCTTAATCTTGAGAGAGAGCTTGTTATTAAAGAAGCACAATCTTTTATTTCGAAGAATTTTGTACCAATTGATTTTAGAGGTGGGAATTTCAAATACTTTTCAAAATTTGATAATTTTTTAGTTAATTTAAAGTAACCTTTTAAAATAAATAATATGAACTGCAAAAGAATAGTGATAATCGGACCAGCATTTTTCAATTATTTGGAGGCAATTCAGCAAGAAATTAGTAAATCAAATATTGAATGTAAGTTTATAATTGAGAGAGGTTCTGAAAACCTATTCAATAAAGTCGTCTTTAGATCCGAAATACTAAAATATATATTCTCATTCATTATAAATAAAAGACATAAACAAATAGCCTCAGAATGTATCGATTTTCAGGCAACACATGCTCTTTTTATTTCACCTGAATCAATGTCTTCAGGCCTTCTAAAATCCCTAAGAGAAAATAAAATTAAATCATGCCTATACATGTGGGATGGGTTTGATAATAAACCAGCTGCAAGAAGATATGTAAAAGATTTTTTTTGCTCTGCTACTTTTGATCCTGATGACTCTAAAAAATATAAAATGGAATTAATAAATTTATTTGCAGAAGATATTTTTTTTAACAAGGAAAGACTTAATCGCTCTATTGATTTTTCCTTTGTTGGAACAGCTCACTCAATTAGGCCAAGATTTATTCTTGAATTAATTAAAAGATCAAAAGATTCCAAGCTAAATAATTTTATACACTTATATAGCGGAAATATCTTTTATCACATTATGGGACTGATCAAGACTTTTTTTAGGAATACTAAAATATTCACCAATAGAAGTATTTCAAAAAAAAGAGCAGCCGAATATTTTATAAAATCTAAATATGTTTTAGATATAACTCACCCAAAGCAAAAAGGTTTAACATCTAGAACATTTGAAGCAATTTCCTCTGGAGCTATACTAGTAACAAATAATAGAAACGCTAAGATATTATTGCCTGACTTTAGAGATAGAATAGTGATTTATAGTGATATTAATTCATTGGATATTAATAAATTACAACACGCTGAAAAAGACTTTTCTAAGGAACAAATATATGAACTTTCTTTGAAACGTTTTTGTGATGAAATTTTGTATCTTGTGAATAACTAAAATATGGGAAAAAATAATATTTTAATTGTAGGCTCTAACTCTTTAGTTGGAAAATCTCTAAAATCTTTAAATCTTTTAAGTGGATTTGATATTTATAAAACATCTAGATCTATTTCTAAAGACGTATCAAATAATCTTATAGAGTTTGATCTTAAAAGAAATGAGAATAAAAAAATTAATATTGATTTTGAGTGGTGCATCTATCTAGCCGACTTAGATCTTATAGATGGATTATTGAATGAAAAAGTAAAATTTAAGAACTTAATAGCCTTTAGTACTTCCAGTGTTCTAACAAAGATCCACTCTTCTCATAAAAAAGATCAAAGGCTTGTTGAAAAATTCCAAAATGCAGAAGAATATACAAAGAAGAAATGCATTGAAAAGGGAATCCAGTGTTTTATTTTTAGACCGACAATGATCTACTCAATTGGAAGTGATCAAAATATAACAGTGATAAGTAATTTTATAAAAAAATATAAGTTTTTTCCGAGAATTGGATCATATTCAGGGTTGAGACAACCAGTTTCTTCAGATTGTTTGGCAAAACTTATCTCAAATGTAATTGATAGTGGGTCTCAGCTGGATTCTCCTAAATCTTTTCAAGTTGCTGGTAAAGAGACAATGACATTTGAAGAAATGATAATCCGAATTTTTAAATATAATAGAGTGAAACCTATTTTTATACCTGTAAATAAAGCTTTCTTTGGATTTATGCTAAAAATTTTGAAATATTTTGGCTTTCTTCAAAACATAAGTTTTGAGATGATAGATCATGCCTCTATGGACTTTAACTTTGATATATCAGAAGTTATAGATAAATTTAATTTTAATCCAAAAGAATTTTTAAAGAGCTAAAAGATGATAAATATTTTCCAGCCAAAAATAACAAAGGAATCTCTAGAATTAGTTAAGAAAGTCTTTGACTCTAATTGGTTGGGAAGAGGCAGCTTGGTTTCAAAGTTTGAACTTGAACTTTCAAAATATCTATCAATACCTAAATCCCAACTAACTACAATGTCATGTTGTTCTGATGCAATCTTTGCAATTATAAAATTGTTAAGTGAAATAGATGCCCGCAAGACAATTATCGTTCCATCTATTTCATTTCCAGCAATTGGATCAGCAATTAAAGCCTCACACTGCAATCTAAAAATAGTCGATGTAGATTCAAAGACTGGAAATATTTGCTTAGATGCTCTTAAAAAAGCAATTGATGATGATACGCTGGCAGTTTTTTATACACATTATGGATGTATTCCAGTTGATAGCAAAAAAGTAAGAGATATTGTAGGTGATGAAGTTTATCTTCTAGAAGATAGTGCATGCGCATTTGGTTCATTTGAAAAGAAAGGAGTTTCCGTTGGAGAAAATGTTGATTTTTCATGCTGGTCATTTGATGCAATGAAACTTTTGGTAGCAGGTGAGGGAGGAGCTGCTTATATTAAAGACCAAGATTTAATGAATAAATTCAAGGAATATTTATATTTGGGTCTTCCGTCAAAAGAAAAAAGTGGTCTCGATAAAGCGAGTGATGATATCAATTGGTGGGAATACGAGCTTAATTGTTTTGGAACTAGATCAGTATTCACGGATATTAATGCAGCAATAGCTCTTCCTCAATTCAATACATTGGATTCGTCAATAAATAGAAGAAATGAAACTAGAAAAATATATATTGATGCTATTAATAAAAATAATTATCTCGATTATTCATCTCAAGAAGGATGTTATCAATACTCAAATTATTTTTTCACAGTTCTAACAGAATTTAGAGATGATTTAGCTCGTCATATGAAAAAAAATGAGGTCTATTGTACTTTTAGATATTATCCCCTTCATAGGATTGGCTTATTTAAAGACTCTTCAATGATAGAGAATGTTCATGGAGCAGAAACATTTGCAAATACAGCATTAAATATACCTATTCATCAAAATCTTACTAATGAAGAGACTGCAAAAATAGCAAGCCTCCTGAAAGCTTTTTCTAAAAGTTCCCCATGAAGTTTCTTGTAACCGGTGGGGCTGGATTCATTGGAAGTGAAGTTGTTAAACAGCTAATAGGAATGGATGAGGAAGTCATTAACGTTGATAAATTAACATATGCTTCATGTATAAAATCATTAGAAGAAATAAGTAGCTCTCAAAATTATAAGTTTTACAAAGAGGATATTTGTAGCTTTGAAAAGATGAGTGAAATTATCTTTTCAGAAGAACCAGATGCAATAATGCATCTTGCTGCTGAAAGTCATGTTGATAATTCAATAACTGACCCCGATGTATTTATCAAAACAAATATATTTGGAACATACAATTTACTCAATGCATCAAAAAAATTCTTTAATGAAACTAGACCAGATAAATTTCTTTTTCACCATGTATCTACCGATGAAGTTTATGGCGATCTTAATTCTTTTGATACTCCTTTTAAGGAGACTAATCCTTATTTACCAAGTTCTCCTTACTCAGCATCTAAAGCTAGCTCAGATCATCTAGTAAAAGCATGGGGAAGAACTTATGGGCTTCCAACAATAATATCAAATTGCTCAAATAACTTTGGGCATTTCCAAAATGTTGAGAAATTAATACCTAAAACGATTACAAATGCTATCAAGGGAATAGAAATACCAATTTATGGTAAGGGACATCAAATTCGTGATTGGTTATTTGTAGAGGACCACGCAAGGGCTCTTATCATGTTAGCAAAGAGTAAAAATTATGGTGAATCATACAATATCGGTACTAGAAATGAGGTTAGGAATATCGATTTGGTCAAAATGATTTGCCAAATCTTGGATGAGCTTGTTAATGAAAAACCCAATAATATTTCTTCGTTCTTGGAGTTGATAACATTCGTGGATGATAGACCTGGCCATGATCAGAGATATGCAATTGATCCTTCAAAATTTGAAAAAGATTTTAATTTTAAGTCTAAAAAAGATTTCGAATCTGATCTTATTACAACTATTAAGTGGTATATTGAAAACCATAATTAATTAATTGAGATTTATCATATAATTTTTTTATGGCAAAGATTAAAAAGGGAATAATATTAGCAGGTGGCTCAGGTACTAGGCTTTATCCTGTAACAAAAGGTATTTCAAAACAGCTCCTTCCAATTAATGATAAGCCAATGGTTTACTATCCGCTATCAGTTCTTCTTTTAGCCAAAATAAATGATATTTTGTTGATATCCACACCTGAAGATATTAGTTCATACAAGCGCCTTCTTGGAGATGGGAAAGATTTAGGGATCTCAATTAAGTATGCTGTTCAAGAAGAACCAAAAGGGTTAGCCGAAGCTTTTTTGATAGGAGAAAGCTTCATAGGAAATGATAGCGTAGCATTAGCTCTAGGCGATAATATTTTTTATGGGCAACATTTTACAGATAAATTAGAGAATGCTAGATCTCGAGATAGCGGGGCTTCAATATTTGCTTATCAGGTTAAAGATCCTGAAAGATTTGGCGTAGTTGAGTTTAATGAAGATGGAAAGGTTATATCTTTGGAAGAAAAACCTTCAAAACCAAAATCAAATTTTGCTGTAACAGGATTATATTTTTATGACAATAAAGTTGTTGAATATGCCAGCTCATTGAAGCCCTCCGGCAGAGGAGAGTTGGAGATAACAGACATTAATATGAAATATCTTGAACAAAATAATCTTTTTGTCGAGTATTTGGGAAGGGGATTTGCATGGCTTGATACGGGAACTCATGATTCATTAATTGATGCAGGCAACTTTATAAATACAATTGAAAAGAGGCAAGGAATGAAAGTGGCATGTCTGGAAGAAATAGCATTTCATAACGGTTGGTTGTCTAGGGAAAAATTGGGATTCATTGCAAATCAATTAAGCTCGTCAGACTATGGCTTATACCTTAGGAAGATTTTAGAAGATAAATAATGAAAATAAGAAATGCTTCAACTGACTTGCATGAAATTAAAATAATTGAACCCGAAGTATTTGAAGATAATAGGGGGTTTTTTCTAGAAGTCTTTAATCAAAAGCGTTACCAGGAAGAGTTTTTAGGAGATATTTCATTTGTTCAAGATAATCAATCTTTCTCATCAAAAAATGTTCTCAGAGGATTGCACTTCCAAAAAAAAAGACCACAAGGAAAACTAGTTTGGGTCAATTATGGTTCTGTATTGGATGTGGCTGTCGATATAAGGCATGGTTCAGATACATTTGGTATGTACCATAGTGAAATTCTTTCTTCAGAAAATAAAAAGCAAATGTGGATACCTCCAGGCTTTGCTCATGGATTCTTAGCTTTATCTGATTATACAAACTTTGCGTATAAATGCTCTGATTATTATGCTCCTGAAGACGAACAAACCATTATTTGGAATGATCCAGATCTAAACATTGAATGGCAAATAAAAAATCCAATTGTATCTGAAAAAGATAAAATGGGATGTTTCTTAAAAAATATATAAATGAAGAAGATCCTTGTAATAGGTTTAGGTTATGTAGGCTTTGCTCAAGCTGTTTTATTGGCTCAAAGATTTTCTGTGACATGTTTAGATAATGATATAAGAAGAGTACAAAAAATAAATGATCGTAAATCATATTTAAATGAACCTCTTATAAGTGAGTTTCTTGAGAAAGACCTAGATCTAAAAGCTGTAAGCACATATGAGGAACTTACGGACTCTTTTGATGCTATTTTTATTGCTCTTCCAACCCCTTATAGTGATGAAATTTTAGGATTCGATACCTCAATAATAACAAATGAGCTTGAGAAAATTAATAAATTAAGACTGTCTGATACAGTTGTTATTAAATCAACTGTTCCAATTGGTTTCTGCGCAGGTGAAAAAGAGAAATATGATGCTTTTGATATTATTTTTTCACCTGAATTCAGCAGAGAGGGCTCATCCCTTCAAGATACTTTGAACCCTGAAAGAATTATTTTAGGAGGAGAAACAAAAAGGAATATTATTGAAAAAATTTACAAAGATTGCATCAGTAAAGATGATATATTATTTTTACGAGTATCATCTTGTGAAGCTGAGGCGATTAAGTTATTTGCTAACTCATACTTAGCAATGAGAGTAGCTTTTTTTAATGAGCTAGATAACTTTGCGCTTTCTAACAATATGTCTTCTAAATCCTTATTGGAGGGAGTTTGTTCCGACTCAAGAATAGGTAATTTTTACAATAACCCATCTTTTGGGTATGGCGGATACTGTCTTCCAAAAGATATAAAACAGCTTTCATTAAACTTTAAAGATATTCCGAATGATCTCATAACCTCAGTAATTGAATCAAATTCCTCAAGAACTGATTTTTTACTAGATTTTATTTTACAAAATGGTCCATCAATAATTGGAATATATGGATTAGGAATGAAAAAAGGATCTGATAATTTAAGAGAATCAGCAGTTGTAAAGTTGATTGAAAGACTAAAATCGAAAGATGCTAAAATAATTATATTTGATGAATTCTTAGATTATCCTGACAATAGTATAGAACAGGTTAAATGTTTCAAGGACTTTCATTCAAGATCAGATATAATTATTGCAAACAGGCTGGATAAAAGATTAGCAGCTTATCCTGAAAAAGTTTTTTCAAGAGATATTTTTTATTCTGACTAAATCCATGATAATTTTCGAGAATTTACCAAGTGAAAAACCCTACAAAGAGTTTTCTAGTTTTTACAATAAAGCCAAATCATTGGGGCAGACTCAGATTGAAGCCATGGCAATCTCTTCGTACAACAGCTCAAAAAAGCAAGTTGATTCTCGATATGTAAACCTAAAATATATAATAGGTGAGGAATGGATATTTTTTAGTAATTACAATTCTAAAAAAGCCAGTGATTTTAGTTCAAATAAATCTATTTCAGCCTTATTTTTTTGGCAAAGTATCAATCTTCAAGTAAGAATTAAAGGCGAGATTTTTAAAACTTCAGAGGGTTTTTCGGATAAGCACTTTTCAGAAAGGAAGCTAGATAAAAATGCTTTAGCTATAAGCTCAAGACAGTCGAAGAAAATAGAAAGCTATTAAATGGTCAAGGAAAATTTTTATAAAACACTTGATGACGCAAGCTCTTTAAAATTAAGGCCAAACTATTGGGGGGGATTTTCATTCAAGCCATTTGAGTTTGAGTTTTGGCAAGGTAATGAATCTAGACTAAATAAACGAGAGTGTTATAGCTTTGATAAAACTAAAGAGAGCTGGAATTATTCTATACTTGAGCCGTAAATGAAAAACCAAATACTTAAACTAATTGGAAGAAATGAGAACTTATTTGAGGAAGACTTAAATAGCTTTGAGGATAAAATTTCATTGGAAATCCAAAACTCAAGATTTTTAGTGATTGGGGGTGCTGGCACAATCGGCCAAGCAACGACAAAAGAAATTTTTAAAAGGAATCCGGCAACTCTGCATGTCGTAGACATATCAGAAAATAATTTAGTTGAACTTGTAAGAGACCTCAGGAGTACTATTGGATATGGCCAAGGAGAATTTAAAACCTTTGCCATTGATTGTGGCTCTGAGGAGTTTGAGATATTCATTAATAACGAAGGTCCTTATGATTACGTGTTTAATCTGTCTGCTTTAAAGCATGTTAGAAGTGAAAAAGATCCATATTCCTTAATGAGAATGATTAAAGTAAACATATTCAAT
>MDTA01197880.1_pt1 | contig 10086 bp, 9 predicted proteins | sample 811151 | NCBI WGS metagenome assembly MDTA01 (sample SAMN05326648, study PRJNA326480) | marine metagenome | isolation source: seawater | place: Indian Ocean: South | collected 2010 | reverse complement strand
TGGCGCTGCCATTCCAAGGCTTCGCGCACGGCCTCCACAGAACCGCAGGAAACGAAATGCTCAGCGATAGAGGGCAAACCAAAGGTGGTCAGGTCGGCCAGTGAACGGTGGGATTCCAGCTGCACGTCACGAAGTAACGGCGCGGAGGCCGTCGTCAGTCTGCCTCAGGAGAGGGGTTCCAACGTCTCGATGTTCCTCACCGCTTCCGCATACTCCTCCGCCTCCATCCGGACCAGCCACCCGGCCTCGACCCGCTCGAGCAGGGAGGTCACATGCAGCCGGTCCGCATAGGTCTTGACCTCCAGCACATGCATGCGATACCGACGGCCAATCCTCTGGTGTTCCACCATCCGGTCCGGCCCGGTCAGCGCGTACAGCGTGGTGCCATCAGGCGTGGCAAACCAGGAGGGAGTGAACGGCGTGTCCATGTGCGAAAATTAACGGGCACACCGCCTCCGTTTTTCGGAACTTCAAACCATGAGACCTGCCGCTGCCCTCTCTCTCTCCGTCCTCGCCTTGTCGATGCTCTGTGGATGTGCCTCGTCCCAGGAACCGGACCGCGGATACCGCGTGGCCGTGGGCGACCCCGTTCCGGAATTCAATTTGACGGACCTGGACGGGCGCACCTGGTCGAGCGAGGGACTCAAGGGGTCGGTCTACATCCTCCAGTTCACCGCCTCCTGGTGCGGCGTCTGCCGCAAGGAAATGCCGCACCTCGAAGAGCGGGTCTGGCAGCGCTTCAAGGACGACGGGCTCCAACTGCTCGGCGTGGACCTCGACGAACCGGCCGCCAAGATCCAGAGCCTCGTGGACGACACCGGCGTGACCTACCCGGTGTGCCTCGACCCCGGCGGGGCCCTCTTTGCCGAGGTGACCGTCCCCAAGGCCGGCGTCACCCGCAATGTCGTCGTCGACCGCGAGGGGAACATCGCGTTCCTGACCCGGTTGTTCGATGAGGCGGAGTTCGAGGCCATGATCACCGCCGTGGACACCCTACTCGAGGACCAGTGATGACACCCGGACAACAGGACACGCGACGCCGCGCCGAAGCGCATTACCAAGCTGGGGAATGGGCCCCGGCCCTCTCGGAATTTGACACCCTGCTCTCCGAAGGGGTGCGGGATGGAGACCTGTTGCATGACCGCGCCGTCTGCATCTTCCAACTCGGTCGCCAGAAGGAGGCCCTCCAGCAACTCGATGAGGCCGTGGCCCTCGAGCCGGACAACCCCTACCGCTACTCGTCCCGGGCCTGGATCCGGGCCGCCCTCAAGGATGTCGACGGTGCCATTGAGGATTACCGGAAGGCGCTCGAGCTCGATTCCGACGACGCCATCACCCTCAACAACCTCGGCCTGCTCGAGGAACAATACGGCATGCGCAAGGCGGCGCAGGAAAAATTCAAGCGGGCGGACACCCTCATGGGCATCCTCCGCGACGCAGGAGTGGATCCGGCAGACGCCCCGGAGCCCTCCGCGGACGACCGCCCCGCCGAGACTGCCGCCAAGCCCGCGACCCCGCCCACCTTGTTGGGCGAAATCAAGGCCGTCTTCACCACACCGGAGCGCCGCCGCGACTTCGTGCGGTTCCTTAAGAACGGCCTCCGCCCATGATTGATGAAGGGGACTTCCTCGGCGGGCTCATGGCCCGGATCCGAAAGCGCCCCACCGCGGAGTGGTCGTCGCTGACCGTTCTGCTTCCCGGCCGCCGGGCCGCACGCAAGATGGCCGACGCCCTCGCCCGGGACACTCCTCCGGGCACCTGGCTGCCCCGGTTCACCACCCTCGGCGAATGGGCGGGCGAGCAACTGGGCCTCACTTGTCCCCCCAAGCTCGAGCTCCTCGTGGAATTGCAACAAGTGGCCGAGGCCAGCCGGGCCACGCTGACCCTGCCGGAGTGGTCCTCCTTCGAACGGTTCCAACCCTGGGGGCTCGCTGCCTTGGGCGACTTCAACACCATTGACCACCACCTCCTTGAGGCCCGTCAGGTGTTCCGGGACCTGCGCAACATCAAGGACATCGAGTCGTGGAGCTTCGGCGAACCCGAGCTTCGGCCGGGGCAGTTGCGGTTCCTCGAACAATGGAACTCCCTGCTTCCGCTGTATTCCGCCTTCCATGCCCACCTCAACAGCCGCCATGCGACCACCACGGCCCACCTCCTGCGGCGCATGGTCGAAGAAGACGGCTGGCTGGGGCGCGTCACCGGGGAGGTCTGGATTGCTGGGGCCAACGCCATGACGCCGGCCGAGCGACGGACCGTGGATCGCCTCGTCCGGGCCGGCAAGGGCCATTGGATCTGGGACACCGATGTGTCCTACGTGCGCAACCGAATGGAAGCCGGGCGATTCATCCGGGAAATGGTACCGGAAAGCCAATGGGGCGAGCTGCCTCACCCCATGGCTGACGCCATCCGCGGAGACGGGGGCGGACGGGAATGGCGGATGATCACCTGCAGCTCGCGCACCCTGCAAGCCCAATACGTCCGGCACATCCTCGAAGAAGCCGGCGACCGGTCCCTCGACCGTGTCGCCATCGTGCTGCCCTCAGCCGACCTCGCCCCCACGGTGCTCCCCGCTCTGCCGCCGGAAGCCGGCCAGGTCAATCTCACCATGGGCATTCCCCTGGACAAAACCCCTCTCCGCAGCTTCCTCTCCATCCTGCTCGGGCTGCACGGAGACCGCGGCCGGCTGCACCACAGCCGCCTCAAGGCCCTGCTGGCCCACCCGTTTGCCCGGGTCCTCCAACCTGCCGCCGCCGCGCGCATCGAAGCCCTGTCCCAGATGGCAGCCCGCAAGACCTGGATCCGCATCACCGAAGACGACCTGACGGACTTTCCTGCGGTGAGCGAGGCCCTCAATCCGTGGTGGAAGGCCCGCGACCAGGCCCGCGACCACCGGGACGACGGCACCTCGGTCGTTCTCGAAGCCGTGGCCGCCTGGTCCGTGGACGCGGAAGACGACATCCGCGATCCTTGGCTGTCGGCTGCCTGGGCCGGATTCCGGGACATCGTGGCCCTGCACATCCGGTGCGTGGAGCGCCTCGGGCGCGAACCCGAACTGTCCGATGCCCGAGCCCAGCTGCAGCGGTGGATAGGACAACACGCCGTGGACCTCGAAGGCGAACCCTTCACCGGCCTGCAGGTGCTGGGCCTGTTGGAAAGCCGGGGGCTCGATTTCGACGAGGTCTTCGTGCTCGACGTCAACGAAAGCATCCTGCCGGACGGATCTCCGCCGCCCAGCTTCATGCCGCTCGACTTGCAGCGCGCCAACAAACTGCCCGGACGGCCGGAGCGGGACGGCATCTTCGCCGCCTACCTCCACCGCCTGCTGCACCGGGCCCGCACCGTTCACCTCGTGCACGTGGGCGCCGACCTCGGAGACGGCGGAACAGAACCCAGCCGCCACATCGCCCAATTGACCCGGTGGGCAGGAGAGTCCCTGCCCGGGGTCACCGTGCGGACCCAGCATTGGTCCACCCCCCTGCCCGAACCGGCCCCACCCGTGCCCGACCTCGCCTGGACCTCCCTCGCCCAGGACGCCATCGACCACATGGCCCTGAACGGCATCAGCCCCTCCGCCCTCAACCAGGCCCTGCGCTGCAACCGCCAGTTCCACTACCGCTACATCTTCGGCTTCGGGGAAGCGGCCTCCGTGGAGGAGCACCTGGAAGCAAGCACCATCGGCTCGGTCATCCACAAAGCCATCGAAATCGGGCTGGGCCAGGCCGTCGGGAAACAACTCCACCCCCATCACCTTGAAGCACTGCGGGACCAGATCCGTCCGCGGTTGGAAGAGGCCCTGCTTTCCGTGAAGGAGGGCGCCCGCATCGACGTGGGAGAAAACGTCCTCATCCTCCGCATGGCCGCCACGATGGTGGGCCGGTGGGTGCGGGAGGAACTCGAGGCGTGGACACGCGACGAAACCGTCCACCTGGTGGGCATGGAAGCCCCCTTGCGGCGGACGTTCGCCCTGTCCGATGGGAGCCAGGTCACGTTCTATGGCCTCGCCGACCGCGTCGAAAAGCGGGAGCGCGGTGGCCGGGTCACCTGGCACGTCCTCGACTACAAGACCGGCAAGGTGGAAGGGAAGGACCTCCGGCTGAAGGACGACTGGGAGGAAAAGCTCGCCGACGGCCAGCATGACAAGGCCCTCCAGCTCCTGCTCTACGCCGCCATGCTCCGGGCCAGCCACCCGGAGGCAGACCGCATCCGTCCCTCCATCCGGGCCGGACGCAAGGGCGATGGCGACAAGTCCAGCCTGCTCACCCTGTCCTGGCAGGGGGAGTCCGACCTCGGACCGGAACACGACCGCCGGCTCCAAACCTGGCTCGAGGGCGTTGTCCACGTCCTCCGCCCACACGAGCACGATGTCGACATCCGGCACAACACCGACAGCCGGTACTGCGCGGATTGCCTCGTGCTGGAGTAGATTTCCGACATGGAGGACGGCCCCCGGACCGAAGACGAACACCCCACCGAGCGGAGGGTGCTCATCGTCGCCTACTACTGGCCTCCGGCCGGCGGACCCGGCGTCCAACGCTGGCTCAAATTCGCCAAGCACCTCCCCGACCACGGCTGGCGGCCGACGCTTCTCGTGCCCGACGGCGCGGCCTACCCTGTGCTCGACCCCTCCCTCGAGACCGAGGTGTCCGCCGGTCTGGAGGTCCTCCGAGTGCCCATCTTCGAGCCCTATGAGGCGGCGCTGTCCCTGGTCCGCCGAAAAGGAGCCGAGCGCCTCGGTTCCGGCAACCGGAAATCGGGGCCGGTGGACCGGTTGGTCCGTTGGGTCCGGGGCAATGTCCTGCTGCCCGACCCCCGGGTGCTCTGGCGCAGGCCAGCCGGCCGCGCGGCCCTTCGTCACCTCCGCCAGGCGGAAGCCGACGGGCAGCCCTTCAAGGCCATGATCACCACTGGACCACCTCACAGTGTGCACCTGATTGGATTGGACCTTCGGAGAGCCACCAGCCTGCCCTGGATCGCCGACTTCCGGGACCCGTGGCGGGAGATGGATTACCTCGAAGACTTCCTGCCCACCGCCCGGACCCGCCGGCGGCACCTGCAGATGGAGGGTGCGGTTGTGGCCGCCTGTGACGTGGCCCTCATGACCAGCAAAGGCATCCGCACGTCGTTCTCCGTGCACTCCGGAGCGGAGGACAAACTGCAGCTCATCCCCAACGGCTGGGACGAGGACGATGTCCCTTCCGTCAACGCCAACCGTGCGGAAACAGGGTCAACGGACGGGGCCGAAACGTGGAACCTCGGGCACTTCGGCTCGGTCTTCCCCATCCGCAACGCCCCGGGCCTCTGGGAAGGCATCGCGCGCTGGAACCGGGGAAAAGGCCGCCGCATCCACCTCCACTTCTATGGCGTGGTCAATCCCGAAGTCCGGGCCGATCTCAATCAGCACCTGCCGGACCAATGGACCGACCACGGCTATGTTGCCCACCGCGAGGCCGTCTCCGGGATGGCCGCAATGGACGGCCTGCTTATCCTGCAGAACCGATCGGAAAGCGGCCGGCACGCCATCCCGGGAAAGGCCTTCGAATACCTCGCCCTCGGCAAGCCCATGGCGGTGGTGACCCCGTCGCCGAGCGACCTGACCGATCTGGTCGGCGAATGGGGCTTCCCCTCCATCGGCTATGACAATGCGGACGCAGCCTTCGCCTTGCTCGACACCCTAATGGACCACCCGGGCACTTCGGAAAGCATCCGCTCCGCCTACACCCGTCGCGCCCTCACCGCCCGTCTGGCCCAGAGCCTCGACGCCCTCACCGCAGAATCCCGCTGACCATGGCCCGCCACCGCGTCCCCGTCCAAGCCCTGCGCAACTTCATGAGCATCCTGTTCGGCTTCGCCATGGGCGGCCTGAACAACCTCGTGATCCTGCCCTGGGCCTTCGCGGGCGACTTCAGCACCTGGGGCCTTGTCCGATTCTCCGCGGCCTGGGCGACCGCCCTCGGTCCGATCCTCGCCTTCGGTTCGTCCTCCTCGATGAACCGGTTCAAGGGACGATGCGGCCGGGATGGCACCCTTCCCCAACTCTACGGCACACTGGCCCAACCGGGATTGCTCCTGTTCTCGGTGCTCATCGTCGTCCCCGCCCTGCTCTTCCCGGAGACCACCGCCGACCTGTTCGGCCTGCAGGGAAACCAGCGGGATGCCGTGCGGCCCATTGCCCTGCTCACCGGCCTGCAGACGGCCCAGATCTACTTCATCGGGTTCCTCACCTCCCGGCTGAAGACGGCGCTGGCCACCTTCGCCAAGGAGACCCTCTTCAAGGTCGGCTACCTGCTCCTTGCGCTGGCCGTCGGCTACGGCATCGTCACCAAGCCGCAATTCCTCCCCGCCTTCATCGGCCTCTACGTCGTCGTTCTCGCCGTCCTCGTCGCGCAAGCGGTGGCCAACCGGTTCCGCATCGACCTTCGGGGCCTTCGGGACCGGGAATTCCTGCGTTCACTTCGCCGGTATTCCGGGACGATGATCCTCGGCAACAGCGCCTGGGTCATCCTGAACCAGATCGACATCATCATGGTCGGCCGGCTGATGTCCACCGAATGGGTGCCCCTGTTTGCCATCGCCTCCTTCATTGCCGCCGTGACCCAGATTCCCCAGAGGGCCATCACCCGGCTGTGGCAGCCGCTCATCGCCGAGGCCATGGACCGCAAGGATCACGGGGAGGCCTGGCGGCTCGTCCGACTCAACCACCGCGCCATCCTGCTCGCATCCGGCTGGATCCTCGCCTGCATCACCGCCTGCCTGCCCGAACTCGACCACCTTCTTCCCGGCGCCTTCCGAGGGCTCGGGGCCATCATCTTCACGGTGGGATGCTTCCGTGTCATGCAGGGCAGTGCCGCCGGCAGTTCCATCCTCATCGGACAATCGGACCACTTCCGCTGGCTCATCGCCCTGAACTGGACGATGGTGGCCCTCGCCATTCCGCTGAATCTGTTGTTCATTCCGGATTCCGGTCTCGGCCTCGGCCTTCACGGCGCCGCCCTCGCCACCCTCATCGCCATGGGCACCTCCATCACCTTCCGGCAATGGGTCGTCTGGCGAATCTGGAAGCGGTTCACCCCCGACCTTCGTTCCCTGGGCATCGTCCTGTGTCTTGCGGTCCCCGCGGGACTTCTCATGGTCTGGACGCCCGGTCTTCACCCGCTCGTCTCTCTGTTCGTCAAAAGTGTGGGCATGACGCTTTGGGTCGCGGGAGCAGCACGGGGACTCAACCTGGCACCGGAGGCCACGGCCTTCCTGGTGAAGTCAATCGGAAAATCCAGCGGAGATCACTGACGGATCCACTCTTGCGTGCGATACAGGAACCCCCAGTATCCCCGCACCTTGAGCACATCCGGTTCGCCCTCCTCAAACCACATCTTGCAGTCGTAGATGCGGCCGTTCTTCGGGTCGCAGATGGTGCCCTCGTCCCATTCGCCCTCCTCAGCGACCATGTCGCGGACGATCTGCATGCCGAGCACGCGCTGGTCCTTTCGGTCATCACCACACTTGTCACAGTGCGGATCCTGGTCCTCGTCCGGCAGGCGAAACAGCTCCACAACCGTTCCAAAGTAGCGCCCGTCCTCTTCCGTGATCTCCACGATGCTCTTCACCCGGCCTTCGATTTCGTCGTCGATGGTCTTCCATTTGCCGGTGAGGCTCTGGGCAGAAAGAGAAACGGTCAGGGCCGTCAAGGCGGCGGTGAGGACGAGACGAATCATGGGATGAAATTAAGCGGGTTCGTCAGAACCTCCGTCCATCCAATCGGCGCGCTCTCCACCCTTGCGGGCCTTGTTGAGGGCCGTGTCAAGGTCGAAACCGAGGATGAGAAGGAAACAGTTCACGTTGAGCCAGACGAGCAAGAGGAGCAGGGTGCCGAGCGAACCGTACAGCCGGTTGTAGCTCGACAGTGACGTGGCAAACCACGCGAAGGCCACGGAGGTCAGCAGGATGAGCAGGGTTGTGGCCACCGCTCCTGGTGTGATGAAGCGCCACCGCTCCTTCGAGAAGTCCGCCGCATTGAACAGGGCCGCAATGGTCGCGTAAAGCAGCACGATGGTCACCCCCCACCGGATGAGATGGATGAGCGGCAAATCCTCCAGCGCCACCAACCCCTGGGCCGTCAGCCAGTCGAGGGCCGTGCCACTGAAGATGATGAGCAGCACCGCCACAATGAGAAACAGCGAGAAGACCACCATCAGCAACATGGAAATGGCGCGCAGGAGCAGCCAATTGCCTTTGCGCTCGAGGTGGTGGGCCTCATTGAGGCCGGACAGGATGCCGTTGATGCTGCTTGACGCGTAGAACAGCATGAGGACGAAGCCGATGCTGGCGATCTCGGGATGCACCCCGTTGGCGAGCAGGTCCGCCACCGTGTTCTCCACGAGCCCGAACGTGTCCCCGGGGAAATACGACCGGAGCGCGTCGAACAGGCTCACCTGGAAGTCCTCAATGGGCACCAGGGGTAGCAGGCTGAGCAGAACGAGGATGACCGGGAAAATGGCCACGAAGACCTGGAAGGCAATGGCCGCCGCCCGAATGCCGAGCGCCCCTTCCGCGACGCCCACCACGAAGAAGCGGAAGACGTTCCACGCGCTCATTCCCTCGAATCCCCAAGGATGGATGCGCTCGAGCGGCGCCACGAGGAGCCACCTCAGTGGCGTCTTCTTCATCCAGACTTCCCAGGGCTGCTCGCTCATTGTTGGAGGGCGGCCAAGGCGGCCGCGCTTTTGAGGCTGATGTCGAGGGACGCCGGGCTGTGGGTCAGCCAACCGAGGGACACAAAGTCCACACCGGCCTCACCGTACGCCCGAACCGTATCGGGGGTGAGTCCGCCGCTGGCCTCGGTCGGGATCCGGCCAGCGATGAACGCCACGGCTTCCGCCGCCTGGGCCGGAGAGAAGTTGTCCAGCAGCAAGCGATCCACCCCGCCAACCTCGAGGGCCGCCCGGACCTCATCGAGGTCTCGAACCTCCACCACCACGGGGACGTTTGTGCCCACGGACTCCAGGTGCCGGTGCGCCCCCCTGACGGCAGCCTGCACGCTTCCCGCGTAGTCGATGTGGTTGTCCTTGATGAGGATCTGGTCGTAGAGGCCCATGCGGTGGTTGACTCCACCGCCGATGATCACCGCCCGCTTCTCGAAGAGCCGCAGGCCCGGGGTCGTCTTGCGTGTGTCCAGCACCCGAGTGCCAGTTCCGTCCAAGGCGTCCACCGCCTGCCGGGTCGCCGTGGCGACCCCGCTCATGCGCTGCATGAAGTTGAGGGCAAGCCGCTCGGCCGTCAGAATCTGCGCCGCCGGTCCTTCCACCCGCGCCACCACGACGCCGGGCGACACGCGGTCCCCGTCTTCTGCCAGCTTGTGGAAAGCCACGTCCGGCGCCCCGTAGGCGAAGACGGCCTCGGCGACGTCCAAACCGGCCAGCACCCCTTGGGCCTTGACGAGGAATCCAGCCGCCTCCCGGGCATCGGACGGCACGCAGGCTTCCGAGGTGATGTCTCCCGGGCCGACATCCTCCGTCCACGCCGCCGCGATGGCCTGGCACATCGGCTCCGGCAACGCCGCAAAGGGGTCGGTCTCCAACGGTCGTGAATCCGTCATCGGCGGCAAGTTAATTCGACGCACCTTCGGGCATGCGCATTTCCCTCATCGTCATCGGCAAGACGTCCACACCGTGGTTGAAACAGGGCATCGATGAATACGTCAAGCGGCTGGCCCGCTACGCCCCCTTCCAGTACGTGGAGCTGCCCGACGTGAAACTGCGCAACGCCCGGATCACCCAGGACCAGCTCAAGGCGGCCGAAGCCCCCGTGCTCCTCAAGGCCATCGGGGATGCGGACCACGTGGTCCTTCTAGACGAGCGCGGCAAGCAGCCGCGCAGCGTGGAACTCGCACAGTGGATCGAGGACCGTCACCACCGGGGCATCCGACACCTCGCCCTCGTCGTGGGAGGCGCCTATGGATTTGCTCCCGACGTGCGGGCCAAGGCGTCAGAGAAACTCGCCCTGAGCTCTCTGACGTTCAGTCATCAGATGATTCGGCTGCTGGCCGTGGAACAGCTCTATCGCGCGCAGACCATCCTCCGCGGCGAGCCGTAT
>MDTA01122900.1_pt1 | contig 10086 bp, 9 predicted proteins | sample 811151 | NCBI WGS metagenome assembly MDTA01 (sample SAMN05326648, study PRJNA326480) | marine metagenome | isolation source: seawater | place: Indian Ocean: South | collected 2010 | reverse complement strand
TAATATTGCTGTTTAATCAAGAGTGAAATCTGTTCATATAACTGCTTAGTGATTGAATACTTATTAATCAACACTTTTGGCGCTAGATGAATGTCAATCAATATATTCAATATCTTAGTCGAATTATTGAGAGTATTTACATTAATGTTCTTTTTAAGATTTTCATTCATTTTAAGAATATCAATTGGATGAATATCTGTATATCTTTTAATACTATTCGCTTTACCACAAATATTTTCTGTTATACGCTTTATATGAACTGGAAAGATAATATTATTTTCAGGTTCTTCATTAAATATTTCATAAAATAGATAATTACGATGTTCTATAATTCTCTTAAAACTCTTGTCTAATTGTTTCTGATATTCTTTAACCTTTTTAAACCTTATAAGTGTTCTACTATGATTTAATATCTTTTTCCATTCTGTTTCTTTATCATAATAGAAGACATCGTGTAAATCTTCTTTTTGACCTTCAGTTTTCTTGAAAGGTAATTTCATAAGGATAAGAGGTTGAGATTCCATATATATAGGATTTATAGCATCATCACCATATACAAATTGTACAACTGAACCGGAACTATCTCTAACAGTATAATCATATCCAACTTTAAGATCTTCTGTTGCTTTAATTAACTTTCTTTGAATGTATCCTGTCTGAGATGTTTTGACAGCTGTATCAATCAAACCCTCACGACCACCCTGAGCGTGAAAGAAGAACTCTTGCGGTGTTTGTCCTGTAATGAAAGAGTTTTCTACAAAACCTCTTGCTTCAGCACTATCATCATATTTATGATAGTGTGGTAATGTTCTATCTGTAAAACCATAAGGAATACGAGATCCATCTACATTTTGTTGTCCTAAACAAGCAATCATTTGTGAAATATTTGTTGGCTTTCCCTTTGACCCAGAGTTTACCATAGTAGTAATTCTATTCTTTTCATCAAGTGTAGACAATCCAATTTTACCTGTTTGATTAATAGTTTCATTTAGTAGAGCATTAACCTTCCCTTCAAAATGTTCTTTATTACTCTGTCCGGTCATATTTTCAAATATATTAAGATGAATCTCTTGCATAATTTCATCAATTTCTTTTTTCTTCTTAAGAATAACTTCTTTCATTTTTGCTGTTGTTTCTTTATCTGGAATCATATCACTAATTCCAACACTAAATCCTTCATTAAGTATAAAATATGATATAATTTTTTGTAAATCATCTATAAAATCTTTAGCTCTCTCATTTCCTAGATCATTACATATTGTATGTATCAAACCAAGAGAAGTTTTTGTGAAAATATTCTTATCAAAAGTCCCCTGTTCAATTATACCATTAGTAATCTTAATTATATTTTTTTCATCAATTGGAACATTATCATAATTACTATTTGGAGTATTCATATTGATAATATCGGGTAGTATGAAAGATAGTATAGATTTACCTGTCCAAAATTCACAATTTTTGTCTCCGATTTTAACATTGTAATCAGCTTCAGGTATAATTCCTCTGAATGTAGAAAGTTGTGAGAGTATATTCATCGCCTGCTTTTTAGTCATCAGTGTTGATGGAACTAATTTTTTATTCGTATCACCTTTAATATCATATATATTTGTATTATTATTCATCATCAGTTTATTTCCCTTCTTAAAATATAGATGTTCATAAGCAGTTAATTTATGAATACCCATAAGAGTATCTTGAACAATTGTGATTATAGGTTTATTTTCTCTAGGTGAAATAAGTTGATTTTTAACATTCGCAATATTGATTAATTCGCACATAGATGCTATAGATTGAGGAACGTGCATATTCATTTCATCACCATCAAAATCTGCGTTATAGGGTGGTGTAACACTTACATTTAATCTGAAAGTATTACCCTTCATTACTCTTACTCTATGAGCCATCATACTCATTTTATGTAGTGAAGGTTGACGATTAAATAACACGTGATCACCATCTAATAGATGACGACTTACAGTATCTCCATTTTCTAGTTCTATATCATCTGTAACACCTTTTATAAGAGTTATACGTGTATTATTTTTCTTTATTACATTATTTGCACCGGGCCATTTATCAGGTCCATTACGAACTAATTCTAATAGTTTTTTATGATTGAAACTATTCACCTTTTCAGGAACAGATAGATTCATTGCGATCTTAATCGGAACACCTAATTCATCAAGTTCTATTTGTGAATCAGGTGTGATAACACTTCTCGCTGAAAAGTCAACACGTTTACCCATAAGGTTATTCCTAATTCTTCCTTCTTTACCCTTTAGCCTCTCAACAATAGCTTTGAGAGGTCTTCCTGAACGATGTGTTGCTGGAGATACTTGTGGTATTTGATTATCTATCATTGTAGCAACATGGTATTGAAGAATATTTGTCCAATCAGAAATAATATCAGGTGAATTATTCTTTTCTATTTTATTTCTTAAATCATTATTATATTTTACAATCTCCGAAAGTTTATGAGTTAGATCATCATCCATCCTTTGTGAATTATCTTGTTGAACTGATGGTCTTACAGATGGAGGGGGGACTGGTAAAACTGTACATATCAACCAATCGGGGCGACACCAGCTACTACTCAATCCCAAATAATTACAATCTTCATCTGTTATCTTTTCTAAGATTTGCTTCGCTAATTCAGCATCTATGATCATAGTTTTCTTTCCAGAATCATCGCTGTCATCACTTTTCCACGATGCTTTTATTCCGGAGATTCCCTCAACTTTGTAAGTTGATGGTTGTTTACACCCACAACCGTCAATTGTTTCCTGACCACATACTTTTACTTTAGAACATAATGAGTATGTCTTTGACCATCTGTATTTACTATTTTTAGATAATGTAGATTTCATTATTTCAGAATCTTTATCAACCAGTAATTTAGAACATTTAAGACATACACATTTAAGAATCTTTTCTACGTGCTTTATGAAATGATAATTATAAATTGGTCTCGCTAATTCAATATGACCAAAATGTCCTGGACACGAAATATTGTTTTGACCACAAGTACTACATATCTTTCCTGTTTCAGTTACTCCCATTCGAGGATCAAATAGTCCCTTTATAACAGGATTATCTTTTTCATAGGTGTCTGTTTTTGTCACTTCAACAACGGAAGATTTTCTTATTTCATCAGGAGATGATATGCTAAATTGTATCCCCGAAACTATTTTTGTATCCGGTTTTGAGACTTTTGACATGTTCTGTAATATATATATACTTATACTATTTTTAAATCAAAATCAAATTTATAAATAAGTAAATTTGATGTTGATAAAATATATGATAAATTAATGTCAACACATAAAATGGTTACTCGCTCAAAAGGGAAATCTTCCACAAAAAAGAAAAATATGCCTCCGATTCAGGATTTTGATGGAGATGATGTAGATAAATATGGAAACATCAAGGATTTAATTGATTATGAATGCGATGAAGATATTGATTTTGAAGATTTGAGAAATACAATTAGTGGAATAAGAAGAAATAAAGATATAATCAGTACTATCGTTTTTGATGAGATTTCCGATGAAGATGATGAAGATTATGTTCCTAAAGAAACTAAAAAGAAGAAAAAGATTAAAGTTCAAGAAACTAAAGTTTCAAAGAAAAAGAAATCCCCTAAATCAAAAAATAAGAAACAAAAAATTGATGTTCAAGAAGTTGAAGATGAAACCGTTGAGCCTAATATGAACATGGGAAATCTACTTATGGGTTACTTAGTAAAAAGAGCAAATGAAGAACTTCAAAGGCGTGAAGATAAAAAAGTGAGAATGAAAAATCTAAAGAAAAAGCTTGAAGAAGAATGTTCTGAAGAAGAATGTTCTGAAGAAGAGGATGAAGAATATTCAGATGAAGAAGAATATTTAGAAGAAGAACTAACTGATGAAGAAGAACTATCTGAAACTGAATCATTTCTGGATGAACTTGATGAAGAGTTTAGTTCTTTAACAGAACTTTATAGTGGTGATAATACTGAAGACGCACAAATTGATTACTTTCATGATCTTAAGAAAAAGAAAAAGAAAGCTTACATAAAACAAATGGAAAAGATTTACAAATTGGGTGAGAGTAATATACCTCTAAAGTTTAAAGTTCTTGATTCAAAAATGAACGATGAAACAAAATCAATCGCTATTACTAATCTTGATAAACTTGGAGAACTTGATGCTTCTACTGGAGAATATTCAAAAATGAATCAGTGGATTAATGGTCTTATAAAGATTCCATTTAATGAACATATCCTACTACCAGTTGATCACACTAAATCTGATACGAAACAAAAGAAGTTTATCAAAAAGACTAGTAAATCTCTAAATAAAGCTGTATATGGACATACTGAAGCTAAAACACATATTCTTCAAATTATTGGAAAATGGATCAGAAATCCTGGTGCTGGAGGTAATGTTCTAGCTATTCAGGGTCCAATGGGTAATGGTAAGACTACTCTTATTAAGAATGGTGTAGCTAAAGCACTCAAAAGACCATTTGCATTTGTAGCGTTGGGAGGTGCTTCTGACTCAGCATACTTTGATGGTCACTGTTATACATATGAGGGTTCAAGATGGGGTAGGATTGTAGATATTCTTCATCAAACTAAATGTATGAATCCTATTATATGTTTTGATGAGCTTGATAAGGTTAGTGATACAGCTAAAGGCGATGAAATTATCAATATGCTTATTCATATTACAGACTCATCACAAAACAATACATTTCAAGATAATTACTTCCCTGGTGTTAATATTGATCTCTCTAAAGTTTTGTTCGTATTCTCATTCAATGATGAATCTAAAATCAATAGGATTCTTAAAGATCGTATGCAAGTTATAAGAACAAAGGGTTATGAACTTAAAGACAAATTAGAAATTGCAAAAAATTATCTTCTTCCTGAAATATATAGTGTTTACAATTATAGTGATAAAGACATTACATTTAGTGATGATTGTATTACATATATTATTAAGAACTTTACGAGTGAAGAAAGTGGTGTAAGAAATCTTAAGAGATGTCTTGAAAATCTTGTATCATTGATTAATCTTTATAATATCTCTAAAAATGACAAGAAAATTGTAGACACTAAGATTGAAGAGTTTAAACTACCTATAATTCTCACAAATGAAAATATTGATAGTCTCCTCAAGAAAGAAAAACTTGATAAACCACCTGAACATATGTATATGTAATATATTATCTATATAAAGATACTTTCATTCTCTTTACATTCTTTAATCCATTCAATATCTATATCTTCTAATTCATAGTATTCGCAAAATCTTTCAATCATAGCTTCATTCATTCCAGTAAATAATGAGTTTTCTTTTGCCCAAACATAGAATCTAAAATAGTAATAGTGAATATTTGTCAATGTTATCTTATTATTTTTTTGTTTTTCTTTATTTAATAGATGTTTAAATAAATGAACCATACTTATTTTTGTTTTCATACTTGTTTGAGAAAGAAATAACCACTCAATATAATCTTTAAATAAATCATATTCATTTTTATCCATAAGGACTGTTTCATGATTATGACAATAACGACTAAATATTGAACTCTTACATTTACATCTTGTTCCATTTTTAGTAATTCCTTTACATCTTTTTCTTTCATGTAGTAATTCTAGTGCTTTCCTAGAATCAGATAAAGGTAATGAGGTGTCCACATTTATCTCTCGACAAAGAGGACACTTAATAAATGAATTATAGTTATTGGTTTTCACACATTTAAGATAGCAACTTGCGTGAAAACTATGATTACAAGATAATATTTTCTTATCATTATCATCGATAAGTTCTAAACAAATAGAACATTCCATTATTTATTAACTATTATTACTTATATACACTCTTTTAAGCAGATTTACTTTTATTCTTAATTATTTCTTTTAATTCAACATTATGAACAGAACATTTATTATAACCTAATTGACAATACTTTCCACATTCTTCTCCTATCCTTTTTCCTCTTGTCATAATATGATTACATTTTATATTTGTATAATGTGATGTATCTGGTTCAGAATACCAATGTACACCATATTTTAGTTTTTTAAGACCATTTACGGGTTCCAATATTTTAAAATTGTAACCACAATAAGGACAAGTTTGACAGCCCATTTTTTTTGATAAAAGACAAGAATCATTGATACATTCATAGTGATAGTTATGATTACAAGGTAAACTTATTGAATATTTAGTATAAAGTGGATCACCACAGATACCACATAATTCATCAGATGTAGAAAGATCTGTTAAAACTTCTTTATTATCTTTCGATTCTTCAGTCATATAAAGTTATCTTAAATACTAATTATGTATATTTATTTAAGTAAATTATTTTATGAATAATAAAAAATCTATATATATATATAAATGAGTAAAAAGTTGCGTTCAAGGAAAATGTCTCGTAGGAGAAATACTCTTAGAAGAAAAGGTTCTCTTAAGAAGAAGAGTAAAATGATGAAGGGTGGTGCGCTGTCCCAGTTCATTTTGAAATTAACTTTTAAAGATCCTGAACGCTCAGACGCCCTCACAATTATGGCATCCGGATATCAGTCAGATAAACTTGGTACACATTATCAGGCAGAGCTGGGGGCGCGCAAGCTCGTCCGTGCGTCCTCATGGAGCAATTTAAACAAAGATTGGGTGCTTGCTGAGAAAAAAGAAGGAAAGGAGCTCTTCCCAAACCCCTACTATCATACATATAGCGCGAACGATTTTGAAGCCACTGCAAGCAAACCATTGCCGCCTGGGGGATTTCCACAAATTATAAAAAAAATCTTTAATTTAAAAGATAGATTAAATAATTACTTCGAATATAATTATTGATCTTAATCTAATCATATAAAGTTATCTTACATACTAATTATGTATATTTATTTAAGTAAATTATTTTAATAAATCCAAAATATATATATATATATATATATATAAATGAATAATAAATTGCGTTCAAGGAAATTATCTCGCAGGAGAAATACATCCAGAAGAAAAGGTTCTCTTAAGAAGAAGAGTAAAATGATGAAGGGTGGTGGAGATTCTCCTCCTGATCAAAACATTGAGATTATGATCCATTTTTACGCGCGAGGGTGCTTCCTGAAGGTTTCTGCCATAATCTTCGCGGAAACAGGTAAAGTGGAATATAGTGCCACTCAATTCCCCCCCGAAGGATCTAAATTATTAAATACTCAGAGAAGAAATGTCAACTTCATAAACTATTTTATCAATAAATCCTGGAGTCAGATTACAACAGGAGCGGTCTTGGAACATGACTACCTCCACACCCCATACATGTATGATCCGAGTATGAGTAAGATTTCAAAGACTTGGCTTGCAACAGTTTTTGGACCGGATTTTGGGACGTATGATCCCAGAGCTGCCCGAGGTGCCTACACGCAAATCATAAAAAAAATGTATGTTATAAAAGATAGAATAAACGAATTACATACAACACAGAAGTACCAGTAGGCTTGTATGGTGGGTAATAATTATATATATATATAAAGTTATTTTATATACTAATTATGTATATTTATTTAAGTAAATTATGAAAATATTTTTTAATGAATCTTTAAAGAATCCATTAAGATTAGAATGTAAACGTAAATATTCAGAAGATTTTTCTTTTATCCCTATTAAATGTGTTTACAATGATAAGAAAATACCTCTTATCATTCAAACTCCTCAAATGTTTGTTCCCTATGGAATAGACAAAGATAAGAATACAGTATGTATTTCATTTCAAAATAAAGAAAATGATCGTTATACTTTAGAATTACTCAATGATTTGAATCATATTCATGATATCATTAAGAATGAATTAAAAGATAAATATAATGTTAATCATTTTTTTAAAGAGAATATTTACAGTGAATGTATGCAATTAAAGATTACAGAAACTACTCATCATTTTAATGCTTGTAAAGAAAAGATAGATAAAGCAAGTTGTTTTTCTTATGGGAGTTTTATTATTCATCTTAGTGGTTTATGGATACAAGATACTAATGTATGGTTTAGATGGAATCTTATACAAAGTCGTATTGATGAGAATATAGAGATTCCAGATTTCATATTTGAACGTAAAAAGGTTGTTCCAATATTACCTATACCTCCTCCCCCACCTTTACCCTCAAGTTTCTCAGGAATCTCTAAATATCATTCTATGATAAAGGTAGGTGTTCCTAAAGATGCTGTTTTACATAAAATGAAAAGTGATGGTATTGATCCCAAAGAAATATCTTCTAAAAATGAGATCAATGATAGAAAACTTATTACTCCTGATATGTTAAAGAGTATCTCATTAAAAAAAGGAAAACAAATTAATAAAAGAACTCCTGAAAGAGATAATCGTATTCCAACTCAAGAACAATTATGTAATGCGTTAAAAAATCTTAAATCTATTTGAATATAATTATTGATCTATATTTAACTAACTAATAATAATAATGAAAGGAATATTTAGGTCTATCATCCTCATTAATCATTTGATGTTTACCCATTTTATCATTAATATGAGCAAATCTTAAAGGTTCATGAACTCGTATTTTTATATTCTCAATAGTATGAAATACTTTTTCATCCATTGAACCATTCAGTATTATGAATGTACAATCTTTTCCATTATGACCATGAATATTGGATACTATATTTGGTCCCCATTTTACAAATGCATATTCTTTTGAGAATAATCTTAAAGAATATTTACAATATCCTTGACTATAAGTTTTACCTACAATATTAGTAATTTTACCGAACATTTTATTATAATACTAATACTAAATTAATTTCTAAGTAATAGTATAATAAAATGGCTAGAAAAACCTTTAAGAAGAAGCGTAGTTTTGCAAAAAGAACGATGAAATTTGGTGGTAAACACCATACAAAAAAACTTTCTAAAGGTAAGAAGAAGAAGTCTAAGGGGAAAAAGAGACCTCCGAGTGCATGGCAGAAACATCTCATGAAAGTTTTTCGTGAAATGAAAAGCAAAGATAAAAGTATTAAATTAGGTGATGCTATGCGTGAAGCTAAAAAGAGTTACAAATAAATATTAATTATGTGATAATTATTATTGTCCAATTCCATACTCTAATACAGAACTATATGGGTCATTGACTTTACTTTTCGTTGGTTGCCTCTCAAAAAAACTCGCACCCGGTGAATATGGTGAGAATGAAGATCTACGTTTGTATTGTTCACTCCTAAATGGGTTAGAGCTCTGCCCCTCCTTCTGCCCCTGCTTCTCCGCCTTCTGCGCCGCCTTCTGCACCTGCTTCTGCGCCTTCTGCGCCTCCTTCTGCGCCTGCTTCTTCTCCTTCTGCGCCTGCTTCTCCCACTTCTTCGCCTCTTTCCCGCGATCCGCCAGCCACCCCTCTCCTATTCCCCCCTTCATACTCTTCTTACGAGATTTTCTTTTCTCACCTAGTCCTTTCATTATTGATTGTACAACATCTCTTTTTGAATGTTTTCTTCTCTTAAAAGATCCTCTATTTTTACGTTTAGATGATCCTCTCTTTTTTCTCAGGGTAGAAACTCTTTTAGAAGAGCCTCTCTTTTTTTTTGTACGCATTTGTTTTCTCTTTTTACCACCACCACCACATTGTCCAGGAGTAAGATATGTTCCTCCTAATCCACCACCAATAAAATCTGTAGTTTCAAAATCTCCTCCATAACAGGTATTACCTTCAGTTAAAGAACCCATTATATTATATATATATATATATATATTTATTTCTATATTTCTAAGAATCTTTCAATTAATTCGTCCAATGAACAAGGACCATATTCCATTATTTTTTTATGAAATCCTATATAATCATTATTGTATTTTTCAAAATATATTTCTCTTAACTTTAAAATAGTTAATTCGCCAATTTTGTAAGCTAATGCTTGTCCTGGATCGCAAATATATCTTATGAGTTCATTATGAGTATAATTATCATCAAAGAGTAAATATTTTTTCATATATTTGAAACATTTTTCATATGACCATTCAAAATAATGAATAGCTGTATCTATTACTAATCTGACCGCACGATGCATTTCATATTTTAAACGAAATATATATTCT
>MDTA01086897.1_pt1 | contig 10087 bp, 10 predicted proteins | sample 811151 | NCBI WGS metagenome assembly MDTA01 (sample SAMN05326648, study PRJNA326480) | marine metagenome | isolation source: seawater | place: Indian Ocean: South | collected 2010 | reverse complement strand
TATGGAATTGGACTAACTAAGCAAAATAATGTTATTAATAAATACTCGAAATCTTTCTTTCCAAAGATGCAAAATGATGCCAAATAAATAAATGTTATACCTAAGGATAGTGAAATAAGTAACATATATTTATGTAATCTTGAAAATATAATATTATTTTTAAATCAATAATTTCTAACTGTCAATAAAAGTTTAATATAATTAAGATGCAAGAGATTGCAAGAAAATAACATTTAAATATGTAATGTAAATAATTTTTTCTGCCACAAGAAATTGATAATAGATATTATTAAGGTTGCTAAAAACCAAGCAAGATTTGTATTAAAAAATATTGCATATTTAAAAATTAATATTAGTAATGAATATATATTTAAAAGAAATACTTGAATGATAATAAAAAAAACAAGCTGTATTTTAGATCTTTTTCTGGTAGAAAATGTAAACTTTGAATTCAATAGATAGGAAACTAAAGATCCAGAAATAAAACCTAAAAACCCAGCTAAATAAATGGGGAGATTAAAATAAAAATTAGATAAATTAAAAACTATATAATTAAAAATATTATTTATAATTCCTACAAAAATATACTTAAAAATTTGGATTATTTTTTTGTATTTAAAAATATTCATTTTCAAAAAAATCAAACCAATACTTTGCCAAATCCAACTCTTTCGGGGTGCCAAGTGAAAGCCAAAAATCAACTTCAAAAGAATATACTTTCATATCTTTTAATAATTTATTTATAGCTGAAGCGATAAATACCTCATTATTTTCATTTGGGTAAACAGGTAAAAGTTCTATGATTTCTTTGTTTTTAAACCAAAATGTACCAATTAGTAAATTTTGTAAAAGATCATTTGATATTTTATTTTTTGGTTTTTCAATAATTTCCAATATATGTTTTTCCTTATTAGTTTTTACGAATCCGTAATTATATATTTTGGCATGAGCATAATATTTCCATTCAGTTGTAAAAATAACTATATCAGGATGATATTTATTTATAAATTCTTCAAAAAGTGTTTTGTTTATTTTAAATCTATAGTCCGCAGAAGAAACAAAAAAAGAGTTGGATATAGTATTGGATTTTATTAATTCTTTTAGACTTAATAATTGACCCTTTGTTGTTTTTTTAATAGTATTTATTTTAAGTTTTTTATTTTTTGCATTTTTTATCCTCAGATCTTCCTCCATATCTTTTAAAAGGAGAAGATAAATATTTGCTCCTTTCATAGAATTAATAGCACCATCTAAAAGACTATTTCCATAAAAAATATTTAAAATTTTAGGAACTCTGTAGTTCTCCTTTTTAAATCTTGAACCCTTACCAGCTGCTGTAATTAGATGTGAATAACCCTCAAAACAATTTATTGATTCATGCTTTATTTTTTTGTAAATATTATTCCAAAATAAATATTCTTCGTAATCTCTAGGTGTTCCAAGACATATAAATTTATTAACTTTTATACATTTAACTATGAATCTTTCATCAATAGCGACATTCAAAAGAAGAGAGGTATAAGCTTCTGACAATTGCCAATTAACTTGATCATTAAAAAGTTTTTTAGCAAGACTTTTAAAAATTGAAAAACTTGGAAATCCATAAATGCCTGTAGAAGCAGGTTCAAGAATTCTAGTATTCGTAAAAGGTTTTTTCTCTTGCAAATTTATTAAATTACTAATTGAATCTAAAATCATATAAGCAAAATTTGTAGTCCCTAATGAAGCTGGGTGAAAACCAGAAAAATATGGCGCAACAATATAATTTTTATTTAATAGGTTAATTAATTTTTTATGATTAAACTCAGTTAAAAAATCGCAATAATGTATAACTACTTTTTCATCTTCTGGAATATTTATATGCATCACAGAATATGTAGGCCCTAATGAATGTTCATCAATAGCATGTACTACTAAATTAATAAATTTATTTTTGATTAAATAAATTTCATGTTCATATAAATCTATTTGAGACTTAGTAAGTATAATGTGAGGTTTAAATATACTGGAATCAAATGAACTTATAATAGTTTCTAAAACTGTGCAATTATCCTTTAACGGTAAAAAAAATTTATGTTTACTAAAACCAGCCTCGAAAAATCTTTGCGATTTACCAGCACATGGTATTAAAAGATTTATTAATTTATTCATAAATTAAGTTATTTGCAGACAGATGCTCTCTCCAATAATCTAATGATATCTTTACTTCATTACAAATATTAGAATCATCAGGTTCTCTTTCTCTGGCATTAAGTTCTAATATAATTTCAAAATCTTTTTTATTTTCTTCTTCAACAAATTCATTAAGTAAACTTGCAACTCTAGAAGCATTAATTAATCCCTTCGTATTATTTTTTTCGATAAAAGTAGAGTTTTTTCTTTTATCTGGTGATATTTGTTTTAGGTGTAATTGACTTGAGAAAGGTAAATATTTCCTAATCAATCCGTAAGGTTCATAATCTAATTTATCTTTTGATGTCAAATCTCCATGATCGGGATCAAGACACAATTTGATTGGAATTTGTGTATTTTTAAATTGATTGATTAAGAAGTCTATATCTTCTCTAATATGGCCTTGCTCTCTTTCAATACTCATATGCTCCCAAGTAAGCTCTTTAATACCTTTTTCTCCTGCATATTGAGCCAATTCTTTCCATAAATCAATACACCTCTCTTGAAAGATTTTTCTATTCATTAAGTTATCTTGAATAGACATTATTCCAATGTGACTACCAATCCTTAAAGCACCAAGTTCAACTGCATAATTCGTAAATTTTTTAAACCATTTCATCCAATAGTCCCTAACATCCCGATCCGGATGACAAAAGTGATTAACTCTTGTAAAACCCCCTGTAAAAACTGAGGTTATTGAAAACCCATATTTTTCTTTTAAGGAACTAATTTCTTTTACATATTTATCAAGAATATGATCATCATAATAAGGACTAAAAAGATCTGAAGTTAATTGAATATGCTTTACTTGAAGATCACTTATTATCTTTGCCCATTGAGAAGGTACTGGATATCTATTTACTAAAAAACCAGTATTGACAGAAAGTTTCATTTGTTTTTTTCTAGTGTATTTATCAAAGAAACAATTTCTTTGAAATTTTGAGAAATATCGCCCTCAAATAGGCCACTCCTACCAAGCACAAATTCCCTAGCTCCACTTTTATACATTTTAGGTATAGTGCTTAAATTTACATTACCGTCTGCCACTATATCAATATTAGTATGTCCTGATTCTGAAAGTAGTATTTCTAAATTCTTAATCTTACCAATAGATCTTTTAACGAGTGGCTGACTATGATATCCAGGATTAACTGTAAGAATTAGAACTCTGTCAATTTCATCAAGAATATAATCAAGCACTGATAAGGGTGTTGCAGGAGATAATGCAACCCCTGGGGAGACTCCACTTTCTTTTAATCTTTGAAGATCCCGTAACAAATTCTTCGAACACTCAGCATGAATACATACCCTATCTCCTTCCTTAAAATTAAATGAGTTAAATAATCTAGATGGTTCTTCAATCATTAAATGATAATCACCTTTATTTGAAAATCTATCTCTAAAAGTATTAATTATGGATGAACCCATAGTAAAATCTGGAGCAAAATAGCCATCAACTAAATCCCAATGAAAATAATTTACAAAAGGGGAGATTTTTTCGAGGTCAGATTCTGCATTAAGCCAATTTATACACATTATCGATGGTAATAATTGATAGGAATAATTCATGGCTTAATAAGAATTTTAATTCCTTTACCTGAACTAGCTAACTTAAAAGCATCCTCTATATTTTCTAATTGATATCTATGTGTTATCAATGTTTTGAAAAAGTTTTGATCTTTAGCAATAATTTCTATAGCTTTTGAATGTTGAATAGGAGTAGATCCATGACTTCCTGTTAAAGTAAGTTCTCTATAATGAATATCGTTAGTAATAATTGGAACAGAACTTGAAGGTTTAGGAAGGCCTCCAAAGAAATTTATGGTTCCACCATTTGCCAAAAGTGAAATCCCCAATGAATGAGTTTTTAAAGAGCTACAAGCTGTAACAACAAAATCAAAATTTTCTTTAAATTTAATAAGATTTTCATCTAAAAAATCTGGGCTATATATATTTTTAGCAATATTTAATTTTTTCAAAAATTTAATCCTATATTCAGAAAACTCTACAAAATCAACTTCATCAACTCCATAATATTTCTGAGCAATCATGCCCATAATAATACCAATAGGACCTGCCCCAAAAATAATCATTCTCCCACCATTATCTTCTAAATGCATTTTTTCTAAACCGTTAATTGCACAAGCTACAGGTTCACCTAAGCATCCAATTTCAATATTTAAGTTAGATGGTAATTTTTGTATTGGCCCATTTTCAATTAATTCTTTGCTCAGGTACATATATTCACTAAACCCACCCTCTAACTGATATCCAATACCTAAATTCTTCTTACATAAATTCGGTTTATTAGATTTACAAGCATTACATTTCCCACATGGGATATCTGCTCCAAGACTCACAATATCCCCAATCTTAAATTTGCTCGATAAACTTTCAACAACTATCCCTGAAACTTCATGTCCAATTATAGCTGGATATTTAATTCTGTTATTACCACTATTAAATATTCTTATATCTGAACCACAAAGAGCACAACTATCGACTCTAAGCTTGATACCAGTATAAGAATTAACTTCAACGTCACCAACTTCAATATTTTTTATACCTTTTAAGAATGCAGCTTTTACCATTATTAAACGTTTAAAACATAAGTAAAGTATAAGGTTGTTAATCCTATAAGAACTATTTTTGATAGTAAACTGATACTTCCAATAATTTTTCCATATTTAATATAACTTTTTCTACTATGAATATTTTTATACATAATAAATATGTACTCCAAAAGTGGCAATAAAGCGATAGAAGATAAACAATTTAAACTATAAGCGGTTAGATATGATTGATTCATAGACGCAGGTAGTAAATTACCAAGCGATATTGTGAAATAAAGAATTAGTACAGGCAAGTATTTGAACAAAACCTTAAAATTAAATCTTTTGGATATTATTAAAAGTGCAATAAAAACTAGCCAAAAAATAATAATTCTTAAGACGTGACTCGAAGATAAAAATAAAATATTAGTATTTGATACTGGAATAAAAAAACAAACAATCAAATATAGCAATCCAAAGATCAACCTATAATTAATTTCAGAATATCGATTTTTAAATATATAATTTCTAAATAATAATAACCCAGAATCATCAAAAATAATTTCCTTTTTTTTAAAAATATGAATAAGAATTCCAACAAAAATACCTAATAAAATAGGAAAGGAATATAAGAAGCCCATAAATTTAATCAATAATATTGATGCTCCAAATGCGATTAATAAAACTTCTTCAATAACCTCTAAGCCTAATGATATTAGGGAAACTTTTTCTGCTATAAAAAACAAACCTAAGAGCACTAAAACAGCAGGTGAACCATTAAACCAAAATTGAAAAAGATTTTTTATTCCTTCTAGAGATGGAGAATCAATATTAGGATTAAGCAGAAAGGCTAAAAATGTTTGCTTATATATTGATGTAAGAAAAGGTAATATTATAATTGGAGCAATATAATATGAACTTCTTAACGCGATATGTTTTGCAACTCTCAATAAATAAATAGTACTCAAAAAAGATGAGAGAATTGTAAAAAAATTTAATTCAAAAATTGAACTCATACAAAGAATTTCATACAAATTGAATCCTCATTACCCAGCAAACTCTTAATTTTTTGCAAATCTTCTAAAAATTTTTCTTTGCTACCCAACGGTGGTTTATGCAACTCAGGGGAAACAAAACACAATTTATAAGATAATTTTTTCAAATAAATCAAAAGTTCATCATCAGGCCAAAAAGTACCATCAAAAGTATCTACCCATAAATAAGATGCATATTTCCTGCAAACTTTTAGGTCTAGTTTCTCGTATTGAGATAATCTCAAAGCTATATTTTTAGAATATGCACCAGCTAATCTTATAATCTGAGGAAAACTTACGTCAAAAAGAAAAAAATCAGAATAATTCATTTTTTTTAGTGTATCGAGCACTTTCTTTTCAATACCTTCTTCCTTAATATTTACAGCCAAAAATCTCCCATTAACAAATTCCAAAAATTTCTCTAACTTAATACCATCACTGAATGCATCATGCACTACAACTAATTTATCATTATAAGAATGCAAATCAAATTCTACTCCCCAGTCATTAGGTAGAGTTAATAAATCATTTTGATTCAATATTCTATGAGCAATTTTTTTTATCATAATATTCTTTTTTTAATATTAAACCTAGAATAACTCCTCATTTTCAAAATATATTTCAAATTTTCTAGAGAAAATATTATTTTCTGCATAAGTTTCTCGTTAGCGCCTTCTCCTGTTTCCCTATTCTGAAAAATGACTGGGAAACGAGTTATTTGACATTTGTGACTTAAACATAATATTGATATTGATAAATCGAATAAACCAGTATTTTGACAATCTAAAAATACTTTTTTTAATAATTTACTGGAAACAAATGTTGGTTGAGAATTATGACTAATTATTTTTCTATTGAAAAATAGAATTTGTATCAAACTTAAAAATGTAGTGAATAATGTTGATATCTTACTGTCTTTTCTTTGAACTCTGATCCCTTTTATTAAGAAATAATTTTGTCTTTGAAAGTCTAATATTTTTTGAGCAACTAAAATATCCTTTAAAGGGGTTTGACCATCTGCATGAGTCCAACCTATAGCTTTATAAGGACTAAATAATTTCTTTTTATTATTAGGATGAAATTTATCAAATTCAATTTTATTTGAAAATAAAATAGCAAGCATAAATTTTATACCTGCTCCATAACCACTATTTTTATCTTTTCTAAATAAATAAATATTATTATTATCGTGTAATTCAAGATTTTTTTGCATTAATTTATAACTTTCATCTGTTGAACCATTATCAAGAATGAACCAATCAAAAAAATTATTATCAATCTCAACTATTTCATTAAAAATATCTTTTATCCTTTCCGCTTCATTAAAACAAGGAATTATACAAGCATATTTCATAAGACAATTAATAGTTTACTTTAATAATAGCTTTATTAAAATTGGAGATATTACTACTACTATTTTTTCTATGGTAGATATTGTTTAATAACTGAGGAGCATCATCAATATTGACAATATGAGAGATTAAATTTTTTATTAATAGTTTCTCAGAACTCAAAAGACTTATAGTTTCATGCCAATCGCATTTTTGTTTAAGATCTGGCCGATATTTACTATTCCAAGTACCTATAATTTGTTGTTCTTTTCTCATTAAAGAAGAAATTCCATCTGCATTTAATAAAGCATTATTAGAAGGATTAGCCATCTGCAAAATTTTAGCTTCAGGCTTTGCATACTTTATGCATTTAGAAATAACATCTTTTGCACCACAGCACTCAATCACAAAATCAAATGAGGATTCTTCTAAATCGGATTCTTTTGTAGTGAAAAAAATATTTTTCTGAAAATAATCCTTTTTATATTCATTCCTATCAATACAAAAAATATGACATTTTTTATCAAATAATAATTGAGACATTATTTGGGCTAGAAAACCGCCTCCAAAAATAAGCACTTTTGTATTATTCTTAATCTTCTTTACTGCATTAACACAAACAGAAATAGGCTCTAATAAGCTTGCACTAATATCATCAACATTATCTGGAATTGGAATTAAATTCCATCTTTTTATGTTTATTTTAGACTGAAGTCCCCCATCAGTTCGTGATCCATAATAGGAATAATTTTTGCACATATTATATTTCTTTTCTGCACATGAAGAACATTTAAAACATGGTATCAATGGAAAAACACCACACCTTTGCCCACGATTGAATTTACCTTTTTTATCTTCATTTATTAATACACTGAACTCATGTCCAAGAACCAATGGATAAAAATAAGCTTTATTATTAAAAGCCCTTGGAATATCACTTGAGCATACACCTACATTTATAGGATTTGTTACTATTAAATCGTCATTCAAATCTTCTTCAAAATTATAGGTATTTAAAGTTAAATATCCATTATTTTCAAGAGATAATTTTGTATCCTTCATTTTTAAATAATGAATTGGGAAACTTGATTATTATAAAATAGATCCTAATTCTTTAATTATAAAACATTACAAATTTACTTTATTTAAATAGGAAAGATATATCCTCCACTATTAAGAAACTTGTGATTCTAGAGTAAAATTAAATTTCCTCTGCAAAAAAATTTGATTGATACAATTTTGGATTGAATTTTTCAACTAATCGAAATAATTTTTTTCACAATAAGCTTATCAACTAAATTGTATATTTCCCAGCAAGGGACATTTAATGCCTCAACAATATCTAATAAAGTTGATTTACCATCGCAAAAACTAATAAAATCCATCATTAGTTTCACCTCTTTATTTCGGTTTTTAGTAGATAAAGTTGGATAAAGATCATACTTACTCATATGAGGCTCACATAATACATTAACTTTATATATTTTATTATTTTCAATTAACTCTATAGCATTCCTCACCGCCAAGTAACCTCCATGAAGTCCCTTAGGAGTTACTACATCTATCAGGTTATCTAAAGATGTATGGTATTCAGGATACTCCCCATATTTTGTTCTTAATATAGATGCTATTGGTAAATCTATACCAGGAGAACAATATTGCCTCTCATCACTTCCTCTATCTAACCATGAATATGATTTAAAATTAGGATCAGTCCATTTCAAGATATGTCTTGCGACTTTATCACTTAAACTATCCCCTTTTCTGGAAGGCAAGAAAGAAAATGATCTTTCATCGCCCATACATGAAAGGTTATAGCCAGCAATAACTTTCTCTTTCATTTTTTTATAGTTTTTACTCAGATATGAAATTGAACCAATAGTTTCTGGTACAAAAATTATTCTGTATGTAAATCTTCTATTCTTTAATTTACTTATCCATTTTGATAAAAAAGTTAAAACACATGGACCAGACAATTCATTATTAGCCATAGAAGGATGACAAATATAGGAACTTAAAAAAATTTCTTCTTCTATTAATCCAGGAATAATCAATTCACCATAGTTAAGATTTCCTTTAGAGAAATCACAATCAATCAAGACTTCATACATTCCTTCAGAAAGATTATCATATTCATTTTTTGATAAGCAGAATCCCCATTTTTCATCGTAATAACTAGTGATATAAGGAATAGCATTGGGTTGCTTTGGTAGATAGAATAAATGTTTTTTTAATTTTTCTAAAGGTAAATGACCTTTAAATGGAATGCTATAACCTAATAAATGCAAATTATTTTTTTTGAAATCGCATATTTTCTTGCCACTTGGAGTGACAATATACGCTTTTCTAACATTCCATTCATTAGGGACTTCCCAGTCAAAAACTTTTGTTCCTGAAGGGATACTATTGATTTTCATTTCAGGAAGATGATTCTTTATTTGATTTAGAGTTTCTCTTAGACCATTACCAGTTATGCTTCTATTGATGGGCCATAAATCTTTAGCAAAATTATGAATATCTTGACCAATCATTTTTTAAAGTGTATATCTCTCAAATATTAGCAATATAAATAAAACTATTGATTTAAGATTATGGGGAGTCATATTAACTAGAGTAAAATATCAAAGAAAATAGGAAATTTAAAAATTATTAGTAATTTATGATTCAGATAGAGATTATAATCCCCATTTTTAATAGTGAAGAAACTATTGAAAGGACACTAAATTCAATATGTTCAGCATCTAAAGGTTTTGAAAAATTTAAAGTAATATGTGTGGATGATGGTTCCAAAGATAAATCATTAAACATAATAAAAAAATTTAAATCTAAGTTATCTAATAACATTTATTTATTGTCTACTGGAGGTACTGGTTTAGGGCCAGGAATTGCAAGAAATAAAGGATTAAATTACTGCTCAAAGGACTCTTATATTATATTTTTGGATTCTGACGATGAGCTAAGCGAAAATTCGCTTTCAATTGTGAGTGAAAAAATCATT
>MDTA01044001.1_pt1 | contig 10087 bp, 3 predicted proteins | sample 811151 | NCBI WGS metagenome assembly MDTA01 (sample SAMN05326648, study PRJNA326480) | marine metagenome | isolation source: seawater | place: Indian Ocean: South | collected 2010 | reverse complement strand
TGCTCCTCCTCCGAGTGAAGCGCGGCGAGGTCGGTGAGCGCCACCGCGACGTCGGGGTGCTGCTTACCCAGCTCCTTCTCCCTCGCCGCGATCTCAGCCTTGAGCTCCCTCGCCGTGGGGTTGCCCCCGCCGGGGGGGCCAGCCGCGGGCGCCGGGGCTCTCTGACCCGCGGGAGGAGGAGCCTTCCCCTTCCCGGGCGTCGCCGCGCTCTTGCGCGCGCCGCCCGCCCCGCCGCCGCCCGCCCCGGTCTTGACGCCCAAGCCCTCGTCGATGATGTCGCGGATGGCGGGCTTGAGGTTCTTCGGGAGGAACTTCTCCACGGCGCGGCCGGCGATGTTGCAGCACTCCAGGGTGACCTTCACGGCGGCGGACCGCACGTCGCCGTTGGGGGACTCGAACGTCTTGGAGGTGAACTCCATGACAGCCTCGAGGGTGAGACCGTCGTGGCCAGCCTTCGCGAGGCCGTGCTTGGGGATGAGCTCGTTCATGATGGAGAGCCGGCCGAGAACGATGCGCCAGACGCTCTGCGATCGCACGGGCTTCACCAGCGGGCCCGACACCAGCGTGAGGTCGGAGCTCGCCAGCTCCAGGATGGCCTCCCTGGACGCGTCCCGAACCTTGGCGTGCGCGTCGCCGAGCTTCTCGATCAGCTGCGGCACCAGCTGAGCGACGCTGCTGTGCACCTCGCGGCCGCCGAGCTCCTTACCCATGACCTTCACGGCGCTCGTCAACAGCTTGCACGCGTTGGCAAAGACGTTGGCAACCTTATCCTTAAACAGGCGCGTCATCATGTTGCACATCGTGCGGAACACCTCCCTGGTGTCCGCGTTCACCGCGCCTTGGCGAACCTGTTCCACCATCCTCGCCAGCGCAGCCTCGCGGTGCATCCAGTTCTTGGAGTACAGGCACATGGCCGCGTATTCGCCAAACGCGTCAACCACCGGTCCAGCCTCGGTGGTAAATGCCGAGGGGATCGGATCGGGCGGGGGCAGGTCCGGGTCGTACCCCTCGGGCGGCTTCGCGTTACCCGGGGATCGAACCGAGACGGGGGGAACGAACTCCTCGTCCTCTAAACCCGCGGGCATGCGGCTTCGGCCCGTCGCCCCCGCTGGAACCTCGTCGTTGTTGAAACCCTTCGCGCTGGCGTCGGGGCCGTCGCGGAACCGTTGGGGCGTGGACACCTCCTGCTTGGCCATCTCCATCGCCGTGCGGGACACCGCGGGCCTCTCGTCGTAGTTACCCATGGCGCTGTACCCCTGGCTGACGGGCGGGGGGATGTCGTCGGGGCCGGCGTTGGCCTTGATCTCCGCGAGCTGCGCGGGGGAGAGGCCGCCGACGACGCGCTCGTCGTGGCTCATCCGCGCCATCTCGCGCGTCGGAGGTTCGTACGGGGGTTTGTCGTACGAATCCGGCTGCGTTTGCGCGCCGTACTTTGGCCCCCGCTCGGGCTCCCCGTACGTCGTGTCCGACTCGCGCGGCGGCGGGGGCGGGGGCGGGGACGGCGGCGCGGGTGGACGCTCGTACTCCTCGCGCACGGCGATGCCGCCGCCGCCGTGCCGGGGGGGCGACGCCGGCACCGGCGATTCCAAATCTCCCAAGTCGGGCGCGGGCGCCGCGCCGCCGGGCTGGATGAGGTCCACGGGGGGGCGGTCTATGATGTCCCTGTTCGCCTGGACGTGCGCGAATATGGCCTCGTCGTCCTCGCCGCGTCGCGCGCGGCCGGACCCCGCGCCGACGGACTCGCCCAGCGCGGTGACCCCCCCCGCGTCGCGGAGCTTGTCAATCTCAACCTTGATGAGCTTGGCGGCTTCGTAATCCTCAGCCTCCACCGCCGCGCGCTTGCGAGCCTCGAGCTGGCCAATCTTGGCGCCGACAGCCTTGAGGCGGTTGATGCCGTCGCGGAGGCGCTTGGCCTCGTCGTAGTCCTCCCTCGCGACGGCTTCATCTTTGAGCGCGTGAATCTCTCGAATCTTAACCGCGGTGACGGGATCGACGTCGAGGTCGATGGCCATGTCGGCCATGCCCGCGCCCCTGGCGGGCCTGGGCCCCGGCGCGAGGTTTCCGCCGGCGCCGCCCCACCCGGGGTCCGTCGGGGAGATGGCCTCGCCGATGATGTTGATGGCGACGATGCCCACCTGGTTGTAGATGTTGAGCTTGTTGACGTGACACTTGTGGACGACGACGCGGAGGATGGCGGCGTCGACGTTGACGTGCACGGACTTGAGCTCCCTGGCCTGGTGCCCGCTCGCGGTGTTCGGATCGAAGCTTAGGTGCCCGAGGCGGCGCATGATGGCGCGGTCCATCGACGTCTCGCCCGGAGGGAGCAGGCCCGTGTACAGCTCAATCTTCGTGGCGATCTTGTACTCGTGCGACAGGAGCTGGATCTGGTGGATGCGCGCGGGGTGGTCGAGGCGCAGGATGAGCTCCTGCGGGAACTTCGAGAAGCGTGCGCACTGCCATCCTCGGGTCTGAGGGGTGTGGAAGTGGAGCTCGCGCGCGGGATAGTCCGGGTCCTGCGTCGTCCGGGTGGTCGGGTTAGCGCGCGGGTTAAACGGTTGACTTTTTTCCGGGTGCTCTACTAGGGGAGACGCGCGCGGGGTGCGCGGGGGTTCGGGCCGGGAACTGATGCGCGGGTATCGCACCTCGCCTGTGGCGTGAGCCACGGAGAAGCGGAGCTTGGTGCCCGCCGCCGGACGATTCATGTTCGTTGCGGTTCGCTCTGGGCGGGCGCGGCGGAATCGCAGCTTCAGACCTTTCAAACCCAAAAAGCTCGCGAATTTTTAAATTTTGTCCGGCCTTTTTCACACGGGCGAATTGAACACGGATTGACGAATCGTGGGACCATATGATATGATATCGGTCGGTTGCAACCCAGAGAAGCTCAGTCGAAGTAACTCACCCTCGCCGGCTCGAACGGCACCACCGCGACTGGTAACCTCCCGAAGCTCCCGCACGCCCTCGCCACCGCGCCCACCAACCCACCCGTCCACCCCGCCGCCGCCGCCGCGAACGGCGCGAGCGGCGCGTGCCACGGCGCCGGCCGAGCCCTCAGCCTCGCGACCCTCGGTCCCCCATCCTCGGTGCCGCGCCCGCCGACGGCGTCGATCGTCACGCCCCCCGGGAAGGCGGCGGGATGACACAGACGCAGCGCCACGAGGTCCATCCGCGGGTGCTGCAACGTGGCGGAGACGAGCACCATGGCGGCGCGCGCGAAGACCGTCAGCGCGTGCAGCGCCAGGTACGAGAGGTAGAACGCGACCGTCGTCGGCGACAGCAGCGCCACCGGCGCCAGCGCCAACGTGCCAAACACCCGACCCTCCATCCTGGACAGGCCGTGCATCGTGACGTCCCCCGCGATGTCCTCGTCGATGTCCTCGGGCCTCGGGTCCTCCTCGGGCAACGATTTTCGCGGCGGCGACACGAGCAGGTAGAGCCGTTTCGCGGCGGCGAACTGAGCCGTGACGAGTAACGAGGAGTACACGTGCAGCGCCGCGAGGTGGGTCGTGAGGAAGGTGGTGACGTCCGCCACGAGCGCCGCTTGCAGGCTGAGACCCCCGATCCGTCCGCTCCACGCCACGACGCGAACGACGCCGCGCATGAACTCGCGGCACCCCGGCGTTCGTATCGCCACCGACAGCGAATACACCATCGTCGTGGCGAGCTCCGCGAGGAACGTCGCCAGCGGGACGTGGAGTTTCACGCCGAGCGGCGATCCGTGCGTGATCCACTCCGCGTTGGCGCTGACGACGTGTCCGCCCAGCGGGAAGGACGACGACGTCGTGCACATCTCGTCGGGGGACGCGGACCACGCGTCGCCGGTCCCCCGGTACGAGCCTCCCATCGCGAAACTCGCGACGGCGTCGACGTCGCCGAGCAGAAAGTCCGCGACGCGAAAACCGAGCGCGACGTCCGCCGCGATCAAAACCGCGCACCCCGCGATCGCCGCGACCGACCTCCGCGCCGCCGCCTCGTCCGACGACCCGACGCCGCCGTCGTCGTCGTCGTCGGAGGTCCCGGCGAACGACCCGCCCAGGCACGAGCGCGCGATGGATCGGGCTCGCGATCGGACCGCCGCGAACACGGCGAATACTTCGCACGAGTCGCGCCACCGCACGCCCCCGCTCCAGAAGACCCGCCACCGGTGCGCGTCCCGTCCGGAGTTCAACACGCCGGGGATGACTTTGGCGTCGAGGACGCGCGCCACGTGCTCCGCGGCGTGCCCCACCGCGCGCGCCGCCCGTCCGACGACGACGTCCGCGAACGATCCCGATGGTATAAGCCGATGATGTCGAACGCCAAACGATGTCGTCTCGTCTCTTCTCTCGGATCGATCGAGTCTCCCGCCCAGCTCCATCGCCCTCGTCGCCCACTCGAGCCCGGTCTCGTCGTCTCGGAGTGGCCGACGGGCGCCCGCCGCGACGGAGCGCACGGAGACGCGTCGCAGGGGCGGTCGCGGGGGATCGTGGAGGACGACAAGCACGCGGGAGGCGTCGACGCCGCTCGTCTCGTCGATCCTCGGGATCCCGTCGTCGTCCCGCGATGCCTCGATCCACGGGCCACCCTTCGAGCCGCTCGGGACGTCGACACGTTTCCCGTCGTCGCCCGAGACTCGGCCGATGAGCGTCGGCGGACCCAGGCCCTCGTACCGAGGCGCGTCGACCCAACGCCCCGCGCCCTTCGCGATGGGGCGCAGATCCTCGGCGCGACGGACGACGCCAGCCACGACGACGTCGACCGAGCCACCCGCGCGGTTTGACTCGCGCCACCATCCCACCAGAAGAGACGAATCGCGCGGGCCACCCTCGCCGAGGTGGCGCGGGGCCGGCGTCGGCCAGAAGAGCCGCAGCGCGGGCGCCATGTGCGCCACACTGCCAGCTTCACACTGCCAAAAAGTCCCTAACAACGCTCTCTGATTGGCCAGAAAAACGTGTCGTTTTGCAGCGGTGCCACCGGGCGAGACACTCTCGGCACCACTTCGAGCCACGCGCGCGTCACCGCCAAAGTCGACATGGCGTCGTCCCGCAACAACGCCAGGAGCGTTTTCCTCACCCTCGCGGTGCTCTTCCTCGCCGCCGGCGTCGCCGAGGCCAAGAAGAAGAAGGGCCCCAAGATCACGCACAAGGTTTACTTCGACATCACCATCGCCGGCGAGCCCGCGGGCCGCATCGAGATGGGCCTCTACGGCAAGACCGTGCCCAAGACGGCCGAGAACTTCCGGGCGCTCGCCACCGGCGAGAAGGGGTTCGGCTACAAGGGCTCGAAGTTTCACCGCGTCATCAAGGACTTCATGATCCAGGGCGGCGACTTCACCAACGGCGACGGCACCGGAGGCAAGTCCATCTACGGCGAGAAGTTCGCCGACGAGAACTTCAAGCTCAAGCACTCCGGACCGGGCACACTCTCCATGGCCAAGTGAGTATGCGTTTCCCCGTTTCTGATTCTCGGTATCCGTCGCCGTCGTCTGTGATGCTCGCCATCGTTTCAAAGCCCTGTGGAGGGCGATGATCACGCAAAACATTTAACAGATGTTCAGTGCGTCAGGGGGCGGCTTCATCCCCGCCCCTGCCTGCGCATTCCCCGTTGAACGGCCTGAGATGACACGCGGCGATACTAAATCAGCTTCTTCACAACGACCCACCAATCGTTTCCCCCGTCGCCGACCCTGACCCATTCACCACCCCCGAACCGATATGCAGTGCCGGTCCAGACACCAACGGTAGCCAGTTCTTCATCTGCACTGTCAAGACCAGCTGGCTGGACGGCCGCCACGTGGTCTTCGGCAAGGTCACTGCCGGCATGGACGTCGTGAGGAAGATCGAGGAGCTTAACGGAACCCCGCCCACCGACGAGGTGCTCATCGCGGATTCTGGAGAGATTGATATGACGGAGCCCATCCAAGAAGTGACCGGAACCGATTGAAACATTTAAGCTTCGTACTAAAATTAGCCGCTCATCAATGTGATGTCTTCTTTCGTGTCCTAAGTGTTAATCCTATGTCCCCTAACGCCCGAGCGCCTGGTCTATGTATCCCTGGTACGCCAGCGGGTGGTCGCCGCCGCCGCTTCCCAGCACCTCCATCGAGGGTTCTACGTCTCCGCCGCCGCTGAACATCTCTCTTGTGTCCCGCTTGATCTTACCAAACAGAGAACCCACGCGCTGCAAGAACGGGTTCGGCCGCGGGTCACCCTCAACCTCTCGGTCGCTTTCACGCGACGCCGGCGCCCGTGGTTTCGGCGCCGCCTCCATCGGCGCCGCCTCCATCCGGGTGAAGAGCGCGGCTTCGTCCCCGATCCGCAAGTTGGCGGCGCCGTAAAAATTGTCGTCAGACTCCGTGTCAGACCCGAGGCTCTCGCGCCCGTCGGAGACACCGTCCACGCCCGCGCCGCCGCCCGGTGAGGACCTTCGCGAGTCATCTTTCGTCCTGAACGGCCGGGCGATCAGCGAGCCCATCCTGGCGAGCCCGGACACGAAGGGGTTATCGTCGGCGGCGACGCCTTTTTTCGTGGGCGTGGTCGCGGGCGAGAGGACCCCCTCGTCGCCGTCCACCGCGTCGCCCCCGTTCGTTGGGACCGGACCTCCCGACCGCGGCCGCGGCCGCCGTCGCGCCCGTCGCGCCCTCCGATCCAGCCGCGCCGCCGCGCGCGCGTACACCGCGTACCCGCCGGGTCCAAACTCCCGAACCTCCCTCTTCGCTTCAGCCGCCGCCCTCGCCCGCGCGGCGACAGCCTCCTCCTCCTTGGCGATCACGGCGTCGATCGCCGCCTGGTACACGCTCGGCACGTGATCCAGCATCATCCTCGAGCTCATCGGAATCTCGGTGAACGCGGTGGGATGCCGAACCTCCGCCGTGGGTCCGTTCTCGGAGGTGAGGTGCCGGAGGTGTACGACGACGCCAGGCTGCACCAAAAAGTCAACCGCCCGGTGGTCGCGGAGCTCCAGCCCTTGAGTGCCCTCGAGGTCCTCCCAGTGCCCCTGGCACCTGGCCTCGGACGCGGGAGTCGTCAGGTCGTCGGAGACGTGTCGTTTCAGTCGCTCCGTGTTGACCGCCGGGGGTCGAGTCGGCGGCGGCGGCGGCGGCTTCTGCTCAAAGTCGTGCAGGGGCGCCAGCCTGGCACCTTCCGGCTCGGGCGGATGGTCGTTCCGAACGTCTTTGGACACGGGCGAGGCCGGTGACGGGTCCGCCGCGTCCTCCGCGATCGACGCTCGACCTATTTCCGCGCTCCGTCGCCTCGCGGCGGCCCTCGGCGAGTAGCCCTTATCGCGTCCGCCCAACAGGCTGCTGAAGGCCTTCATCATCGGCTGCGACGGAGCCACCTGGTTGAGCCGCCGCAGCAGCCGCCGCACGGCCGCGTAGCACAGCCGGGGGATGACGTCCTTTCCCGCGACGACCGACACGGTGTGCTCTCGCGCCCTCAGACTCAGATCCAAGGAGCAGACGCTCGGTGCGGCGAAGCAATGACACCGCGCCGCCGCGATTGCCGACTTTGCGCTCTCACCCCCTTCCCTCGTCGCGTCCCCCCGCTCGATGACCCGCTCAATCTCCTTCTCTGCCGCGTCCATGATGTCCGCGTCCCCGGAGCGGACCAGCATCGTGAGGATCGCCGCCACGCCCGCCCCCATGCTGTGCCCGGTGAAGACGAGCCCGAACCCCGGGTATCTCGCGAGCGCCGCCGCCGCGGGTCCCATCTGTTTCTTGACAACCTGCCAAGCGCTCGCCACCATCCCCGCGTGCGCCCATCCCCCCAAGAACGGCACGCTCGTGGAGCACGCGTCCGTGAGCAGGTCGCCGCCCGTCACCGTCCCCCTCACCGCCACCACCACGGCGCGCGCCGCGACGTCCACCGCCACGTACGACGCGGGCGAGAACGCGAGGGTGCACCAGTCCGCCGAGACGATATCCTCGGGCGCCACCCCCGCGCTTCTAGCCGCGGCGAGCGTCGCCTTCTTCTCCACCGCGTCGCCGTCCCCGGCGACGAACGCGGCGTGCACCGCGCCCACGAACCCGTGCGCCTTGTCCTGCATGCTGTTGTTCTGGAGCATCGCCGCGAGTGATCCGTACGCGGCGGCGGCGTGCGCGCCGGAACGACGAAGCGGTCGCAGATCCGGCGTCGGCTCCGTTGTCTCGTCGTCGTCGTCGTTCCCATTCGGGTAGAGCTCCGCCGTGGAACGCTTCCTCGCGGCGGCCGCCCTGCGCTGCTCGCGCCAGAGCATGATCCCCGCGACGGGATCGAACGTCGCCGCGCCCTCGAGACCGAGCGGTTTCATCTCCTTGAGCAGGAGCGCGGCGACGCGCTGCATCGCGTTGTGAAACTCCCACCAACCCCCGGACTTGAGCCTGATGGCCGTCTTCTTCGCCGCCTCGGACTGGGTGCCCCGAAGCGCCGCGGCGCGCGCTTTGGCTATCGCGGCGGACCTCGGCGAGGTCGGGCTCGCGTCGGCACCCTCGGCACCCTCGGCATCCCCGTCGTCGTCGTTCCGGGCGCCCAGATCGTCGTCCACTCCCAACGCCACCCCGAGCGCGTCTCGGACCTCGAGTAAACCCAGGTCCTGCATGAACTCCTCCAACGCGCCCGGGGCATCGCGCTCGGAGTCGGCGTTCCCGTCGCCCGACGTTCCGACGTCCCCGCCGTCGTTCGTACCGGGCTCCCTCCCGGCGTTACCGTCACCCCCCCCCAGGAATCGGAGCAGGGAACCCTCCAACGGGTTCCTCGGGTCCTCGGTCGTGGGAACCCCCAGCGGATCCACGACGACCTCGTGGCCGTGGGAGTCCTGCAACGCGCCCGATGGCTCCGCGGGTGGGTCGTCACCGCCCCCGAACCCGCCCTCGGGCCACCACGCGGGGCGCTCCGCCATGGCCTCCCCCGCCCTTCGCTGTGACCCGGCTACTGGTGCTGACCAACATTTTTAGTTGGCCGACGCTGAAAATCACAGTCAGAGATCAGAGATGAAAGCGCCCAAGCACGACACCGAAGCGCATCTGGAGCGCACCCGCGCGCGCCTCGCGCGCTTCGGCGTCGATGTGAGGGACGACAAGAAGCGAGGGCGATGTCTCGTCGCGGCGAAGGAATTTAAGCGAGGCGACCTGGTCCTCGCCAACGCGCCTTACGGACTTCCAGTTCCGATGGGCGATCGCTGCGCGGGGTGCTTCCTGAACGAGGACGACGATCGCGTCAGAGACAAGATGCGCTGCAAGGCGTGCGACATGGTGTGGTTCTGCTCCCAACGGTGCATGGACGGGGCCATGGACGGCGGGCACGCCGTCGAGTGCGCGGCCATGCGCCGGTACTTCGCCGACGACCCCGACGACGCCATCAGGGAAAACGGGTTCGTCCAGTTCTCGGCGCTGCACCGCAACTGCGGCAAGGCGCACCCCGAGGAGGACGAGCCCTCGGACGACCATCTCCCGTTCCTCGTGCCCACCGCCGCGGACAAGGCCGACACGATCGCGCGGTGGGCGCTCGACGGGTTCCCGTGGCGGGAATATTGCGGCGACTTTGCGGCGGAGGCCACCGCGGGCGCTCGTCGATGCGGCCTCATCCCGGCTTCCGCGACGGACGAGACGATCAAGAAGGAGGTCGTCAGGTCTCGCATGAACGACTTCTTCATCCAACAGTGGCGGGGCGGGGACCCGACGCCGATGGCGGGGGCGACGTACCCGCTGGGGGCGTTGCTGAACCACTCGTGCGCGCCCGTCTGCGCGTGCTCGTACCGGCTGGAGGTTGACGCGACCGCGTACCCGACGTGGATCCAGGAGTTTCGGTGCGTGACGGACGTGCGCGAGGGGACGGAGCTGACGCACGCCTACGTGGACGCGTCCGATTGGTCCAACCACCGCCGCGCGGAGCTGCTGGACAGGTACGGTTTCGTGTGCGATTGCCCGCGTTGCCCGACGAACGACGCGGGCGAACCGGTGAACCCGCCTCCGACGTGCCCGCTCCCGTACTCAAAGTCCGGGGTGGCACCCCCGCTGACGCCGGATATGACGCGAAAAGATCGCGACGCGCAGATGGCGCGGGTGGTGTGGTGCCAGGAGGCGTGTTGGGCGCAGGTGGCGCTCGAACAGGACAAACGCGCACACGTCGCGGTG
>MDTA01204460.1_pt1 | contig 10089 bp, 11 predicted proteins | sample 811151 | NCBI WGS metagenome assembly MDTA01 (sample SAMN05326648, study PRJNA326480) | marine metagenome | isolation source: seawater | place: Indian Ocean: South | collected 2010 | reverse complement strand
TTGTGTAAATTCCATAGTGTTTTTTACCAATTTGAAAGATAATTGTCATTCATTTATTATGGGACATATCGCGGTCGTGCTGAAATTGGTAGACAGGCACGCTTGAGGGGCGTGTGGGGTTCCCGTGAGAGTTCGAGTCTCTCCGACCGCACCAATTTTTTAGAATTTATAGAACTTTTTCCAAATTTTAAGATTTTTTAGTTTAACACAAACCATGTCAGCTTTTATTTTGTTTTTGTTTAAATAAAAAATATATTCTTTAATAGATTTAGCTTTATGACCAGCTAAATCAGGTGAGGTTATACAAATCTTTTTCTTGTTTTTTTTAATATAATTATAGTCTTTAAGAGAGATGGAATAATCATTTAAAAAGTCAATCCAAATCCAATTTATTTTTTTAAATTTTTTCTCCTTTAAATCTATATTTTCAAAAAACGAATACCTCAAAAATAAATTTTTTTCGTATCTTTTTTTTATCATTTCCATTAATTCAGGAGATGAAAGATTAAGAATTAAAAACTTTGCTTTTTTTTTCCTTAAAAAGTTTATTATTTTTTGAGATATCCCTGAAGATTTAATATCTATTATCAAAAAAAAATTCTTAAATAACTTATAATTTTTAAAAAAATCTAAACCTTTTTTAAAAGGATCATGATGAAAAATTATACTTTTTGAAAAAGATCTCAAATCTAGCTCAATACCCGAAAAAGATAATTTTTTTAAATTTTGTAACTTTGTAAGTTTATTTTGTCTATGAGCTATATAATGTACCATATATTAATTTATCATCATTTGTCAGAAAGAATATTTGTGTTAAATTATTAGTTGCAAATCATGTCAAATATAAGCTTAATTATACCATGTTATAATGAAGAAAAAAATATAAAACCTTTATTTGAACAAGTTAAAAAATTACAAAAAAAAATTGCTCTAGAGTTTATTGTTGTTAACAACGGATCTGAAGATAAAACTGAAGAAGAGATCAATATTCATAAAAAAAAAATAAAATATATAAAAGTTGTTAAAATTAAAAAAAATATTGGATTTGGGCATGGCGTAAAAAAAGGTATAAAGAAATCAACTTCAGATATTATTTGTTACACTCACGGCGACCTTCAAATAAAATTAAGTAATATTTTAACTGCTTATAAAATTTATAAATCTCAAAAAAAAAAAAATATTTTTGTAAAAGGTTTAAGAATGAACAGATCCTTTTTTGATAATTTTTTCACTCATGCTATGTCTTTTTTTAATAGTTTGATTTTTAGAAAATCTCTTGTTGACATTCATGCGCAACCAAATCTTTTTCACAGATCTATGCTTAAAAATATCAATTATTTACCTGATAATATGATTTTAGATTTATATGTACTTCTCTCAGCAAAAATAAAAAAATATGAGGTGTTAAGATTTAAGGTAAAATTTTTGAGTAGGAAATATGGATCTGGGTCAAATGATAATTTATTCAAAAAGGTAAAATATTCTTTACTTTCCATTTTAAGTTCATTAAGGATATTTTTGAATGGAAACTTCTAAAATTAAAAAAGTTTTACTAGATAATTTTTATCCAATTGGTCTTTTTTCATTTTTTATAATCTATTATTTAATTTGGATTAAATATAATTTTCATTCAGTAACTTTTAATACAAATGATCTAGAAACAGCTGTAAGAATATTCAATTATAAACCGTATATAAGTATTTTTTTAAATAATATTTTGTCATTAGAAGTATTAAATCTCTTTTTCGGGTATTGTTTTTTCCCTTCTCTAATATCAGTTCTTTTATTCTTAATTTTTAGAAAAATTTTAGCAAATAATATTTGGTCATTATCACTAACTTTTTTGTCAATAAGCGCATCTGAAAATTATCCTTTTCATAAATTTTTGTTTTCTTTTATCAGCAATATAAATACCAAAGAAACAGTAAATATTTTCGAAAACTTTGAAATAATGGGTTTTCCGATTCCTGCATTTTCAATTTTTTTCTTTTGTTTAATTTTCTACTTAACACTCCAATCAATTAAGCTTTCAAGAAAAAAAATATACTTTTTTACTTTTTTATGGTTAGTCATGTTTCATATTCATCCAGTTGATGGATTAATTGGTAATCTTTATTGGATAGGATTGATTGGAGTATTGTTTCTACAGAAAAAAGTGGATTTAAAAAAAAGTGATTTTCTTATTTTATTTGGGGTATACCTTCTAAATACTTTTTTATTATTAAATCAATTAAGTTTTGAAACTTTGATTATAAAAAATTCTCAAACTATTTCATTATATAGTATTATTTTTTACTTTTTTGTTCCACTAATTTTAATTTTTTCTTGTTTATTTTTTCTAAAAATAGATTTTTACGAATTTTCTCAAAAATTTTTAAATATTTATTTAATGATGGCTGTAGAAATTATTTTAATTGTGTTCTCAATAAATGGAATAGGTTTTGAACTTCAGATGCTTGAAAACAGAATTACTATGTTTTTACTACATTTTTTATACTATGTTCCTATTATATATTATTTAAGCAAAGATGAGATCTTTTATATTAATTCTACTAATAAAAGTAACGTTTCAGGAAAAGTTGTAATAGTTTTATATTATATATTTAATAAATATAAAAATTTGTATTTATTAGCTTTCACTTTTCTAATAATAGTTTTTTTAATTTTATCAATTAAAATATGATTAAAAATTATTCTTTAAAATATATTAAACCTAGAAAATTAGTTTTTTTTAGTTCAAAAATTAATCTTAAAAAAGATGATGTTTTAATTGAAGTAAAAAGCTGTGGTATTTGTGGTAGTGATCTTAAAATTTATAACGGTAAAAACAAAAGGGTAAAAAAAAATAGAGTAATAGGGCACGAAATATCAGGTAAAATAATTAAAACTCCAAAAAATCAAAAATATTTTAAAAGTAATAGCAATATTGTTCTTGGTGCAGATATTGAAAATAATAATAATCAAGACCTTGCTTTAGGTCACGAAGTTGATGGCGGTTTTCAAAAATATCTAAAAATAAATTATAAACTTTTACAAAAAACTCCACATTTCATCACCAAAAAAAAGATAGATTATGATATAGCCTCTTTAGCAGAACCGCTAGCATGTTGTCTGAATGGATTTGAACAAATTAATTTTAAACCAAATTCTAATATAATAATTTTCGGCGCTGGAAGCATTGGTCAAATAATAGCAAAATTATGTGTTTATTTTAAGTGTAGAAAAGTTTTCCTTACAGATAAAAATAAGTTTAAATTGAAAAATGGAGTAAAAAATAAAAAAATAATTAAATTAAGTTTTAACCAACTAAAAAATAGAATTAATAAAAGTAAAAAAAAAGACAGAATAAAATTTATATTTGTAGCCTGTAGCTCTTTAAGTGCTCAAAAACAAGCAATTGATATTGCTCAAAACGACACAAATATAAATTTTTTTGCAGGATTAAAAAAAAAGAATGGAAAGGATCCCTCTTTAAACATAAATACAAATAAGATCCATTACAAACAGATTAAGATTGTTGGTTCTCATGGTTCAAGGTTTAGACATCTTAAATCAGCTGGAGATTTATTAATTAACAAAAAAATCAAACTTGGAGATATAATTTCTCACGTTTTTAATATAAAAGATTATAGAAGAGCTTTTCAAAAGTTAATTTCTGGAAATTCACTCAAGATAATTATAAAACCAAACTAGGAGTCATGTATAAAAATATAAAATTATCCGCCAGTTTAATGTGTGTTGATTGGCTCAATTTAAAAAGTCAAATATTAGATTTGGAGAGTAATGATATCGACTATATTCATTACGATATTGTGGACGGAAATTATGCACCTGACTTTACAATGGGAACAACAATTATAGACACAGTAAGAGATTTTACAAATTTACCAGGTCACTACCACTTAATGGTAGAAGAGCCAATGAGGATATTTGAAAATTTTAAATTATCAAAAAATGAAATTTTTACAATACACCAGGAAACCTCCAAAAACTTACATAGAGACTTAATAAATATAAAAAAAAAATCTCAGGTAGCTGCAGCTATTTCTCCAGCCACTCCCTTAGAACACTTAGAATATGTTATAGAGGAATTGGACAATGTTTTAGTATTAACTGTAAATCCTGGTTTCAAATCACAAAAAATGATACCACAAGTTATACGCAAAATTGAAAATTTAAAAAACTTGATTTCTAAAATGAATCTAAAAACAACGATTACTGTCGATGGAAATGTAAATAAAAATACTATACCTGATTTTATAAAAGCAGGTTCAGAAATTCTTGTTCTAGGTTCTTCTGGACTATTTAAAAAAGATCTTACTATTAAAAAAGCAGTTGAGGAAATCAAAGAGTCTATTGATAAAATTTTATGATCAAAAACTCAATTAAATTAAGTGTTAATACTGGTTTTGCAGTAAATAGAATAATTAATAATGAAAAGTTTGCTGATTTTGTTAAGAACCATTTAAAAATAGAATACATTCAACCAACTTCTGATTGGTTAAACCTATTCATGTCAAATAAATATACATTTAAAAATGTAATCAACCTAAATAAAATTTTAAATAAATACGATATTAAAGTTAATAGTTGTTTTACAGGGGCATTTACTCGATTAAATCATCTTGCACATCCTGATAAAGCTCAACAGAAACATTGGATAAAATATTTTAAAAATTTTATTGATTTAAGTATTGATCTTGGAGCCAATTACGTTGGAAGTCATCTAGGTATTCTTTCTTATGATGATAACAAAAAAAGAAATGATATCCTTGTTCAAAGAGTAATAAGAAATTGGCATATTTTAGGAGAGTATGCTTATAAAAAAAAATTGAAATCTTTAATTTGGGAACCAATGTCTATTTCTAGAGAATTTGGAGAAACTATTAAAGAGTGTAAAAAAATACAAATTTTATTGAACAAAAAAAAGCCCTCTAACTTTAAGTTATGTCTTGATGTAGGTCACGGAGATATAAATTCAAAAAATAAAAAAGATTATGATCCTTATCACTGGTTAAATTCTTTTGTTAAAGAAAGTCCAGTAATACATATTAAACAAGTTCACAAAGGTAGTTTTGGTCATTTACCATTCACAAAAAAAAATAATTCAAAGGGAATTATTGACGCCAAAAAAATCATCAATATTATCCAAAAAAAAAAAGATGAGGATACAGAGCTTGCATTTGAACTTTCATTTAAAGAAAGAGACCCAATAGATAAAAATGTCAAAAGAGATGTAATATCATCTGTAAAATACTGGAAGAAGTTTCTTAATTCATTTTAAAGATCATTAATGAATATAATTATAACATGTGCTGGAAAATCGAATAGATTTAAAAAAGAGGGTATAAATACCCCTAAGTTCTTATTACCGCTTGGAAATAGTACAGTTATTTCAAATATTTTAGACTCATATGATGATAATGATAATTTCCACTTAGTTTTAACTAATAAACAGTTATCTCAAATTTCTAATTTAAAATCATATCTTAAAAATCTAAAAAAAAATATTTATTTAAATATTATTAAAGAACACAATCTTGGGCCATCTTATAGTGCTATTCAGGCTAAAACTTGTAATTCAAAAAAAGATATTATTATTTCTTACTGTGATTTTTTAATTGATTGGGACTACAAGAAATTTAAAAGACAAATTTTTGAATATGATTATGGAATTACGTCTTTTAAAGGATTTCACCCCAGTTCGTTTTCAGGCACATTATATTGTTATTTAAAAGTAAAGAATAATCATATTGTAAATCTCAAAGAAAAAAAATCTTTTACCAAAAAACCAAGTAATGAATTTGCATCTGCCGGCTCTTATTTTTTTAAAAACTTTGATTTATTCAATGAATATGCAAAAAAAGCTTTAAATTCAAAAAAATTTAAAAAAGAATATGGGGAAATATATACTTCCTTACCCTACACATTTCTCATTGAGGAAAAGAAAAAAATTTTAAACTTTGAAGTAAGTAAGTTTGTATCTTTAGGAACACCAAAGGATTATCATGAATATCTTAACTGGCAAAATTTTTTTCAACTTAAAACTCACTCAAAAAACTTATGATTAAAAACTTAATTATACCTATGGGAGGTATAGGAAAAAGATTTAGAAAACAAAACTTTTCTACTATCAAACCTCTTATTATGATTGAAAATAAAAGTATTTTAGAAGAATCAATTAAAGAGTTGCCTGACTCACATAACAAAATAGCTATTATAAATAAAAAGATATATAATAAGTATCCTGTCTTTAAAAAAATTTTAGACAAAAATAATATTAAAAAATTTCTCTTAGATAAACAGACTTTAGGTCAGTCTGATACTTGTTATAAGGCCAAAAAAATGATTAAAGAAAAAAATGATCTTTTCATTCATTCATGTGATTATGTAATGAAATATTCTAATTTAAAATTTAAAAAATTATGCGCTAACTGTGATGTTATAATTTTTACTTATAAGCTAAAGTCATCTTTAGTAAGCAATTACAATGATTTCGCATATTGTAAGTTACGAAAGGGCAATGTTATAAAAATTGTTGAAAAAAAAACAATTTCTAAAATCCCTCAAAACGATCAAATGGTGATAGGCACTTTTTGGTTTAAAAAGGCTTCAGATTTTTTTTTATCTCATGAACTTGCATTAAGAAAAAGAAGATTTATAAATAGGGAACTCTATATTGCAAATAACATAAATGAATTAATTAAAAAACAAAAAAAAGTAAAAGTTTTTGAAGTTTTGTATTGGAAAAATTTAGGAGATTATTTTAGTTATAATCAGTATATTTATTGGAAAAATTTTTTTAGAATATAATTATGATAGCATTATCTCTCTTAAATAATAAAAAATTTAAATTAGTAAATAAAAAACTTTCAAAAAAAGTTCTTTCAACCCAGTGTCGAATAGAAATACTATACTCAGGAATATGTGCTTCAGATATACCTAGAGCTTTTGAGTCAATGGCATATAAATATCCTTTAGTTATGGGCCACGAGTTTATCGGCAGAGTGATAGATACAGGTAGTAAATGTAAGAATTTTGAGTTAGGAGATATTGTTTCGGCTTTCCCTTTAATACCTTGCTCAATACAAAGTACTAAAAAAAGTTGTATTTACTGTGATGAAAAAAAATTTAACTTATGTGATAATTACGATTATTACGGTTCAAGAAGAGATGGCTCTTTTTGTGAGGTTTTAGATGTTAATGAATGGAATCTTTTCAAATTAAACCAAAAACATAATTATAAACTTTATTCTTTAATTGAGCCTACAGCTGTATCCTTTAATATAATTGAAAATTTAAAAAAAATTTTAAGATCAAATCTTGATATTTTAGTTCTCGGAGCTGGTTTTATTGGTCAAATAACATCACGAATACTATATAGTTATGGAAAAAAAAACCATATTTATATTTTAGATAGAAATAAATTTAAGCTGGATTTTGCTAAAAAATATTCTTTTAAACAAATTTTAGTTCCAAAAAAAAATTTTCAAAAACAAAGTTTTGTTTCAGAATTTAACTCAAAATTTGATATTGTAATTGAGACGACAGGTAAAGATATTAATTTTTTGAATGCTTTGCATTTTGCAAAAAAGGATGGAACTGTAATTTATTCAGGGAATATTGATAAGAAATTATTATTTACAAAGGCTCAGGCGAGTAATATCTTAAGAAAACAATTAACTATAAAAGGTATCTGGAATTCATCGTTTAAATCTAAAATAGATAATTGGAAAAAATCAGAAAAATTTATATATAATAATTATGATATGGATCAGTTAATTACTCATGTAAGTGAATTAGATGGTGCTGCCGAATTATTAAAAAATATTTATTTAAAAAAAAAGGGTAAAATTAAGAATAATTATTTGAAAGGTTTAATAAAAAGTTTTTAAATATTTTGTCTTTGATTAGAAAAGAAATAAATTGAAGTAAATACAAGTGGAAGAATTAATAGTCTAATAGATACATGATGTAATGGGGTAGCTATTAAGAAAACTAATAAATAAATTAGCAACATAGTGAGTAATACTTTGTCGACTTTATCTGTTTTGATTAAATAATAAAAAGCTAATCCAAAGGGAAACAAAAAGTTTAAAATTAATATTTTAATTAAAGAGATCATATTAATTTTAAAAATATCATGAATATCTGTTTGGCCCGATTGATTTTCAAGAGGTATAAAAAATGTTGGATCTATCAGACATTTTATAATGTCAAAATTTAATAATAAAAAAATTATACCTGTAACAATATATATAATCATCAATCTTTTAAATTCTTTATTAAATATAAGCCAACTTAATAAAATTATAAATCCACTCTCCCTATTTAAAACTGCTAAAATTCCTGAAACAGTAAAAAGAACTATTTTTTTATTTTTACTGGCAAATAAACATAAACTTAAAAAAAACATTTCGAAAATTGAATAAGAGTATTCAGAGAGATAACCTTGAAATAAAAAGGTAACATATAGCAAGAAAAGCAAAGTATATTTATGGTTAAAAGAAAAAGTTTTATTTAACAGTATAAGAGTTAAAAAAATTACAAAACTGTGAAGAAAAATATTTATATAGTACGGTAATATACTACTAATTTTTTCAGAGGCTAAAAATATTTTTTGTAAAAAAAGAGATTTAACCCATCTTACTTTATGTCTATCTGAAAATTGACCTGTAATTTCACATTCTCTATTTAAAGACTTATAAGTATCGTCAGAAACTAATTTTTCAGAATACTTAATTTTTGCACTACTACCCTCTACATATGAATAATCTAAATGTAGGTGTATTTGGTTGACAAAAACTATAGTGACGAAAAAAAAAATTATTGTATTAAAAGTTAAATTTTTTAATTTAAGCCCTGATAAAAAAGACATCATTTGTATTTAATTTTTATAAAAAGAATATATAAATATCTACAATTAAATGATCGAATATTTAAAAAAAAATAAGAGAATTGTACTTATAATATTAATTATAGCTTTTATTGAATTAAGCGGGTACGGAATTTTGGCTTCTCTATCCAGACTTCTTAATGCTCTTTAGAATTTCACATTGTTTATTATTGGCTAGTAATTTTTTATCTTTAAATTCTTTAAGATCTGGTTCTAATATTTTTATTAGACCAAAAGGATAAGGTTCATCAATAAGAATTTTTCCTATTTTAGTGTTGTTATAAGTAAGTTCATCACCAATATTTAATTTTTCATAAGATGATATAGGTAATAATCTTCTTCTTAATTTGTTTTTTAATTTCATTCTGGCTGTATTTTCTTGTCCGACGAAACATCCTTTTTTAAAATCTATTGCTTTTAGATTTTCAAAATTAGCTTCTAGTCCAAATAATTGATCTTTTAAGTTAACAACGCCTTTTTCTGGAATACCAAACGCATGTGCTAGAGAGTAATATTTTGAGCTATCCATAATTTTTAAATTTAATTTTTTAATTGTTAAGTATATTTTTTCCAGATTTGAAAATACCCTTGCTCCAAGTCCTTTATTTCTAGGATCTAAATAAATAGGTGTATCTCTATAAAGAATTGTATTTTCATGTATATTAGTTTCTATCTGTAATTCTTGAAATTTTTCAAAACTTATTACAGCAATAATAAATTTAGAAGAAAGGTCTTTAATTTCTACTTTTGATCTCAATTTATATTTAGATAAATTTTTAATTAGTTCTCCCGTAGAATCTTCACTACAGTCCAATAAATATCCTGCTTGATGTTTAACGACAAAAAAATCATTTAGATATTTGCCTTGGGGCGTTAATAAAGCTGCAAAAATAGAATTCTTATTTGAAACTTTGTAAATATCATTTGTAATAACATTTTGAAGGAATTCACCAGAGTCTGCACCACTTATCAAGATTGCTCCTCTTTTTTCCAAAATAACTACTTGATCTTTTTTCATAATTAATACTTATACAATATATTATATATTAAAAATATGTCTGATAATTATAGTCTCATTATTAAAAATAGCTCTTGTTATGTTAATGGAAAATTAACAAAAACAGACATAGGTTTATCTGGAAATAAAATAAAAAAAGTAGGAAATATAGAACTTAATAGTTCAAAAGTTTACG
>MDTA01140141.1_pt1 | contig 10090 bp, 7 predicted proteins | sample 811151 | NCBI WGS metagenome assembly MDTA01 (sample SAMN05326648, study PRJNA326480) | marine metagenome | isolation source: seawater | place: Indian Ocean: South | collected 2010 | reverse complement strand
CAATCTCATATCCTTTTAGTCTTAAAACTTCTATTAAAAAAGATAGATGTTGAGATTCTATTTTTGAGATAATTTTTTTGTCAAAGTTTTTTATTTCTTTTAAAACTTCAGGTTGAAATCTTATTAACCCTATAAATGCGCCATTTGAGGATTCAGAGGCTAAATCAATTCCTGTTCTTAGGACTTTTTTATCTATAACTTGAATTTTCTCCTTAAAATTTATGCCTCTTTTTTTACTATCTTCTTCCTTATATTTACTATCCCAAACAATAGATATTGGTTTTTCAGATAAAAGTAATTTCTTAGTTATGCTTTTCCTAAATAAAATATCACCATAACTAACCAAAAGAGGTTTATTACAATCTATATTTTGGGCTAACAAAGAACCAGTACTACCCATCGATTTCCAATTTTGATTAACTGAAAATTCAATCTCGGGAAAGCTTTCTTTTATAGAATTTGCTTTATAACCAGCAACAAATTTTATACTTAAATTAGGGAAGTTAAAAGCGTCTAGGAGCCAATTTAAGATTAATTTATTAGAGCCAGTATTCCAAAGTACTGAGGGTATATCCCCTCTATGAGGCGCTCCTGCTGCTAGTATTATGACATTTTCTTGTATTCGCTTTACCATTAAAGTTCTTATTTGCTTTTACTTAAATTCCATTAAAAAATGCTTAAAAGATCTTTTAAAAACTAAATTAATTTAAAAAATATTATTAATCTATTATTAAATATATTTATAAATAGGACAAGATTATTAAATATTTAAAAAATTGATAAAAATAAAGATAAAATGATAAATTAAAGATCCCTTATTTTTAAAAAAGATATTTTTAAGAATTGATGATTAAATTATATCTAATAAAAATTTTAATATTCTTAAAATTAAAAGATTTTTCAAAAGATATACTCAAATTACTAAGAGTTTTTATTAAGGTAATTTTATTCATCCCAAATATTTGTTTATTTTTTATTCTAAGAAATAATTTCCAAGCAGAAAGAAAGAAAATATTTGGTTTAAGACTATCAAGAAAATACTTTGGACATTTAGCTATTGAATCAGCAATGGCATCTGCTTACCAAGAGATTAATAAAGATTCAAAAATTATTACTTCTTTTAAACCAGGGAAAGGAATAGATAATAAATATTTGAATTCGATTCATTCTTTAACATTTAATTTAACTAATGATTTTATACTAATTCTATTAAATTTATTTTACTATTATTCTTTTAGTTTTATTAGGAGACTTTTAAAAAAATATTATGAACCTTTTATAGATAAGAATAACCCTGCAAGAGAAGTTAAATATATAGATTACCTGGAGTCTTCTAATGATTTCCCCTGGAGAAAAGTAGGTAGAAATTTAATTCTTCATAAAAAAAATAATTTACGAAACATTATTATCGCCATGAGAACTTCTTATTTTCATAAGAAAAAAATTGAAGTAGCTTCCCAACCATGGAAAGATGCCAGTGTTACTGATATTTATAAAATTATTCGAGCAACAAATCTATTAAACAATGAAGAAAAAGTAATTTTTTATACAAATAAGGAGATTTGGAGGAAAATTAAAAATATGGAAATAAATATTGATAAAATACGTTTTGTAGATCAGAATAAAATTGATATTTTAGATATAATTAATAAAGATTCACTTGTAATTAATAACGGAAATGGCTTAGGAGCCGGTATTTATGCTCTTGGAATTAAAACACTTTATTTACATCATACAGCTTGGCACTTTTGGCATACTTCTCATAGTAACTCTTTAGCTTATCCATGTACATTTCAGAATTTAAATCATAATTCCAAAGATCTAAAGAGAATTATCGAGCTTGCATTTATATCTAAAAGTCTGCCATGCAATTTTCAAAAAAACTATTATAGTAAAGGCGTTATCCACAACAAAATATCAGATTTAGATATTTGTTCTATTAAAAATTCAATTATTGAATCTTTTAAAATCAAATCTCTTGAAGAAAGATCTAATTCAACATGCTTAGGAGTAGATTTCTATTATAGTAATATGAAGGAGAAATATTTCTGGGAATTATTTATCAAAAATCAACCGAATTACTTAAGAGAATTTCGTAAAACAATAACTTTAAATATTGCTTCCGAATTTTTAAATTCCTACATTTAAGTTTATGAGAATGAACAATGGAGATAGCTTTATAAACATTTTAGGGGAAATCATTTCAGGTATTGAGAGAGACGGTTTATGTAAATTAAAAGTACCTCCATCATTAATAGATAAAATCTGTAATTCAATTTTTGAACAATATGAAGTCAATTCATTTAAAGATCTTTCAATAAAGATAAACAAATTAAGTGATGATGAATTTTCAAAAATTGCAAGAAAAATAAATAGATTCCTTAATTACGAAATTTGCTTAAAAATAGAAAAATGGATAAAAGATTCAACTGAGTTAAGAAATATCCTTAAATATCAAGAAATAAGAATTTCAAATATTACACCTTATGAATATCAAGAAAGTAAGAATTTGAGACCAAATCATCTAGATATTTTTTTTAGATTGATAAGGCAATACAAAAAAGATATTGGTCCAGCTCATTATGATGAGTTAATCTTTAAGCAAGCAAAAAATAGTGACGCAGAAGTCTCACAAAACGAAAATGAAGAAAGATGGAAAATTTGGATTCCACTAGAAGGAGTTAATGATAGAAATGCACTTCAATTTGTAAGAGGAAGTCATCTAGAAAATGTTCCTTGGTATATTGATGTTAAAAGAACAACGCAAACTTCATTAGCAGCTGGTAAAGTTGGTTCCCCTGCTATTGATGAAAAATGGCTTTCTATTAATGAAAAAAATTTCAAACCTGAAGCATGGAGAATTGGTGAAGCAATATTATTTCACGATAAATTAGTTCACAGAGGTCCAATTAATCACTCGAGTAAATTAAGAACCTCCATAGAATTTACAATATTAATTGTAAAATAAATTTTGAAATTTAATTAAATTTAAAACTATATTTAGATAGTTATAATAACTAATAATAATTAATCACATAAAAACATTTTTGGATGATATAAAAAGTTCGTATATTTTTTTTCATTTCACGAAAGATTTTAAATTGGCACTATTAATAATGTTTAAATCAAATTTGTTTTTTAACTGATAATTTATTAGTATTGCTAAACCCTGAAATTTTTATGAAAAAAATCTATATAGCTGGCTCTGGAGGTATGCTTGGAGAAGCATTCTTTAATATCTTTAGCAATGGATATGAATTAAAATGCACCGATATAGATGTTAATGAAAAATGGTTGAATTACTTAGATTTTCGTAATTTTGAAAATTATAAAAAAGATGTTTTGGAATTTAATCCCGATTATTTATTTCACTTAGGTGCGCACACTAATCTTGAATATTGTGAGAAAGAAGTTGATGATGCATATTTAACTAATACATTGTCTGTTGAAAATGCAACTTTTATTGCAAACATTTTGGATATTCCACTACTTTATATTTCGACAGCTGGAATTTTTGATGGAAATTCAGATACTTATGATGATTGGAGTTTGCCAAATCCTCTTGGTGTCTACGCAAGATCAAAATATATGGCAGAACTCTTTGTAAAAGAAAATGCTAAAAGATATTTAATTTGTAGGGCAGGATGGATGATGGGAGGGGGTCCCAAAAAAGATAAAAAATTCGTAAATAAAATAATAAATCAATTAAAAGATGGAGCAAAAGAAATTTTTGTTGTTAATGATAAAATGGGAACTCCCACTTACACCTATGACTTTGCTAAAAACGTAGAACTATTGATTTCAAAAGAATTTTGGGGCCTATATAATATGGTTTGTAAAGGGGTAACAAGTAGATTTGATGTAGCAAAAAAAATTATTTTTTATTTGAATTTGGAAGACAAGGTTTCAGTAAACTCTGTATCATCTGACTATTTTTCAAAAGATTATTTTGCCCCAAGGCCACTTTCTGAGAGACTATTGACTAAAAAATTGGACTATAGGAACTTAAATATAATGAGACCTTGGGAAGAAGCCCTTAAAGAGTATCTTATAATTAACTATAGTGATATTAAATTTTGAAATAAATTTTATAAGTATATATTTAAGCTATGAAAAAATTCTAAAAAAATTTAGTTTTTTGAAGCAGTAAATTTAAAATTTGGATCTTCTGGAAAGATAACAGAATGTTTTTTTCTACCTTGTGGGAGCGTGTAATAATACATAGCAATTGATTTTCTTCCCTTTTCCTCTTTCAAATATGATTCTGACATTTTAATGGGATCTGGAAATCCATGGTATGAATGTTTATCTGTTGTAAATATAATTACTCTATTGTTATAAGGTGGATAAGACTTGACTAAATTCAATTGCTTATCGTATAAACCTAAACTACCGTTAAATTTAGTTTCCCAGTTTTCATTTAAAAAAAGTAAAAAGTTCAGTCTTCTTTCTAAACCGCTCTTATCATGATGGCTATAATCGGCATGAATATCTAACTTTCCATTATTAGTTGAGAAATGAAATCCTGCCTCATATAGATAAGGATCTGAACATAAACCTGAAATCCCTGAAATTTCGCTAAGAAAATCTAAAAAAGTTGCTGAATTAAGTTCATTAAATATTAATCTAGCATCATCATTAATGACATTTTCTTTTAATCCAGTATTACCTCTTTTAACAACCGACTTAGAGATGGTATGAATATTATCTGGTGTTTTCCACACATCTGATTCAGGACTAGGAAATGTAGATTTTATGAAATTTATTTGGGAATCAGAAAAAAAATTATCAATAACAATATGAGGAAATGGATCAGCCATAGCATATTGCGAAGAATATTTACTGGAATATCCTTTTAAAGTATTAAAATCTGCAAGTCTCATTTTATTAAATGTGATAAATAAGTTTTCTCAAATTCTTAAAAATTCATTATGTACAAATTGCTAATATAAGATTTAATATTAATAATTTAGTATAATGAAAATTCTACATTATTATTTTAAATAAAATTATTTTCGAACAATTATATAATAATATCGGTTTTCCCTTTGATCTTGATAAATTTAGTTTATTAAAATTTTCTTGTATATTACAAAGAATAATTTCAAAAGATGACTTATATAATTTCTGCGGATCAAATGTTATCGGTAGGAGAAGTGATTTAACTTTAAGTCAGGAATCCAATTTAATTATAAAATAAAAAATTAAAATAAAATTTTTTTGAAAAAGCAATTATGAAATTAATTTCTAAAAAAAGGATTTTAAACTTGATAAATATTAGAACTAAGTTAATTAACCTCAGTTTTATTTATAATAGAGCTCTTTTCATTAATAAAATATCTAAAACTAGAAAATTAAAAGAAATATATTTAATAATTTTAATTAAGCTAATTTCAAAACTTTTTAAAAATAGAGTTGATTATTTTGATATAAAAATTTTATTAAATGGCATTTACGAACAATATAAATTAAAAGGAGAGAAAATGAATTTTAATTTAGATCATTTATCAGATGGTTTGTATCTTAATCAAGATTCAAGAAGAATAGATCTTAATATTAAAATGTATAAGAAATTATTAAAAATACCACAAGAAAAAATCACTTATCATCTACAATTTAAAATAAATCTATTAGAACATAAACTTAATGGTCTAAGTGAAGACTGGTATAAATTTAAAGAAAAATTAAACAAACTTTCTTCAGATAATTATCCAATCATTAATGAAAAGGAATTATTTTTAGGACCTAATTGGTATGAAGCAATAGGACACATAGCTTTATTAGGATATTTAGTAAAGGCATATCCAAATAAATTCACATTGCTAATGGTAGAAGGAGCAAAGGTCGCAAATATGAGATTACTTAACTCTATTAAGCCAAAATTAAAGATAATACATTGCAGTCCATTAATTTTTAATTCTCTATTTATATCTCAACCCTCAAAATTTTTTCACGTAGATGATACTAAATATTGCGATAAAAAAGATCCAGTGATTGATCTTATTAATAAAGGTATAACAAAAACAAAAGTAAATTATAAACTTAAATCTAACTTATCAAATCTCAGAGATATTTTAGATAGTTCACAAATAAATAATCATGAGTTAAAGAAAGATTTCATAACACTGCATGTACGTTCTTCTCCTAATGAAAAGTCCAATAGTAAAGAATCTTCCTCAAGGAATGCGGATATAATTTCATATATTGAATCAATAAAATTTTTAATTGAAAATGATTTTAACGTAGTAAGAATAGGTGATCAAAATTCTCCTAAACTTCCATATATTAATGGATTTATAGACCTTACCGATAAGGAAAGAAATATTGATAAAGATATAGATTTATTAGCTAATGCAAAATTCCATATAGCGACTGTTTCTGGCCCAATTAATGTTCCACCTCTTTTTGGGGTCCCAGTATTATTAACAAATTCAGTAAGACCTCAAATTCAACCAATTTACCCATTCAGTCTTTCAATACATAAAAGATGTTTTAACAAAAAAGATAAAGTCTATTTGCCATACGACTCTTTTATAAAATTAAATATTTCCAATGAGGATATGAAAAAAGATCTTGGAAAATTTAAGCTAATTGATAATTCATCTGAAGAAATTTTATCAGCTGTAAAAGATATGATTAAATTAACTAGTTGTGTATCAAAAGAATTAAAAAAAAGAAATTATGAAAAAATTTGTCTAGAAAATAAAAAATTTTTAAACTCAAAATCTTTAGATTATCTAGATCCCCATATACCCATTGCACCATCTTTTCTAAATAATATTGACTAGAAGATTTAAAAAGTATTTAATCTTATAAATCAGATTTTGTTAAAATTTTAGCTCCAATTTTTAGAAAAGATGGATTATTTTCAACATGAGGAATACTTAATTTAATATTTTTCTTAAATACGGTTTTATGAATCATTTGTTTTAAGACTTCCTCTGCTAAATCATATGAAACACTATCTATTCTATAGCCATATTTAAGAACAGTTTCTTTATGCTCAATTTGTGAAAAATAATGTTCTTCAGAATTTGCTTCCTGGAATGATAAATATCTATTTTCAGGAATATAAAATACTCTTTTTGGTAAACAAATATCCTCTGGGTTTGGAGGCCTAGAACAATTATTTGGGAAAACGTCCAACCAAATAGTTGGGGTTCCAAAAGTTGTTGCGGCATTTGTACCTCCGCTTAAACTACCAACAAAAAATTTTGACTTTGACCAAATATAAATTCCTAAACACTCTCTTTCATATTGATTAAGAGGTAATTTAGTAGTATCTATTGCAGAGATCAAATTGTTATAAGTTTCATTAGACTTTGAACCAACTAATAAAACTGAACCTCCATTCTTATTGATATATTTAATAACTTGCGAGTATAAAAAGGTTGAGGGATTTCTCAAGCTTTTATCATCTTTTGCATATCTTAAATGCATACCAACAAACCATTTATCTATTTTTATTGAGAATTTTTTTATTAAGGATTTAGCTGTTTCAATATGATGATCTCTAGGTTTCAAAAAAGTCTGCCCTTTTGATTCTTGTGATTTTTTGTATACGAAACCGTGGTAATGCCTTGCAAATAAATATTTTTCTTCTGAATTAACCGGCCAAAATTCCATATTTGATTCGAAATTAAGATTTTTTATTTTTGAGGGCTTTACAATTTTAATTCCTGATTTTATACACATTTCTGCTACTAAATCTGCATATTCCTTATTTGACACATTTTCACGATCATAAACCATTGAGATAGGTGTTTCAGAAGGATTTATTAACTTACATTTAATTGCTTGAGTTAAGAAAAAAGCAAGAGTTAGATGACCAATGGCAGTGAAATGAAGAACCTCATTATTTAAAGATGGACTAATATCTAGAGACCTGTCGCATAATTTTCTTAAAGATATTTGTAAATACTCCCCTTTTTTAATAGCTCCATAATAAAAAAAAGGTGCTACAGCAAAGCTAGTCAAATAAGAAATAGTTTTATATTTTAGATTTAGTGATTTAATAGTTTCAAGTAAGTATTCAATACTGGCTTCTGAATTCCTCTGAGAGGCAATACACCATGAAGCCTTTTCAAGATTCTTAGTAACATTTATTTTTTTTTTGGCTAAATCACAAAATATTTTACTTAGTTCTTCTTTATTTTTGAAATCAAATCTTTTAGCTATTTTGCCATCTAAAATATTTTTCAGATCAATGGGTTCAATAAAATTAAGTCTCATCTTTAGAGTAAAAAAGTTGCTATAAAAAAGTAAAATTCTTATAGTTCCAAACTTTTTATAAAGTGAATCTTGTTTTTTTTTAAAACGAAAAAACAAACTTCTAAACAGTCTAATAAAAATTCTTTGTGATGAGTTAATGAATATATTAAATAACCTCATAAGCTTTTTATTAACTTTAAAGTTGTAATCTAAAATCCTAATATGGCTAGTAAATTAACTTATATATTTTTTTATAAAGCTTAATAACTGTTTTATAATTTTTTTAGTTAATAATATAAATCAATTTAAATTTTGGTTATATTAAATGTATTGACTAAATTATTTCTTGCTTTAACTTTAAATAGAAAACTTTTTTAATATTTTATATTTAGATTTATAGTGTTCTATATAAAAAAAATTTGAACTTAATCATGAAAAAGTATATAAAAGGAATGCTAAAAATAATTTATAATTTTGTTCCTTCTGAAATCAAACAAAAGCTAGGCCCAAAATTAAATTTAATAAAAACAAGACGAGTAATTAATTTTGTAAAAGTGAACGACATATCAAAGAAAAATTTGAGTGCTGACTTTGTTGCGCATGAAAAATTAATAAAAACTGTTTATGGAGAGATAGAAGATGATTTTTGTATAAGTGTATTACCTGAAAAAATGCTTGAAGAAATTTTAGAATATTTAAAAATTCAAAAACAATTATCTTCAAAAGAAATTATTCAAAGATATACAGAATCCATTAGTGATGATAAAAAGCTTATTTGTACTGATACTTCTTCTTATGGTGAAAATTTAATAAAAGATAATGCAAAAATATTTAAATCTGCTTGGGAGTTGGATCATAAAAATGATGTAATAATAAATTTACAGAAATTTATTGCAAAAGAATTTAAGAATTATTTTAAGTCTCCGATTATTTTTTTAAATTCAAGAGCATGGGCTTTACCCCCCGAATCAAAATCATTTGGGGCAAATAATTTTCACTTAGATGGATTTGAAGACGGGCATTTAAAAATAATGATTTATCCCTTTGGACTATCTGAAAAATTTGGAAAGCTTATTGTAGAGGAGAAAGAAATTACAAATAGAAAAAAAGGAACTTTGGTTGCTTTTAAGAATTCAGAAGTAGTGCATAGGAGTGTCCCTGGTACAGAAAAAGATAGAATAGCTATTGAGATAACGATTATGCGTTCTTTAATACCATCTCTTCAACAAAATAAATCACATTTTAATGGTAGACATTTTTATTCGATAAAAGATAGTTATGAAATTCTTTAAGACCTCCTTTTATTAAGTTTTTTTTCTCTGTAAACATTTCTATAGTATCTAAGGATTCCTTTTATTTTATAAAAGAATTCAAAAGGAGACTTTAAAGACCTTGATGATTTAATAGTATCAATTGCGATTAAACGCCTTTCTTTGTTAAGAGGGAAATAAGTTTTAAAAAATAATTTACTAGCTTTTGATTCCTCTCTTAAGGGGAGTTTAGAACATTTCTTATAAATCATCTTCATGATATTATCGGCACTTTTTGAATTAAATAATTTTTCAGCTATCCAAAGAAGTTTAAATAGGACAAAAATTTCCCCATCTTGTCTCATTTTTCTAACTGGATGTGTTGGCGATTCGCTAAAACTTGTTGGCTCTAAACATCTTATAACTGAGGGATTTTCCTCTATCATGATATCTCCCTTAAAGCAAAGCAAAAATAAACATGCAAAACATTCTTCTTCTCTATATACATTCAAACTTTTAGCTTCAAACCATGAGAGTGCATAATTACCACCAAAACCACCTATGCTTCTTGTCGCCTTAGTATTAAAAATAATTGCTGACCATGCGGTATTAAAATCAGTATATTGATT
>MDTA01017289.1_pt1 | contig 10090 bp, 10 predicted proteins | sample 811151 | NCBI WGS metagenome assembly MDTA01 (sample SAMN05326648, study PRJNA326480) | marine metagenome | isolation source: seawater | place: Indian Ocean: South | collected 2010 | reverse complement strand
GCTTGCCGACGTCTTGGGACATAACCGACGCCACCAAGCAGGCGGGGGAGTTCGACCTCGGAGACGCGGTCGGGTCCACCCTTCTCGCGGGTTTGGGGTTACGCGAGCAGGCGATGCTTTACACCGAACGTGACGCCATCGCGATGCAATACATTGGTGGCGACCTTATCTGGTCGTTCCGGCCCATCAGCCGGGCGGCTGGGGTGTTATCCAGAAGGGCGGTTGGCGCCTTCCGAGGCAACCACATCTACGTGACTGACCAGGATGTGGTCATGACTGACGGCCAAACGGTGCGTAGCATCATCGACCGCCGTAACCGCCGCTTCCTTTTCAACCAGCTGGACGAGTCCAACTACGGGTTCACCCAGGTGCAAGTACACCGGTTGTTGAACGAGGTCTGGATCGCGTTCCCTGGCCAGGGCAGCACCTACAACAATCTCGCCCTGGTGTGGAACGTAAACGACAACACTTGGGGCGTCCGCGACCTTCCGGCAGGATGTATCTCGCTTGCGGATGGCATAGATATAACTGGTTTGTCCACGGAGACCTGGACGTCTTCCGCTAACAATTGGGACGTCGAGACGCAATCTTGGGACGAGCGCTCATTCAATATTGTTGGGGGTCAGCTGCTACTTGGCGGCGATGACTCCGGTGCTGGCGTTACAGGCGGCCCCATCTTCCGAGCGGAGAAGACTAACCAGTTCGACGGCGTCAATCGCACCTCGCGTATTGAGAGATTGGGCCTGCGGGTGCCCAACGGCGAGCGGAAGATGACCATCACCGAACTCTGGCCACGGGCGACCGGGGGCGTCTTTAAAGTGTACGTGGGTACGCAAGACGACCCGAACGGGCCCGTTACGTGGCAAGTGGAGAAGGACTTCGACCCCGAACAGGACCGCAAGGTGACGTTCCGCATGACCGGGCGCTACCCATGCGTGGCCTTCGAGTCCAACACCGACGTGGACTGGGCGCTGCAGGGCTTCTCGATGAAGTACCGCGAAGGGGCGCGCAGATGAGCGAGTACCAGCCGACCACGGCGCCGGCTGAATACGACGCCGCGTACCTGGAGCGAGAACTCACCCGTATCTCCACCTCGTTGGCTGGGCTGCTAGACCTAAACCCGCCGCGTGTGGCGCCAGCCAAGCCTCGTGATGGGCAGGTACGGTACTTTGACGCGACCATCTACGACCCCGGTTCAGGCACCGGGGTCTACGTGTACCACGGGGCGGCATGGAACAAGCTTTAACAGTTGACTATCGCCCCTGGTGGCGGTTGACCGAGGCCCAAAAGGGTAAGACTATCTATCTGTTGTCGAAAGCAATAGAAGAGTCGCAGGGCGAGGAAGGCATCGAAGAAACGTTAGAAGAGATGCGCAAGGGCGAGTATTGGCTGTTGTGCGCACTGGAGGATGACGGCACCGTGGTGGCTGCGTTCACCGTGCTGCAGGTCGCATACTCCAACTTTACCGCTCTCCGAGTAGTCCTGGGCGGGAGTATGCCGGGCCAGATGAACCGGTGGTTGAAGCCGCTTATAGAGAAACTGGAAGAGGGGGCTGCCACAATAGGGGCAGCACAACTGGAAATATTTGGACGTCAGGGATTTGCGAAAGCTTTGAAGCAATACGCTGACGTCGCTTACACCGTGATGGTTAGGAAGGTGTCCAATGGCAGGCGGGAGCAAGACCAAGACCGAGAGCAGACAATCGGGGTACGAACCAGCTGTGCAGGGGCTGACGCAGAACGTCATAAACCCACTGAACGCGGTTGCGCAGACCCCGTTTAAATACACCGGGCCGCAATACATAGGCGAGACAGCCCTACAGCAAGACGCCGCGCAGCAGCAGCGGAACTTCTTTGGGGGAAGTGGCCCAAACACTGCGATGGGGATACTTGGCTCCACGAACTCGGCATGGCGAGACGCGCTCGACCCGTATGCGTTCGTGAACGCCCAGGGCGCGATGAATCCACTCCGGCTGTATTCCGAAGAGGTGGGCCGCAACCTGGACGAGAACATCAGGCCGGGCTATGCCCAGGCTGCCAATGCAGCCGGCCAGTACGGTGGCTATAGCAGTAGACGAGCCCTGCAAGACCGCTTGGCCCAGCGTGAGGCCTCTGAGGCTATCGCGGACGCGGGGTCTACACTCTTCTCCAACTTAATCAACCAGGGGCAGAGGCGGCAGTTTGAGGCGATGCGTATGGCGCCCACATTGTTGAGCATTGGCCAGATGCCTGCAGAGGCTTTGTACAATCTAGGGGGCAGAGACAGGGCCGAGGCTATGCGAGAGCAAGCGCTGTTGAGCCAGCGGGCCCAGTTTGACCAGATGGAGCCGTATATGCGCGCTCAACAGTACAGCGGCCTAGTGTCCCCGCTGTTGCAGGCTGAGACAACAGGCTCTCAGTCTCAGACACAGAGGAACATCCCTAACCTGTTGGGCATGGGCATGTCCGCCGCTATGATGGCTGCAGGCATGCCGCCTATGGGTGGCGGTGGTGGTGGCGGTGGTGGGGGCATTAGCTACGGCACCTCGTTGCCCAGCACCCCCTACAATCCGTACCTGCCCCGTAATATCTACCCCGGCGCCGGTTGGATCTGATAAAGCACGAGTGGTATTAGAATATGTGGACTCCTAACGCATTTATGTCCAACCCGCTGTTTATGGCAGGGATGCAAGGTATGGCTGCGGCCACTAACCCTAAAGCTGATGTTGGCGCTGCCTGGGGCCAGGGCATGAACTCTGCCATGCAGTACCAGCAGCAGCAACAGCAGCAGCAGCAACAGCAAAAAGCGTGGGACTGGAAGGTGCAGGAGCATGAGCGCCAGCAGCTACAGCGAGACGCTGTCAAGAGAATGATGGCAGACCCCAGCATGGCAGATAGGCTGGGCGGCTACGGGCCCCTGCTCGCGCAGGCGCCTGGGCTCGCGGAAAGCATCATTCCCGAACTCATCAAGAGCCAGCTGAACAACACCGGGTTGGGCAAGCTTGACCAAAGCAAGTACACCCCAGAAAGCTGGCAGAAATACACGGCTGCGCGGCAAAAAGGCGAATCGGACCTGCAGGCGCGGAGTACCCTGGTGCCCTACCGGAAGCCTACCGCGCCGAAGAATCGACCGGTGTCGACCGACCGCTACGGGCGTCTGGTATATACCGACAACGGACAGCCGGTGTTGCAGGACGCAGACCCGAACGACATCCCTGTGGACGCAGAAAACGCGTTTAAGTTGCGAACTACGGCGCTTAAAGAATTGAAGCCCTACCGGGAGCAATTTGAGTCCTACTCACGGGTCATGAAGGCTCTGGAGCAGGACACGGGTGCTGCGGAAATCGCGGGCATCGTGGGCTTCACCAAGTTCCTTGACCCTGGCTCAGTTGCACGAGAGGGCGAGGTGCAATTAGCCCAGTCCTCGATGGGTGCGATTAACAACCTAAAGGTGCAGATGGAGAGGCTAAAATCTACAGGCGGCCTGCTATCAGAGGATGCTAAGAAGAGCATCCGCGACGCTATGGGCGTTATTATGCAAGAGGTTAATCGTCACTACGACATCCGACGAGGCAAGCTGGTCGAGATGGGCAACCTGTTGCGCCTCAAGCCTGAAGTCACCCTGCCGGCAGCTATTCCTTGGGGCATATACAACTACGGCCCCGTAGTGCCCACAGGGGGCACAGGGGGCACAGGGGGCACAGGGGGCACAGGGGGCACAGGGGGCACAGGGGTTAACCCTGCAGACCCTGAAATACCTGTAAACGTCGCCCCTCTTATACCGAGCAAGAAGACATGAGATTAAGCGAAGTTACAGCAGACCAACTTAAAGAGGCTTTAAAGGTAGCCTACGACACTAACAACTACTCTGCCATTGATGACCTTACGACCCTGTTAAAACTCAAGATGGGAGAGCCTGCCCAACTTCGCGGGGCTGGCATGGCGCCACGTGTGGCACCTTTACAGGTGCCGACCCCCGACTACACCGGTGGGGAGGCGTCGTCCCGTTCTGCAGCCCGCTCAGTTGGGCAGGGCATGTTCGCAGGCGCTACTGACGAGATAGCCGGGGTGGCGCCGTTCATGACTGAACTCTTCTCCGGGGAGGGTTTGGATGCAGCGGTAGACGCGTACACAACTACGCGTGACCATGAACGTGCCGCCCAGGCCCAATATGCCGAGGAGAATCCAACGGCAAATGTAGCCAACCAAATACTAGGCACTATCCCAACGATGGGGCTTGCGGCGCGCGGGGCTGTTCCCCGTTTCCTGCCAAACAGCACACCCCTCACCCGCAGTATTGCCGGCGGCGGCTTGGTTGGCGGGGCGGAGGGCCTCGGGCGTGCGGAGGGCTCTTTCTCCGAACAAGCGACCGACACCGGTATAGGCGCCGCTGCAGGCATGGTGGGCGGCCCAATATCCCAGGCGGCCACTCACTTAGGAAGCAAAGTTGGCAACGCGGTTATGGACGCGGCCAGACCAATGTGGCAGACCCCCGACGAAGCGGCAGGGGAGGTGTTGAAAGGGGTCCTAGACCGAACGAACAAGACGGTGCCCGACATCTATGCAGAATTGAGCGAACGCGGCCCCGGCGTTGTTCCGGGTATGCTCCCCGAGTTCCAACCGCTGGCGGTAGGTAGGGCCGCAGGCACCCCGACAGGTCGCGTTATGGCGCAGGAACTTGCCCAATCTCACCAGAACGCCCAGGGTCGGGCATTGCAAAACACCGTCAGTGACTTAGGGGGTAGGCGCGGTTCCTATGAAATGACTCTGGACGCCCTCAACAAGCAGCAAAGCAGGGCAGCTGAAGCTGGCTACAAGGCGGCCTACGCCTTTGAGGCTAGCCCGTCTGAAATTCCCGAGATAGTGGCGCTGTTGCGAGATAAGGACGTCAAGCAGGCGCTGATTCGGGGTCAGGACTCTATTCGGCGCAAGACCAACAAGAAGCCCCGGGTGTTGTTGAAGAAACAGGGCACTGATGAGTACGGCGACCCCATATATGAATGGGAGCATATGCCCACTTGGGAGGAACTAGACCACATCCAGCGCGGGTTGCGCGCCCTCGGCGGTGACGTGCCCGGAACTGAGAAGTTTTTTGAATACCGTATGGCGCGCGACCGCTTCAACCGAGTGGTAGATGAAGCCAACCCTGCGTTAAAAGAGGCGCGCGCAACATACGCCGGCTTTGAAGCTTTAGAAGAAGCTGTACAGCTGGGCCGCAACATCTTCGATAGAGGCAAGACGGCAATGGATGCCGAGAGGCTTTATATGGTGTGGCCGAACATGAACCGTTCCGAGCGGGAGGCGTTCACCCTCGGCGTAGTGAAAGAAATGCAGAACCGGTTGCGCATGAAGCGTTCCGGTCAGAATGTGGGTACGGACAACGCTTTTGTAGCAGAAGAGTTCCAAGACCGTCTGGCCATTGTTTTCGGACGCGATGGCGCTAACCGGCTTCTAAACGAGGTTAACCGTACCGCAAGAAACCAAGCAGACGCAGTCCGATTGGCCAATCGGACCACAACTTCGGATACCCTTAACGTTGCCGACGACATGACACCCGCCCAACTGGCCAGCCCCCGTACGTGGCTGCAAACGTTATTACAGCCCCGGCACCCAATGACCGATCCAGCAGTGGCCGACCGAGTCACACAAGCCCTGCTGTCTCCAGGGCTGCCGTTTCGTTCGTACATGACCCCGCGACAAGCGGCCCAGGCAGGCAGGGGCATGCCTCCTTCAAATATGTGGGGCACGATTATAGGCGGCGGAGGTTCTGGAATAGCAGCGCCGGTTGTTGCCGAAGGCCTCTTTGGGCCGTAATAGCTACCGTGGGAACAGGCTCAGGTCCACCCCTGCCTTCTTTGCCTCGGTGAGGGCCTTAAGATACGCCACACAGCCCGCTGTGGCGTGTAGCCTGCCGTGCAGGCTGAAGCTGGACCCCACCATAGGGCTCGCATTGGCGACCCGGTCAGCGGAGTAGCAGTCGCCCTCACCGGGGGCAGGGATTATGTTCTTATTACCCAGGGTGCAGCCCGGGGTCAGTAGAGCGAAGGACAATACCGCAAGCCCAGCAAGTCGGTTCTTTTGTACCATGTTTGATTCACCTCGTTTGATTGATTGCCACCGCGCACTAAGAGATTGTCGTCATTCGGATCGTACGCGAGCAATTGTGCCACATGCCCCTTAGCCTTAATGATAGCGGGGTCCTGCGGGCCGCCCCGATTGAAGATGGCCATAGTGTTACGCGCCACCTCCACGTCGTTGGACCTTAAGCATTCTATCCACTCGTCCAGCGTAAGTGTCTCGCCCACTAGTAACCAGCTGCGAGCGCGGGCGCTACCGGGGTGGATGCGGTCGCACCACTCTGCCGCGAGGCAAGCAATGCTGCTGCACCAGGGGATCTCGTCTGTGTCAAACCAGGGCGCCCTTGCACCGTACTTGTGGGCCGCCAACACCAGGGGGTCATGTTTGCCACCCCGTATCTCTTTCACCCCCTCAAACTGGCGGAACATGAAGTCTATGGAGGGCGATGACTCTGGCCCCAAATGAGACAAGGCGGGGTGGACTCCACCGCCAGCGTCATCAGCCCCGCGCAAGCCGAAAAGATCATCGTATCTGTCACAGCATTGACGCAGTCGCTCTAACTCAGGCTGCACGTCTGTACTCATTTAAGGCCTCCTTTAGCTTGTTCTGCCCTCGGGCCTTATGCGCAAGGGCTATTCGTTGGGCTTCTTCAATGGTGCCACGCGTGGTGATGTGGTGCATCCGTATGGGACGGGTGCGACCCTGACGCTTCACGCGGGCGATGAACTGTTCGTATTGGTCTAGACTCCAAGTGTGACCGAACCAGACCACGTCATCCACGGGTCCGTTCTTCAGTCTGTCAATGCCGTGGCCGGCGCTCGCGGGGTGGACGATGATGCCGGGCAGCCGGCCCTCCTCCCAGGCGTCCAGGGTGGCATTGAACTTGGCGCCGGACATGCCAGACTTGACCCACACCATACCAGGGTGCTTGTCCAGTATCCGTTCTGCGTCGTGTTGAAATTCAATAGCAACCAGCACCGGTTTGCCGTTGGCCTCATTAAGCACTGAGTCTAGCGCTTCCAGCTTCAGGTCGTGGACCTTCTCCCACTGGCGGGCACCGGGGTGGAGGTACATCGCGCCCTGGCTGAACTGCAGGCACCTGTTGGTGAGGGCGGCAGCGTTAAACGATTCAATCTCGTGGCCGCTGTCCAACTCTATCCACATCTCGTCTTCGAGTTTCTTGTATTTCTTGGCGAGCCCGGATGGCAGGTCTACGTAGAGTTCATTCTCCATCACCTCGGGCAGGTCGATGTAATCTTCAGCTGCCATCTGGATGGTGATGTCTGCGACCAGGGCTTCGATAGTCTCCTCTGCAGTCGGCACCGGGACCTGCTTGCCAAAGGGGGACATCGGGTTGGCCGCTTTAAAGAACCTCTGATAGTAGGCAGTTTTACTGGTGCCAAGGCGCTGGCCGCTGTCCACCGCGAGGTACTGCCCGAACAGGTCCTGGTAGCCATTGCTGGCCGGGGTGCCGGTGAGCCCCACCCGGTGAGGCATAAACGGCGTCAATCGCTGCAGGGCCTCGTGCCGCTTCGCGGTCGAGTTCTTGACCTTCGTTACCTCATCGAACACCACCATGTTGACGGGCAGATACTTACCACGTGCGAGGTAATACTGGGTCCAGCAGTCTGCCAGCCACGTAAGGTTCTCATAATTGCAGAGGTATACATCTGCCGGCAGCAGCGCGGCCCTGGTGCGGGCGTCACGCGTGCCACTGATGAGACTAAAGCGGAGGCCCTGGGTGTGGTCCCACTTGGCTGCCTCCTGGCGCCACACCGACTGTATGACGCGGAGCGGGGCTAGTACCAGGGCCCCGTTGATTTGCAGCCGGTCGAGTTTTTCAGCGATTGCGGAGAGGGTCACCACGGTCTTGCCCAGGCCCATGTCCAGCCACAGCATTGCTTGGGGATTCTGGACGGTGTGATGGATGGCTCGGGTCTGATAGTCGTGCAGGCAAGATGAACTTAGGAGATTCGATGGCGGGGTCATGTCCGTGTATCACTTCCTTAATGAGGTTCGCGTCATTTACGTAGTCGATGAGTCGCTTCCCCTGTTCCAGGTCGTCGCACACAAACACGTCAAACCCGTAGCGGACAAGCTTCTCGCACATTCTTTGTTGTATCGGTCTCAGGTCTTGGTCTTGCTGTTTGAACTCTATAAAGCAGATGTATCCCTCGGGTGTCAGCACCATGCGGTCAGGCCACCCGGAGGTCAGTTCGCCTGACAGCTTGCGGGTCAGCATGTCGTACTTGTCGCGGGCGTAGGCGCACACCTCGCGCTCAATCTTGGACTCACGCACGTATGGTCTCCTCGACCAGTTCCCACTCTAGGAATGCGCGTAATGTCCCGGTGCGACCGTGTATGCGCTTTGCGATAGAACGCCGGGCGCCCTCTTCGCGCGCCATCTCCAGTTCTAAGAGGTACTGCATCTGCGCCAGCTGCTCGTCATAGCCGAGGCGGCTTAAGTCGCTCATCAGCCCGTTGAACATGACCGTGTTGGTCATACTCTGTTGCAGGAAAGTTTTCCGGTCTGAGTCAATTTTCGGTAGGTTGAGTTTCATGCTTTAAAGTACCTGTGGGTGATTACCCCCTCCGCGTCCAGCAGCAGCCCTGGCGCCCAGGGCAAAGGCGCTGACATCATAGCAGCAGCTGTTGTCAATGTCTTCTCGGCGTCCTCCTCACGGCAAAGCCAGACGCCCTCGTCATGCACGTGGCCCACCAGGGTGGCCCAGGGCATCCACTTCTTCGAGGCCAGCAGGACGTTGTCGCGCAGCACATCACGAGCGATAGCCTGAACCACGTTCTCAACCCACTTGCCGGCGTGAGTTCGAATGAGCCCCCAGCCGTGACCACCTTGCTCTCGTCCCCTATAGAGGATGTTCTCCCAAGAGTCATCCCCCATGACTAGCGGGACTCCCTCACGTCTCAGGTCGCCGTAGGATTTTATCTCGGGGGCGTTGTAGAAAATGCGGCGTCCGCTAGGTAGCCGCAGCACCAGGAAGGGCCCCTGGCGGTAAGCGTAAATCGAGGCCCCTGTAGTAGCTGTCCAGGTGTAGTATCGGATGTCGCCTGTTACAAGGTCCCTGAGACCCCGGTCCCAAGCAATCCACATGGTGCCTACCTCATGATGAGTGGAGCGCCACACGTCTACTAGGCCTCGGGCTTCTTCTTCCCCCATCTCGACGCCCATGCCGGCGGCGTACTTGACCAGCCCCCTGGCGCCCAGCATGTAGCCGCAGCCGAGTACAGGGGGCTTGCAGAAGGTGCGCTGGGGCTTGGTCACTTGTTCATAGGGCACCGAGTAGTAACGCGAAGCGAACCTGCGGTACGTGTCCTGCCCGGCGGCGAATGCGGCGTTTATCTCGTTGCAGCCTGCCAGCCAGCCCAGTACCCGGGACTCGATACTGGACAGGTCGCACACCACCAGGGTGTGGCCAGGGGGCGCGGTCACAGCGGTGCGTATGCCTGCACTCAAGGCCTCTTGAACGTCGTCATAGAGGAAGCGGAACACCTCCGGGGTGCAGGCGGTTAGGTGGTCGGCCAGCTGCATCAGCTGGTCCTTGCTCCAGCCTCGGGCGCTATAAAGGTTCTGTGGTTGGAAGTCGCGGCCTCCCCAACGCTGTGTGCGCTGAGCGGCGCCGAACTCCAGGGTGGCTTTGATGGCGCCCCCGTGGGTACATCGAGCCAGGGCTTGCCACTTCTTCGGCGTGGCCTTCTTCAGCTGCATCCGCAAGCGTACCGCCTCATGCACCTGTGGCGGCAAGGTGCCGGTGGCCAGGGCGTCCGCGCAGGTCTGCTTCTGAAGGTTGGGGAGTATCACCCCTTGTTTATTCATCCAGCCCTTGAACTGGGGGTCGCTCATGGGATTGTCAATGCCAGTGTAGGCTGCCAGCTTAGCGGTTAGGTGGTCTGCTTCAGACTCCAGTATCCGGTTAGCGTTCTCCACCATCGCGGTGTCGATAGGCCAGCCTCGGTCGTTCACCTCTTGGTCGATGTTCCAGGTGGCGCGCTCTGCAGGCTGCCACCCGTAGCCT
>MDTA01198857.1_pt1 | contig 10091 bp, 6 predicted proteins | sample 811151 | NCBI WGS metagenome assembly MDTA01 (sample SAMN05326648, study PRJNA326480) | marine metagenome | isolation source: seawater | place: Indian Ocean: South | collected 2010 | reverse complement strand
GGAAATATGACCAAAGAAACTGTCTGGATCTAGACAGACGTGTACCTATACCACAACTAACCACGGTTGAATGTCAGGTGGATGTCTTTGACACACACAGAAATTCCACAGAGAGGGTCGCACGAAATATATACGAAGAAACGATTTCTGGAGAAATGGACCGCCTCCTGGCCGAATATGAACGAAAGCGCCATGACGACAAGGTCAACGGGAGCGAAATTCTATGCAAATCGTTTGCATTATCGTCTGTAAAGACAGCGTCTATACCACGACCTCTCACAGAAAGCCACCAAAGCGTCGCGTTGATGTTTTACCTTCCGGATGACGATGATTACCTCTTAAACCGTGTCGTCGCGAAAGCCACCGAGGAGAAAGTGTACGATACGCACGGAAACCGGCATGCTGTGCACTTTGCCCACGTTGAGCTCGCTTTTTCCCATGACCTCTGTGGAAATCTGTTCCAAACGGAGCCCGCTGGGCAAATGATGGCCTTTTCCATCACGCAGAATTCCAACTTGTACTTTCGCTTCAAGTCGTTCAGGCAGCAATACCAGAAAATGTCCATCACCATCCCGGAAAGCAAGTATAAATTAATGTTTGCCGAGTGTCAACGACTCTCGCTCTTGTGCATTGGTTTCGACTACCTTGGCATGTATGCGTCCAGATTAGTGCCAGACGCGATTTTACAGCCACGCCGCCGCGAAACACACGGCACATTTTGCTCTCGCATCATCACCGAAATACTGCAACAATTCGAGATTGGCAATGACCGTTTCCGGGCCCAAAAACCATGGCGAGCAACGCCAAACAAATTGGCAGTCAGCTTTCCCGAGGCAAGTGTAGGCTGACTACCGTCTCTGGATCTTTGTGTATATAAACAAGACAAAACAAGGCCTTTATGTCTGTGAAAAGATGACAGTCAGTCGCATGGCCACTGCCATTTTTCACGCACAAAAAATGCAACAGGTGCCAGCTGTGGTCTGCGCCAAGTGTCCAATATTATGTAACAGTCAACCCCCATCACCGACACTGCCGTGTTCACATTGTCCATTTTCATTAGCTGTAGTAGATAACCAGCGTCGCGTACAAAACCAGCAAACCAATGCGCATGTCCTCTGGATGGCTAAAAGTATATAAAGCAAGACATAGTGAGAGAAAAGGCATGACAGAAGCATGGCAAAAAAAGGAAGGCAAGAACAAAAATGGTGGCTTGAATGCTAAGGGTCGCAATTCCTACAACCACAATGGACACCACTTGAAGGCCCCAAGCAAACATGTTGGGAATCCTCGTAGAGCTTCTTTCTGTGCTCGGATGAAAGGCATGAAAAAGCACCTGACTAGCTCCAAGACCGCACATGATCCGAATTCCCGCATCAATAAGAGTTTGCGAGCATGGAACTGTTGAAGATTTTTACTCATGAAAAAAGACTAAAAACTCAAAGACTTGCGATAAAATCGCCCTGTTATACAGACAAGATGTCTTAATCACCATAGTGAACGATTTCTATCCACCAATGAAAACAATTCCCATCCGCGCAGGGAAAGATCGTCCAAATCGATTGCTTTCGCCATTTTGATCTTTTTGGCCTTTTCTTCATTCTCCTCTGAATAGGTCCTCTTGGGTAGGTTGCCCTTTCTCGACAGACTATTTGCAATGTCTGCCCGATGCGACAATGTACCCCCGTCCAAGAAAATTTGTGCTCTCTTTTTCATGTCTTCACCTGTCGCCCACGACCTCGGGGTATAGCACGTGTAAATTACCATCCGAAAAGTAGACTGGTTGCCGCCAACCGGCCCAAGACCACAGTGAAAGGTCTTGGAATTCCAAAACACCTGAGAACCAGCTGGACAAGTTATACGAACAAGTTCACATCCCCTGTCCAAAAACCACTGCACCTCACTCATGGTTTTCAATTCATAGAAATCCTTGTCCACCTTTTCTTTGTCCAGTCCAGATGTTTTACCAAACTCATTGTGCAGATTGTGGCTTTTCGTAAGAACTAGCAATGTCGCTTCCTTGGGACCCACATCAAATGGTGTCACCCAGCTCTGGAAAGACTGCCTGCCCTGTCGCTTTTTGCTTTTGTTAAAAGCCTCGTCCGTATGGGGCTTTGCCAATGGGTCTCGCAAGAATTTGGTATCTTTCTTGGGTAAAAATACTGACATGCCATCCATAGACGATAGCAACTCCTTGGTTTGATAAAGTTCCTCGTAAGGTTCAATGACCCTGGGCAGGCACCTCACTTTTGTTGAAACCTCTGCTGTCCCAATACCAAAATCCTGCAATAGTAGACCCTTTTTCAAAAACAGCTCGCGAACATGCCCCCACGTGGCTGGGTCATCACGCTTGATTGGCCAAGTATCCTCCGTCATTTCCTCCAAAGCATTCCAAATGCCGTCGATCATCATTGTCCGATCCTCTTCTGTCAAAACGCCAGGGATTACCGCAACGCCCCATTCGTCCAACATAGATCGTAACCCTTTCACATCCGTATCAAACTCCCGCGATGACGCTCGAATCGTTGACCCCTTTATCTTTAAAGCATGGTCGTCCGTGGGCATGGCAAGTTTTGAGAGTCTCGTTTTTGAACACCTGGCTTTTATGGAATCCAGCTGTAAAAAAATGGCAAAATGAGTCCAGCTGTAAAAAAATAGCAAAAATAAATCCAGCTGTAAAAACATGGCAAATGAATCCAGCTGTAAAAATCTAAAAAAAACCTAAAATGAAAGTAAAAACTACTATAAAACTTGTTTCAAATCGTCTGGTGAACTTTCGTACAGACGCGAGCAACAGAGCCATTGTCTTTGGCGATTTGTAAATTCAAAGTCGGTGAAGGCCGTTTTCATGTTCGATTTGAAGTTTTTTTACACGAGGAAAAAATACTATGAGCTTATAGATATATCTAATTCACTAAATAAAGACACATGGGAGAAGGTGAAATTTTTTTGCCAGCACATTGGGAATAGTGAGTTTTGCATGGAGTCATGGCGAGTCAAATTTTTTGATTGGGCGGATCAGGCGGAAGCGAAATTCATTCCTCGAGAAGATGCGGGAATTCATGCTTGTGTTCGACTTGATATACCGAGAGTTTTTGGATCGTAGGTTTGGTTGTAGTGGCATGCACTGCGATAACAAAGAGGCATGGGAACTTAAAAAACTCGTAAAAATAAAAAATAAAAAAAATAAAATGGATTCATGTTTTAAGAGTGCTGTAAAACCAGTTCAAAAATCTCACGTCTATTTGAGCACTCCAGCTTGGTGGGCCATGAGTAGCCAAATCCACTGAACACAGCCCACGGCATGTCTACATACAACTTGATGGATATTTTGAACCGTCGTATGGATGCCCACACGTATCATTCTTCAGTGCCCAACACGGCCATCGAGTTTGAAAACTGCCGTAAACACTTGCAGGAAATTGTGTCGACTAAATTCGACATTAATTCCTTGGTGCACTGCAAGGACTCGGGTTATCAAGACGACCCAAGCACATATTACATACCCGGTGATAAAGAAAAAGAGATGATGGATTTCTACAACACTTATGGGTTTGTTCAGATTTCCGGCGTTTTATCCGAATCGGAATGCGAGGAGGCTATATGGGAGATTCTGAAAGAAGTCATTGGCACACAGGGGTTACAAGACCAGTATCAAATCGACATTCCTGTGAAGCGAGGCAATGTGTCTTCGATCAAACTGAATGCACTTGATCCCAATTTGGACCTTGAAGAATACAAGCGCGATATTTTGGACTTTTTTACCCGAGATCAGTTTTCGGCCAAAGACCGGAAAGCACTAGAAAAGTCTTGGACTCGACATGCAGACTTTGGAGCCAGCACCGATGTGAGCAATTTCCACTTACCTACACAGTGGAAGTTGCGACAGGACCCGAGGCTAATGAAAATTTTCCAGATGCTATATGCCGTCGAGTCCGTGTGGTGCACAATGAACCGCGCGATCGAAAAATTGCCCAACAAAGGCGATGATGAGTTTTGCCATGTGGATGTCGATTCAAATATCATGTTGCAGGGAATCATGGACAATAACAAAGCGGCCGGTTCGAAACTGGTCTATAACGAGTCGCACAAGTTTTCTGCAATCATTGGTTCCCAGACCAAAGAATTTGCGACTTGGTTTAAAGACCATTACGGGCCCTTATATCAAGGCACAAAACAGAAACCAGGCATGTTTATGATTTCAAAAGACGATCCGAAGAAGGATCCATGTGGTTTGTGGAATTTATTGTCTACTATTGAGTTGGAGCCAGGGTCATTGATTCTATGGAATTACCGTCTTTTTCACAATGCCCGTCCTAACCCCAAAGACAAGAATATCCTATTTGGGGACTACAGCGCGGCCATGGTAGTGAATGACGGCAAACAGTGTCAAACCCCGTCCATGATTCGTTCTTGCTGGAAAAATGCCACAGTTCCGGCTACGTTTCCCAGCGGCGACAAAATCCCAGCCTTTGGTCACACGAAGAAAATGGCTAATTTTCCGAAGCAAATCACATCTCGTCGCAATCGGTTGGATCATAACAACCCCTATGTGCAAAAAGGCATGCTTTCTTATCAGCACGGCTTTCAAGTCAGACGACACTTTAAAAATGGCTTAAGCCCCATTTTGAGTTTTAAGTCCATGCCAGTGTCAAAGACCTTACAAAGACCTACACTGACCAACTATACCAAACGACAATTTGCAGCTGTTTGTATTCAGTCTAAATGGCGAGCAAAACATCACCCAAAAAAGGGTATGTAATACGAAAATTGCGCATGATTACAATGATACACTTCGGGCATAATTACCGGCGCCAGCATCCCGCCACTTGCATCTGATTCGTCACGAAAACTAAAACTTTCCCAGTGAGAGTCTGTCTGAAGCCCAATGTACGACGGGTCGTCATTTTTAAGACTCAATAAAATATCTTGTTGTGAGTTTACGGCATTCTTGAATTCGTCCATGCCTTGTCCATGAGACCCCTGTGTAATGAGTGCCATTGCAGTCTTTGTGAGTGTCAATAGGGTCTGTATTTTTGAAATAGGATGCATGTCAGGAATGGGCTGTGCTGTATGATTTGGTGGCTCATTATGTAAAGTAAAAAAACGTCCATCCCAGCTCAGGTGGATGTGTTTTGTTTCATCTGAGCCACTCAGAATCGTGTCCATGTTATAGAAAGCCTCGCCTTGATAATATAGAGAGATATTCTGATTTTTTCTATAGGAAAAAATGACCAGATCTATGAAAAACAAAGGCACCCGGGCATTGAGATAGTCATTGAGAAATCTGATATAACTGCCGCTGAATTCACTGGAAGCAAAGAACCCCTTGACAAAGTTGAGTTGCTGCACCCTAAATCTTGGCTGTTCGTACTCACAGTCTTTTCGACTGATGAACTGATTCATGCTTTGCAAAAGACACAATAAAAGATTAAATTCATTTTTGGTCTTGTCTTTGCTTGCATTGGGTTGATTGACTTTGGCCTGCTGACTATTACCAGATACTGGTGATGTTTCTTTAATCATATCTTGGGGAATAGCAACAGTGACATCTCCCAGGTCAGAATCTTTCTTAATCTCCGGCAGACAGTACACGACAAACTCAACGATGTCACCGTTGAAAATGTTGATATCTTCCACGCGATTAATATCACCTTGTTCACACACCCACCACTTGCCACCGTCCCTCACGAATGTCAGGTCTTTATCAAGGATTCGAACACAAGAGATGTCTAGAACATCATTCCACTGTTGTTTTAATATAGTGCTCAATTTCTTTTCCGCATCGCGTTCATACCTCACAATCACACACTTTCCTAGCATTTCATATCGCAGATAACCATTCAAGATGTTTCCAGAGCCAGTCGATTTTAGCTTTGAAAACACCAGTTCAGTTTTTTTATTGGTGTCAATACGCCGCGCTTGACATTTTCTCAAGTCAGAGTATTGCAGCTCCGGCAGTTTGATCACACTCTTCTTGCTAGGCTGTAGCACAGGCAAAATGGCACTGTGTACCTTCTCTACTGTTTCATCGTCTTTCGCGTCATAGAATTTCCAAGCAGGAATGGAGAAAGCTGGCTCAGTTTCGTCCGACGTTATACCCAGAGATGATTTGATCAACTCCAGTTTTTCCTGGTCGGACAAATTTTGCGCAAATCGAACGGGTTTGATTTTTTGCACCGCTGTTTTCAGTTTGGCTTTACTGCTATCAGCGAGAGTTTCCCAGTTTATCCGAGTGTTGGTATCCACAATCTTTACCACGCCGTGTTCGGGCAGCAGCTGGCACTCATCCGCAATATTTTTTGCATTGGACACCACTTTTGCAGGAAACGCAAAGGGGTTTTTGTGACCTTTGGAAAAATCCGTGTTTGCAATATATTGCACAAATCCTGCTAGTGTCTTCCAAGGGTTCTCTCCTTCACCATCAATCGCATGCCAGTCTCGAACATTGTTTGAATCGACAACATTTGTTCGGTATATGTGGTTATGCAACAACATCTGTGTGATCCGCGCACACTTGAGTTCTTCCAAAGATGGTGTCACTGACAGCGCAAACTTTATTTTTGGCACTAAGCACGCCACGGGTTGGTCGAGTACATCTTGGAAGATGTTCTGTTCCTCGGTCAAATAGGATTTTAGTGCAGGTTCCGGGTCCAGGATACTTTGCATATACAGCTTTTCCCCGGGCCAAAACGGAGGGGCACTTGGGCTTAACGCACCATTTGCCACAAAGCAGCTGGAGTATGGACATGGATACACTTGCTTCACTAATTCCTGTCGGATTTTCTGAACCAAAGTTGCGTATTGATTTGATTCTCTCTCCACCACCGTGCCACTCACTTTGATCTTGTTCCACGAGGTGTCAGCCTCCTGTAGACTCTTTTCAAAGTACTCCTTGTAATCCTCGTCCAAGTCCAACGCAGGGTCTGTGTTCTGCTGTAGGTCTTCAGTATAATTTTGGACCTTCACCTCGTCTTCTAGCTTCCCTTTAATAAAATCCAAGGCAACAATCTTGTCTTTCATGTTCGCAAACTCATCCTCGACGGCATTTTCATAGTTTGAATTATATTTGGTCTCGATTTTTTCACGAAGCTGTCCAAGAGCACGCATGCTCACGTCTTTCAATGCAGTTTCGTCGGTCTTGTTATCCAGAACACGCAGATTCACCTGTCGCTTGGACTGGTACCGCACAAAAGCAACCTCTTCCGCGGTTGTCAGTGTTATTAAATGATACACCTCGCAGCTCTTGGTTTGCCCTGTGCGCCACACGCGCGCTATTGATTGGTCAATAATCGCGGGATTAAAGTGAGGCTGCAAGAAAACGACCACGGAGCCCCCGATCTGCAGGTTCACCCCCACACCTCCCACCATGTACTGGGTCACCAACACCTTGCATTCGTTTTTGTAATTAAAGTCGTCCCAAATGTCTTGTCTGTTTGGGGTCGATCCGTCTACAAACTTGAACTCCTTCTCCGTTAGCGTCATGCTTTCCAACAAGTCGCACGCCTTTTTCCCCACTGCCGTATTAAGAAAAAATAAAATCACCTTTTGGTCTTTATCAAGCTTGTCTTTAATCAAACTTTTCAGAAAAGCTGCCTTGGCGGTCATATTGTCTTCCATGGAGAGTTCGGCTGTCAGCTTGTACAGGTTTTGATTCGTATTGTCAACGTCACTGGAGATCAAGGGGTTGAATTTTGCAAACTCTTTGCCACGAATTTTGAAATTGACGCGATAAGTGTGCAGTGTCAACCCCATCTTATTTTTCAAGTTGTCCTCGACAGTGAAGGCGTCCACACGGTCCAGTACGCATTTCAGAAACTCGCGCGTGACGTACGACGTGATAAGCTTGATTTTTTGTTCTTCTTGTACTTGCTCCGCGGTCGCGCCATCCTCCGTCCGCATCCTGATTTTTCCTAGCAGTGTTTCTGCACCTTCTTTCAGCGACTTGAACACCTTGCCGTACTTTTTAGACTGAATCAACAGCGAACATAAGGTATAAAGCTCAGTCACCGAGTTGTGCATGGGCGTTCCTGTCAACAGCAAAAGCTTGGTTGATGGGCGCTGTTTCAATACATCTTGTAATTTCTGGGATTTGGCTGTTTCGTCGTGCATAAGGCTGTTGTGGGCTTCATCCACCACAACCAGAGCGCGTTCCCTATTGAGAATCAGTTGAGGCAACCAATCCAACATAATCGTATCTGTACCAACAAAAAAACGGGCCCGGGAGCTTTCCAGTACAGGTAAGTTTTGATTTCCAAACATTCTTTCCTCGACTGGAGTTGGGCTACAATATTCACCCTCAAACTGCTTTAACTTTTGTCTCCACTGACCCACAACTGAAAGTGGACACATGACCACCACCGTAACTAGTGATGTATCCTGAGCATTGTCTTCAACAAATTGCATGGCAATGGCAATAGCTGATTCGGTTTTCCCTGAACCCATGGCATGCGCCAAGAGAAATCCAGGCGATGTAGAATCTCGCATTCTACTGCGTGCTAGGAAAAATCCCATCCTTTGATGATCAAAAAGTTGAAAACTTCTCACGTGGTTTACTTTATTGGCGGTTTCTTCAAAATTCTTCAAAAATTGATTTGTTTTATCCTCCATTTGTGACTCCGATATGATTTCTGTGTTTTTCTCTCGAATTGCGTTCATGATTTTTTGAATGTTTCCTGCATTGGGATCCGAGCATAGGATTGAATGTAGGAAAATATGTCTCATATCTTTGTAATTCCTTTGGACCTGATTCAACAAATTTGGCTTCCTCCCTGCCTTTTTACCGCGTTTTTGTGCGGTTGCTATTGCATCTTCAGACATCTCACGACACAACTCAGAAAAAACAAGATTTGTTTATATACGTTTATTTTTGATCACTTTCTCGTATACTATTTTCTCGTGTAATTTCGTAACATGAAACGAGTAGAAATAAACTAGAGATGACTATGATCGATACGGACGCCCATTGCTGCACGTTTTGGTCGCACACTGTAATCGTTTGATTGGTAGAGTTCAAACAAACACCCCTATCTATGGCCAAGAAAAATAACCAGATTCCACAGAAATTCCAGTTGACATTCATGAAAACATCACCGTCTTCTCGTGAAGGTAGCCTTATATACATGCAAAGCATATACAAAAAGCTCCAAACACGACCTTCAATGTCTTTTTCTTCCCGGTGATACATCACGTGCGCGAGGTGCATGCACATATACCCCTTCTTCCCCGGCTGAGGCGTGCACGCATATCCAAGTCGCAGAGCACACTACCACAACGAGCATCAAATAAAACATTACGATGCTTTGAGTGGTGACGGTTCAAGCTTTCAAATACAAGCAAAGTAAAATTTGAAGTAGATATCAAATCCGATAATGTTAAAAAAACTAAAAAAAAAATTCCAGTTTTTTTACCAGGGTTGCCAATCTGCCTTGTTGCAATTTAATCCAACCCAATAATGACAAAAAAACTAAAAAGGTTTTTTTCAGTTTTTTTACCAGGGTTGCCAATATGCCCTTTTGTAGTCTGATCAAGCTTACATGCGACCAAAACACACCCTTGCATCAGACGCCATGGATCGCAACAAGCCGAGTCCAGAACTACAGAAGATCATGGTCAACATTGCCAGGATTGTGTCGGGATTGAACCAGAAGAACGACGATGCCGTGGAGGTGGCAAAATACTGTAAAGAGCTAGGCGAACTTGCTGCAAACGATGCCGATTCTGTAAAGTGGATCGTAACGATGAACGGTGTCGAGGCGGTGACACGTGCATGGAAAAAGCACGCTCAAGATGCTGTGGTGTCAGAGAAGGCAATCTATGCACTGTGGAAAATGACGGAAGCAGATGAACGGTCCCGAGGCGGTGACGCGTGCATGAAAAAAGCACCCTGAAGATGCTGCAGTGGCAGAGCAGGCAATCTATGCACTGTGAAGCATGCAGAAAGCAGATGACGATAATAAGCGTACTCGACAATGTTGACAAGTCATAAATTTTTTGTGATAGTTTGAAGACTTGACTACAACAATTTTAAGCGTTGTGGAACGGGTAGCCAAACGGCATTGGATATTTTACGCATGTTCATTAAAACTGTCCTG
>MDTA01123935.1_pt1 | contig 10091 bp, 13 predicted proteins | sample 811151 | NCBI WGS metagenome assembly MDTA01 (sample SAMN05326648, study PRJNA326480) | marine metagenome | isolation source: seawater | place: Indian Ocean: South | collected 2010 | reverse complement strand
GAATATATAATTCAGCTCAGAGATGAACCACCTAGCCATATTCTCGCTCCAGCCATTCATCTAAGTAAGGAGCAAATAGCTAAGACGTTTCAGGAAAAACACGGCGGTGAAACAGCTGACCGAACTCAACCAGAGCACCTACTTAGCGAGGCAAGGGAGAAACTTAGGTCGAAATTTTTAGCGGCAGATGTTGGGTTAACAGGAGCAAACATGTTGATTGCTGAGACGGGCTCAAATGTTCTAGTAACCAATGAGGGAAATGCTGATCTAACCTGCACCTTGCCAAAAACCCATATCGTTATTGCAAGTATAGAGAAAATCGTGCCCACGTTAGAAGATGCAACGACAGTTCTTAGAGTATTAGCTAGGTCGGCAACAGGTCAAGAAATGGGCGTTTATACAACATTTTGTACTGGCCCAAAGCGGAAATTTGATATAGACGGCCCAGGGGAACTTCATGTCATTTTATTAGACAACGGCCGATCTAAGCTAATTGGTACAGAATTTCAAGAAATGCTTCGTTGTATTAGATGCGGGGCCTGTCTTAATCATTGCCCAGTATATAAAGCGGTTGGCGGGCATGCATATGGCTGGGTGTACTCTGGGCCCATGGGAGCGATGCTGATACCCGGTTTACTAGGTATTGAGCATGCTAGCGACCTTCCAAATGCGTCAACTTTATGTGGAAAATGCGAAAGTATTTGTCCCATGAGAATACCGATCCCGAAATTGTTGCGCAGATGGAGGGAAGAAGAATTTAAGAACATACCCCTGAGTAAACCGAGGAGATTATTTATGGTGATTTGGGCGAAAATAGCAAGCAATGTTCCAATTTATAGAGCAACCTCTCGGCTAGCAGTCATCTATCTTGTTCTGTTTGGAAAAATAATAGGGAAAATTAACAGGCTTCCTCTTGGCCGAGGGTGGACCTTGTGTCGCGATTTTCCTATACCTCAAGGAGAAAGTTTTTTGTCACAGTATAAGAAAACACATTAGATGTTAAGATCATGGCTTAATTTGAAAAAGAAAAACTAATGTCAAAGGAAAATATTTTATCAAGGATTAGGAAATCTAAAAAGCCTATACCTGATGGGCTAGATAGGTTTCAAATAGTTAAAGAAAGGCTTTTTAAGCATCCCAAAAATGTTGTCCCAAAGAGATCTCGTGGCGGGAAGGGGCACCTTATAAATTTGTTTGTAAAGGAGGCAGAACGAGTCCAGTCTGAAATTAGTTTTGTTAAAAGCTTCTGTCATGTGCCGATGGAGGTATCAGAAATTTTAAAAAGCAAGAACCTGCCCCATAAAGTAAAATACGCTCCCAGCTTAAGGTCACTTCCCTGGGAAACTACGTTGTTAAAAGCACGGGAGGGAGCGGCATCGGATATTGACAAAGTCACTGTCACTCGAGCCTATGCCGGGGTTGCTGAGACAGGAACCCTGGTTTTATTGTCTGGAGAGGAATCCCCAACTTCGTTAAGTTTACTCCCAGAGATAAACATTGTGTTGCTCGATTGTGACCGGATTTTTGCCGCATACGAGGATATCTGGGACTCGATGAGACAGGAGCGAAACGTCTCGTTGTCAACGCCCACGTTTTTGCCCCGTGCTGTAAATTTTATTACTGGTCCATCTCGTACAGCTGATATAGAACAAACGCTAATGTTAGGCGTTCATGGTCCCCAATCTTTGCACATTTTGGTAATAAGAAATGATCCATCAATCGAAGTATCCAAAAGCCCTAGCTGATACTGAGCAGAGAAAACTAGAACCAGAAGAAATAGATCTCTGGGAGCGGGTTACGCAAACCTTTAAAACGAAAAACGGCAGAAACAACGAAGGAAAAATATTGCTAAGTAAAGGGTCAGCTATAAAAAATGATGCAGTTACTAATGCGAAAAAAACAAATTTCCCTCAAAAACTTATTGACTCCGAAGAACCCAAAAGCCAACAAAAGCTTGGTAAAGTCCCAGAGCTAGACCGTAAAACAAAAAGAAGGCTTAGCAGGGGGCAAGTTGACATAAAGAGGGTTTTAGACCTACATGGGCATACACAAAAAAGCGCAAAAAAAGCGCTGATTGTTTTTCTTGCGCAGGCTTTTAATGATCAATTTCGTGAGGTTTTAGTGATAACGGGCAAAGGGGGAAAACAATTTGGTGAATTGGGAGTTCTTCGTCAGTTTGTTCCAATATGGCTCAATGAAAAGCCATTGCGAGGATTGATTCAAGGTTTTAGTTATGCCGCACAGGCCCATGGCGGAGAGGGGGCACTGTACCTTATTTTGAGGAAAAAAAAATGACGCCTTTTGGAGAGAAAGTAAGGGAATATAGAATATCTAAATCTATTTTGCTTAAAGACATGGCTCGAGATCTTGGGGTGAGTTCGGCTTATTTTTCGGCCTTAGAACACGGGAAAAGGGGAAGACCAGGGATTGGATTAGTGCAGCAAATTTGTGGTTATCTTGATTTAATTTGGGATGACGCCGAGGAACTTAAATACCTTGCTAATCTATCCCACCCAAAGGTTACTGTTGATACCTCATTGCTTAGCTCGAGGGCGACGTATCTGGCTAATTTGTTGGCTGAAGCCATAAAGGGTTTAGACGAACAAACCATTGAATGGATAATAGATGAAATAAACGTCCAAAAAACAACCCTCAAGGGACCTCGTTATTGATAAGGTGTTTGTAACATTCAGGCTTCTACAAAATAAATTTTCTTAGGTCGGCATCTTTGGCTAAAGAGGACAACGAATCTTTTACTTCAGCAGCAGTAATATTTATAGTCTCTCCAGCTTTCTCTGACGCAGAAAAACTTATATTCTCTAATAATTTTTCAAGGACAGTGTGAAGCCGCCGGGCCCCTATATTTTCTACTCCTTTATTTATTTCAGCCGCAATCCCAGCGATTTCATCAATTCCATCCTCGGTAATGTTTAATAAAACGTTTTCAACTTCTAACAACGCAACATATTGTTTAACTAGGCTCGCTTCAGGCTCGGTTAATATTCGAACCAAATCGTCCTTTCCTAAATCTTGAAGCTCTACACGAATTGGAAGGCGGCCCTGCAGCTCTGGTAACATATCAGCGGGTTTTGATACATGAAATGCTCCAGATCCTATAAAAAGGATATGGTCTGTTTTAACGGGGCCATATTTTGTTGACACAGTAGTACCCTCAATGAGGGGAAGTAAGTCTCTTTGAACACCTTCACGGCTAACGTCACCACCACTTCGCTCTGACTTTGCCGTAATCTTGTCAATTTCGTCTATAAAGACGATACCATGGTTTTCGGCCGTGTTTATCGCTAAACGGACAATTTTATCCTCATCTAGAAGTTTATCGCTCTCATCTGCCATTAAAATCTCATAAGAGTCAGCAACAGTCATTTTTTTTGGCTTTTTGGTCTGGCCCATGGCTTTACCCAACATTTCATTAAGGTTTATCATCCCCATCTGTGATCCAGGCATTCCGGGGATGTCAAAGCTTGGCATTGACAGAGATGGTGTATCTGCAACCTGGATTTCTATTTCTTTATCCGCCAGCACCCCATCTCGAAGCATTTTCCTGAATTTATCTCGGGTTTCAAGAGTGGCCTTATCGCCGACTAATGCATCTAACACTCTCTCCTCTGCCTCTAGTTCTGCTTTCGCTGCCACCTCTTTTCTTGATTTCTCTCGGACTGAGTGGATCGAATTCTCGACTAAGTCTCTGATCATTTGTTCTACATCTCGGCCCACGTAGCCGATCTCGGTAAACTTAGTAGCTTCAACTTTGACAAATGGTGCCTGAGCCAGCTTTGCCAATCTTCGGGCTATTTCTGTTTTCCCTACTCCAGTGGGACCAATCATAAGAATATTTTTGGGTAATATCTCTTCCCGCATGGCTTCCGGCACCTGTTGGCGCCGCCAGCGGTTTCTGAGAGCAATGGCGACAGAGCGCTTAGCATCGTTTTGCCCAACAATATATCGATCCAGTTCTGAGACAATTTCACGGGGGGTAAAGCTATTTGAAAAACTCATAATACTTCTACAACAATATTTTCATTTGTATAAATACATATTCCAGCTGCAATAGCCATAGATTTTCGGGCAATTTCCTCAGGATCTAATTTCCCATCACTAATCAAAGCCCTTGCGGCAGAAATTGCATAATTACCACCTGATCCAATACCAATAATGCCGTCCTCAGGTTCTAAGACGTCTCCATTACCTGTGATTACTAAGGACACGGTTTTATCAGCCACTGCCATCATAGCTTCGAGCCTTCTTAAATAACGGTCGGTTCTCCAATCTTTTGCCATTTCAACGCAAGCTCGGGTTAATTGGCTAGGATATTGTTCAAGTTTTGCCTCTAGCCTCTCAAATAAGGTAAAGGCATCAGCTGTTGCACCAGCAAATCCTGTTATAACGCTGCCATCTGCTAATCTCCGCACTTTTGTTGCTTTTTGTTTAATTATTGTGTCGCCTAAACTCACTTGGCCATCACCAGCAATAACAACCTTATCACCTTTCCTAACGGATAGAATGGTTGTGCCGTGCCAAGTACTAGAGATTTTTTCTGCCATAACAAAATTACCCATTTTAATATAATAATTCGTTCCCAGTTTTCCAGACCCGGACTATAACTGGATTTTCAGATTTGTGAAGTCTGGTCTCAGGCTGGTGGTTTGAAGTTATTCCTGTTAAAAAGAAAGTATAATTCATTATTTCTCTGGAGCAAATTTATGCGAACAGCAAGTATTGGCCGAAAGACACATGAAACAGAAATTGAAGTAGACTTAAATCTGGACGGTTTGGGCAAGTATGATATTTCTACAGGGGTTGGATTCTTGGACCATATGCTAGAACAACTCTCTCGCCACAGTTTAATAGACCTCAATGTAAGAGCAACAGGGGATCTACAAATTGATTTCCACCACACTACGGAGGATACAGGAATAGCGATTGGTGAGGCGTTTAATAAGGCAATTGGCAACAGAAAAGGCATTAATCGATTTGGTGTTGCGACCATTCCAATGGATGAAACTTTGAGCCGCGTCACATTAGATATATCAAACCGCCCCTATTTAATTTGGAAAGTATTGTTTTCTAAACCAAAACTGGGTGAAATGGATACAGAATTATTTAAAGAGTGGTTTCAGGCATTTTCTCAATCGGCAGGTATTACTCTCCACGTTGAAAATATTTATGGTGAAAATAATCACCATATTATTGAGTCATGCTTCAAGGCTTTAGCGCGCGCTTTGCGTCAAGGGATAGAAATTGATCTACGAAAGTCCGAGTCTGTGCCCTCAACCAAAGGAGTTCTCGGTGGATCTCTTTAATTACGAATGTTCCTAAACGTGGGTTTAATATGAAAGTTTACACCGTCTTCTCTCGTATCAATGGCGCCAGTTCTCTGAACGACTTTCATTTGGTCAAAGAGGGTTTCTCGTGGGCGGGCTTTGTTTTTTCTATATTGTGGGCTGCGAAAAAAAAAATGTGGGCTTTATTTTTTTTTATAACCGTAGTGCTGGGTTTATTGATTCTACTTACTAAATCTTTTAATTTAATGTTTTTAGATTTTTTCGTTATCTTAGTCTGGTTGTCTTTTGTGTTTGGTCACTTTGCTTTTGATTTGCAGAGGTGGTCACTGATTCAAAGGGGCTTTCGGTTTTCGGGGCTAATATTGGCGTCGTCAAATGAAGATGCAGTGGTGAAATTTTTGGAACGGAACGGAGATTTGATTGCATCCAAGGCTAACATCGAATTCTGATGTCTAGAGTGGTAATAATCGATTATGGTTCTGGTAATCTCAAATCAGCTCAAAAAGCATTTGAATATGCAAGTAAGAATTTGGTGAGCCATACTAAAATTATAATCTCAAAAGACTCGCGCGAAGTCTTAAACGCTAATAGAATAGTGCTTCCGGGAGTGGGTTCATTTGGAGATTGTTTGCGAGGTCTCTCGACATTGCCGGGGATGCTTGAAGCTCTGCAGAAGCATGTAATTGAGAAGGAGCGTCCTTTCATGGGAATTTGCGTTGGTATGCAGCTTTTGGCTGATTATGGAATGGAAAATGGTTATACTAAGGGGCTTGGCTGGTTGAAAGGGGAGGTGGTGCCTCTTCGCCCCTCGGGAGAAGGATTGAAAATTCCCCACATGGGTTGGAATGACCTTGAGTTTAGCGAGAATCCCCCCCCTATATTTGCTGGTTTAAATACAGGGGATCACGCTTATTTTGTCCATTCTTATCATTTCAAGTGCGAGGACCCTAAAGAAGTTTTTGCCACAGTTAATCATGGTGGAAAAATCTCCGCGATTGTTGGCCGGAACAATATTTTGGGGACCCAATTTCATCCAGAAAAAAGTCAGCGCTTAGGGCTAATGTTGATTGAAAATTTTTTGAAGTGGTGTCCTTGAAAATATAGTGAGAGGTTAATTGGCAATGATATTTTTTCCAGCTATCGATATTAAAGATAGTCAATGTGTTCGTCTTTTGAGAGGGGATATGAACCAGGCGACAGTTTTCAACGAGGACCCAATAAAACAAGCTCATATTTTCGAGACAGAAGGTGCTAAATGGTTACATATTATCGACCTTAATGGGGCATTTTCTGGAAAATCGGTGAATGGTGCTATTATTAGTTCGATTTTAGATTTGATCAGCATTCCCATCCAAGTTGGAGGTGGGATACGCACCATAGAGTCTATAGATTTTTGGTTATCGAGAGGCGTGAGCCGAGTTATTTTAGGAACAATAGCCCTCTCTAGGCCCGATCTAGTTAGAGAGGCTTGCAGGAAATTTCCAGGGAAAATTGCGATAGGCATTGATGCTAAAAATGGAATGGTTGCGACAGAAGGGTGGTCCAAGAAGTCTGATATGAGTGTTTTTAATTTAGCAAAAACTTTTGAAGATTCGGGGGTGTCATCAATAATCCATACTGATATCGCCCGTGATGGAATGATGATGGGGCCAAACTTTGAAGCAACTTTGTCACTTGCATCAAAAGTATCTATACCAGTTATTTTGTCTGGCGGGATTTCATCGCTGTCTGATTTAGGTCAAGTTTTAAAGGCAACAGAGACCCAAAAAATAATGTTAGGTGGGGTCATCTCGGGTAGAGCAATTTATGAGGGCCAACTCGGTGTCGCTGAAGGGACAGAGATGTGTGAGAGATTAAGTCTATGTTGAAAACCCGGCTTATCCCGTGCTTAGACGTTGATAATGGTCGGGTTGTAAAAGGCGTAAATTTCGTCGATTTAATTGATGCGGGTGATCCAGTTGAACAAGCTCGCGCATATGATAGTGCGGGCGCAGATGAACTGTGTTTTTTAGACATCACGGCTAGCCATGAAAAGAGATCGACAATATTGGATGTTGTTGAGCAGACTGCCGGTCAATGTTTTATGCCTGTAACTGTCGGTGGTGGAGTTCGTTCCCTGAATGATATACGCAATCTTCTACGGGCTGGGGCAGACAAAGTTGCGATAAATACGACTGCAGTAAAAAGGCCAGAGTTTGTGCGCGAAGCTTCCAATAAATTTGGGTCTCAGTGTATAGTAGTATCTATTGATGCTAAATCAGTGCAACCTGGTAAATATGAAATTTTTACGCATGGAGGGCGCTTAGCGACAGGTATAGATGCTGTGCAATGGGCCAAAAAAATGGAGGAGTTTGGTGCTGGAGAAATTTTGTTAACGTCCATGGATCGCGATGGAACAAAAAAGGGGTTTAATATTCCCCTAACAAGGGCAATCTGCGATTCGGTATCAGTGCCTGTTATAGCATCTGGTGGGGTTGGGAGTTTGGAACATTTGGTTGACGGGGTCATTGAAGGACATGCCTCTGCTGTACTTGCTGCCTCTATTTTCCACTTTGGAACCTTTTCGATCAAGCAGGCGAAAGAGCACCTGAAAAAGGCTGGTGTTTCTATTCGATGATATCTACATTAGGATCTATAAAATGAAAAAAACAAAAAAAATGGGGGATGTTTATCAGCGTTTATATGACGTTATTATCAGCCGAAAAGATTCCAATAGCGCAGACTCCTATACGGCTAGCCTATTTAAAAAAGGCAGGGGGAAAATTTGTAATAAATTAGGTGAAGAAGCTATTGAAACGGTTGTTGCTGCGTTGGCTGAAAAACAAGAGAATGTCGTTCATGAAAGCGCTGACATGTTATTTCATCTTTTTGTATTGTGGGCAGAGATGGGTATTGAGCCCCAAGAGGTTTCAAATAAATTAGAGGATAGATTTGGAATTTCTGGTATGAAAGAAAAGAAAGCCCGGTCGAATAGCTGCTAATTTGGGAGAAACGTTGTTGGTTTATGACACAGATAATATTTTTGCTAAAATCATAGGAGGAGAAATTCCCTGTGAGAAGGTATATGAAGGGAAACACGTATTAGCATTTCATGATATAGCCCCTCAGGCACCAGTGCATATTTTAGTTATTCCCAAAGGTCAATATATCTCGTTAAATGATTTTTCAGCAAAAGCTAGCGATGAAGAGGCAAGCGAATTAATCAGGGTGCTTGGGAGGCTCTCACGAGATTTTAATATAGTTGAATCAGGGTACAGAATATTAGCAAATCATGGTAAAAATGCCCACCAGGAAGTTCCTCATTTCCACGTGCACTTGTTAGGAGGACGTGATCTGGGGGGTATCGTTAGCCATGGTGGTTAAATAAAGCCATTTATTACAATCGAAACTCGATGGCGTCCCAAATTGATGTCTCAAGGTTAGTTTTATTAAAACGATTGATTTCTTGAAGGCCGGTCGGTGAAGTTACGTTTATTTCTGTTAAATATTTGCCAATTACATCGATTCCCACAAAAACAAGCCCACGTCTTCGTAATTCAGGGCCTATTGTTGCGCAGATTTCAAAATCCCGCTCTGTAATTTTAGATTTTTCTGCTCGCCCACCGACATGCATATTTGATCTCGCCTCCCCTGAAGCAGGGACTCGATTTGTTGCACCCGCGGGTTCTCCGTCTATCAGGATAATGCGCTTATCTCCGTTTCGAACTTCAGGCAAATATTTTTGTATCATTAATGGCTCTGAACTAAAAGACATGAACATTTCTACGAGGGCATTTACGTTTTCATCATATTCGGTAATATGAAAGACGCCTCTTCCTCCATTACCATATAACGGCTTTATAATAATATCTTTGTATTGATTTCGAAATTCTTTAATCAACTTTATATCATTGCTTATAAGGGTTGGCGGGATCAACTCAGGATATTGAAGCATAAACAATTTTTCAGGAGCATTTCTCACCTCAGCAGGATTATTTACGACCATTGTGCTGTTAGTGACCAATTCTAGAATGTGTGTGGCAGTGATATATGACATATCAAATGGAGGGTCTTGGCGCATCAAAATAACATCAAATTTAGAGAGTTGTGCTGATTTTTTAGGTCCAAGAGTAAAATGGTTACCGGATGTTTTTTTGACAACTAGTTTTTGCACTGTTGCGAATGCTGAAGAGTTTTTTGCATAGAGGTTCTTGGGTTCAAAGTGGTACAATTCATGTTTTCTGCGTTGACCTTCGAGTGCGAGTAAAAAAGTGCTGTCCCCATTTACATCAACTGTGCTTATGTGGTCCATAAGAATAGCTACTTTTAGCGCCATCAAGAATGTCCTGTTACCTGAGTGATTATTCGATGTTGATTTGAAGATGACTTAATATTGAAACTTCAAAAGGATATTCTTCCATATTTATATTTTCGTGTAAATATTCTCTCAAAGCAACCATTGTTGGCTCAAAATTCATGACATGGTTTTTGATTTTGCCAGACTTATGCAGGAAGCCGAGACCATTAGGTGCAAATAAAAGTGTTAATTTGATCATGTGAAGAGCTTCTTTAATTTTGTTGATACTAAGATAATGTATGATAATTTCCTCTTGCAGACGTATAAGGATCTCTCTGTGTGTCAGTTCTCGTAAATGGCTTGCCCGAAGCTCTTCTTGGGTGCCTAAGGTGAATTTAAGAATCTCACGAAGGTTAAAGGTGTTTAATTCTTTACCTCCGGACAAAGGGTCAATTATTGTCCTATACCCATCGTATTCGAGTCTTACTAGCAGTCTTCCCGGAAAATCGAGG
>MDTA01067291.1_pt1 | contig 10091 bp, 8 predicted proteins | sample 811151 | NCBI WGS metagenome assembly MDTA01 (sample SAMN05326648, study PRJNA326480) | marine metagenome | isolation source: seawater | place: Indian Ocean: South | collected 2010 | reverse complement strand
ATACTATTTTAAGTCCCATTTCCTCGGATAACCTATAAGTATAGTTCGCAATTTGGCCAAGTTTGTCATGAAAATTTTCAATATGTTTCCAATCTCCATCAGTGCTAGGTAAAAATTCAGATATCAAACAAATATCGAATAAAATTTTTTTTTTATGAAATTTATTTAAATTTATATATTTTTTTGCATTTGAGGCTTTAAGGGACCCTACTGGATAATATTTTTTTATTTTACATTTTTTCCATTTGTGGATTTTACGATCGAAACTACTAAAACACAAAAACTCAGGTATAAAAATTCTTGAAGAGTGTTTTAAATCTTTCCAGACAGTGTCTCCTCTATTAGCGCATTGTACTGCAATAAATTTGATGCGCGATTTTTCAAATATTTTCGATGTGATGTGAAAATCGTCCTCATTATCAACATTTGTAATCACAACCTTAGGAGAGGCTGATAATATTAAGGCAGCTAAATAGTTTTGTTTAAGACTTCTTTTAAAATAGTTTTTAATTAAAAAAAGTATAATATTTTTTGATAAATAAATTTCCTTAAATCTTTCTAATCTTGATGTAAGAACACCATATTTTTCATTTCCCAAGACTTTTTTTAAATCATTCGTATTAACACAGTCATATATAAGTACATTTTTTTTTGGAAAGTTTTTAAAAATAATTTTTACATTAAAAATGATATATAGAAAAAATTTTAACTTCCTTAGTTTATAAATATAAAATTTCAAAAGAAGCCCAAAAATAAAATTTTTTGGATATCTGAAATATCCTCTGCTTAAATAGTAATCGACTAAGAAATATTTTACTTTTATCATCCTATCTAATTTCGGACTAATAAGATTTACTATTGTTTTATTGCTCATTTATATTTGTATTATAATCATTTTTTCCTTTACTGTTCAACTATTGAACGATATAAATCTCATAATTTATGTTAGTTTCAATCATAATTACGAATTACAATTACGGTAATTATTTACATAGGTGTATAAGAAGTTGCTTAAATCAGTCACTGCCCAACAGTGAGTTTGAAGTGATAGTGGTGGATGATTCTTCTAAAGATAATTCTGATAATATTGTTGAAGAATACAAAAGTTTACCAAACTTTAGATATATTAGAAATAGAAGAAACCTTGGAGTAGCTTACTCAGCCAACAACGCCATTAAGAAGTCTAAAGGTAAATATGTGGTAAGAGTGGACTCCGATGATTATATAAACAAAGACCTTGCAAATATTTTATCGTTTTATCTTGAGGAAAATCCAAAAAAGTTTGGTGTGTCGTGTGATTATTATCTCGTAAATGATAATGAAGAAAAAATTATGCAAGTATCATCAGTTCAGAAACCTATTGCCTGTGGTATAATGTATAATAAAAAAAAATTGTTAAAAGCAGGTTTGTATAACTCAAAATTTAAACATAGAGAAGAAGAAGAACTTAGAAGCCGCTTAGGAGATAAATATTTAATAAATAATCTTAATTTACCTTTGTACAGATATAGAATGCATCTTAGTAATAAAACAAAGTCTAAAGACTATATAGATAAATACAAGAAAAAAATTGAAAAACTTGAAAAACTTAATTTTAAAAAAAAATTTAATACAAATTCTTTTTTAAAAAATGTCGCCGTTATAATACCTGCAAGAGGTGGGTCTAAGAGGCTAAAAAATAAAAATATTTACACGTTTAATTCTAAACCCATGATTTACTGGTCTATAACAGCTGCGAAAAATACAGCTTTTAAAAATAATGTCTACGTATCTTCAGAAAGCAAAAAAATTTTACGGATTTCCAAAAAATATGGAGCAAAAAATATTTTAAGACCAGAAAGCCTTTCGCGTGACAATACGTTTAAAATTGAGGCGATTAAACACGCTGTGAAAGAAATTGAAAAAAAAAATAAAAAAAAATTATCCTTAGTAATTAGTTTGCAAGCTAATTCTCCTGAAGTAAGAAGTTCTGATTTAGATAAATTAGTGGGTCATTTAATTGCTTTTAATAGACAGGAAGTGATATCAGTAGATAACCATAATAACTCTAATGGAGCAATAAGAGTTATGAGGAGAAATGCAGTTTTTCAAAAAAGTTTAAGTACATATTTAGGATGTGTAGCAACCAACATAACTGATATACATACAAAAAATGATATTATAAAAATTTATAAAAAAAATGGAAACTAATACTAAACAGAGAAAAATAAAAATTATTGCCGAAGTTCATCCCCAACATATGGGATCGATAGAAGAACTTGAACGAATGATATTACAATGCAAGATGGGTGGTGCAGATTTTGTAAAAGTACAATTATATAGTTCTAAAAATCTTTTTAATGATGATAAAAGGAATTATTTAGAGTTAAAAAAAACAGAATTTTTAAGAATTGTAAAATATTCAAAAAATATAGGAATAAAATTATTTGCTTCAGTATTTGATGAAGAAAGATTTAATTGGTGTGAAGAGGCTAATATTGAATTATATAAAATTGCAAGTAGAACTGTAGAAGACAAAAAATTATGTGAAAAGATAATAAATTCTAAAAAAAAAGTAATTATATCATTAGGAATGTATGATTATAAAAAAAATCCCCCGCCATTTAAAGGAAGTAATATCGTTTATCTTTATTGTGTTTCTAAATATCCAACAGCTCTAAGTGAAATTAATATGCCTGATTTTGATAAAAGTTTTTTTCAAGGATTTAGCGATCATACGATTGGAATATCAGCATGTATCTATGCTGCCTCTAGGGGCGCAACTTTTATAGAAAAACACTTTTCTAACAACAAGTCTATGAATGTAGATACTCAATTAGCTCATGTTTGCAGTATGAATTTTGATGACCTCTGCAAACTGAGAGAGCAATGTGACTCAATTACTCTTCTAAGAAATAAATAAAAATGAAAAAATGTATAGCATGTAACAAAAGTAATTTTAAATTAATTTGGGATGATAAAATTAGAAGCGCAGCAAAAAATTTTACTAAAAAAAAGGAAAAGATTTTTAAGTGCAACATTTGTGATTTAGCTTTTTTGCAAAAAAAAAGAAAAATTTTAGAAAACTCAGCTATAACTAGAAATATATTTAATAAAGATAATTCAATTAAGGAATTTATTAAATTTCATTCTCCAAGAGAAAATTCGAAATTAAAATTCATTAAGAACATTTTTCCGCTACAAAATAAAAAAATACTAGAGTCAAATTGTGGTGCTGGAATATTAATTAATAGCCTTAGAAAAAAATCAAAACTTACTGCTGGCTTAGATAACAAAATATATAAGAATTATATTGAACAAAAAGGGCATAAATTTTTTTCAAATTTTAGCGAAATAAATAAATCTAAAATAAAATTTGATGTAATATTTAGCTTGTCTGAAATTGAACATAAATATAATCCGATAGATTTTTTAAAAAAATTAAGAAAAATTTTATCAAAAAAAGGGGTAATTATTTTAAGAATTCCGAATTATAACAACATATACATGCAGTTATTAGGTAAAAGTTTCTTTAAGTACGATTTTAGAGTATCACATAATTATTATTTTAATGAAAAAAATTTAGATTTAATATTTAAAAAATTAAATTTTAAAATTTTAAAAAAAAGAGGATATAACGAATATTCATTTAATCACCTTCTCAATTATGTTTTTCATAAAAAGAGATTTGGTGATAAAAAACTAAAAAAATATTTTAGTAAATCTGATGAAAAATTTGTAGAAAAAAATATCGAAAAATCCTTCAGCTCAACAAGTTTAATTTATTTATTGAAATAATTTAATAGGATGTGTGGAGTATTATTCATAAATTCGAAAAAAAATATTTTAGATAAGAAACTGTGCCTAGATGCTTTTAAAACTTTAAAGTCTAGAGGTCCTGATAAGCAACTACATGAATTCATAGATAAAAAAAATTTTTTAGGTAATAGTATTTTGAGTATTACGGGAAAAGTTAAAAATGGTAGAAGTCTTTATGGTAATAAAAATTTTAAATTATCTTTTAATGGTGAAATTTATAATTATAAATTTCTCCAATCAAAATATCACTTTAAGAGTAGTCAAATTAAATCTGATACAGATCTATTGCTTAAAATTAACATGCAAAAGGGTCCGGTAAAAGCAGCTAAAAAATTAGATGGTATGTATGCTTATGCTTTTTTTGATCGTAAACAAGATAAAATTTCTTTTGTTACTGATCCCCAGGGAGAGAAAAAATTATTTATATACAACGACAAAGATTATTTTATTGTTTCTTCAACTATTTTAGCGGTCAAAAAATTTATAAATTTAAAAAATATTGATTATAATGTGTTAAATGATTATTTCGCTACAAGACATTTTTTATTTAAAGAGAGAACTATCTATAAAAATTTAAGTATCTCTAAACTTGGTGAAGTACTAAATTACAATATTAAAACAAAACAATTTAACCATAAGAGGTATTTTGATATTTTTAATCTTATAAGTGAAAAAAAATATGATTATTTTAGGAAATTTCCACTTTCAGAGATTGCAGACAAATTTGAAAGATTATTGCACAAAAGGCTGTTATCAATGTTGCCAAATAGAAAATTTGCCTCAATTTTTTCAGGAGGTGTTGACAGTTCTTTGATATCAGTCCTCCTAAGTAAAATAAAAATACCAAATTTATTAGCCTGTTTAGATCATAAAGGTAAGGACCAAACAATTAAAAAAACTAGGGTTATGTCAAAGTTATTTAATGGAAAGCTCGCTACAAGAAATATAAATTCAAAAAAATATTTTTCAACTTTAAATAAAGCCTACAGCTTAATTTGTCATCCTTTCTGTACTCATGATTTTGTGGGGAGACTCCAAATATCTGAGCTATTTAAAAAAAAAAATTGTAAAGTTTATTTTGTTGCAGATGGTGCTGATGAATTATTTGGTGGATATGAAAAATACAAAAAGAAAATATGGAAACAAAGAAAAAATTGCTCTCCATACTCAGAATTTAAAAAGGGAATAAATAACAATAGTGAATTAAAGCGCTATATTGATAAAGTTTGGGAAAAAGCTTTTTTAAAGTATACAAAATTTCTGGACACTAGGGAGTCAAGTATTCAAGCATCTTTGTTTACTGACTACTTTATACAATGTGTTAGTGTTGGTAATATTGGCACAGATTTAATGAGTGGTGAAAATTCAGTAGAGCCTAGAACCCCATTCATACAAAAAGATATAATTGAATTTGCGATAAATCTTCCGTTAAAATTCAAGATAAACTTTAAGACAAAAAATAAAAAACTTGCTACTAAGCCAGTTTTAAAAATGATTTTTTTAAAATATTTTAAGAAAGAATTTCTATTTAAGAAACAAGGATTTCCAGGTTTTCCAAATGAAACCTTCAAACATATGAATATAAATGACAAAAAAAAAATTAAAAAGATATTCGGCATTATGTCTAAAAGTAGAAAAATAGATAGAGAATTTAAATGGAAGGTTTTAAATATTTATTTTTTTGCAAAATATAATAATATTTTTATTGATTTTAAAAAACTTAAATAAATATTAAAAAATATTTATTAATTTAATATTTGTGTCTTTGATATTATTTTTTTTATACTCTTCAAATTTTTTATAAGCTATCTTTATATATTTAGGTTTAAAGTCTTTTTTTTTCCAAACTTTAAAGCTTGTTTTAAATCTTATACCTTTTGATTTATTCTTTTTTGATAAAAATAAGAAAATCTTTTTTGTTTTTGTATTGCAAAATTTTTCTATTGCTTTGCATGATAAAGTATTAATTGTATCATTTTTTTTTATATTTACTGATTCTTGAAAAAAAATATTTCCTGAGTCTATTTTATCTGATAAATTATGCATAGTAATACCGATTTGATTTGAGTCATTATTAATGTGTGGCCAAAAATTTGTGTTGACCCCTCTGTACTTTGGCAGAAGACCTCCATGAATATTAAAAGATTTAATTTTCTTATTTTTAAACGTATTAACGTCAATTTTCCTACAACCGTATGAAAAGATAACTTTAGGTTCGGTCCTGTCAATCTCTTTAAGTATTAATTGATTAAACACATAAGAATTAGTCTTTTTTCTTGATACGATAATAGGTCTATTTTTTTTTTGTTTAGTAAAATTTTTACTTTTTCCAAAAAATAAAATTTCTTGTTTTTTAAAATCACTAATGTGCTTCAAATAAATTTGATTTTTTGTGAGTTTATTATGATTAATATTTATGTCTCTTTTTTCCATAATCCATGAAAAATTTCTGAAATATTTAGTAAATTTTTTTACTAAAAAAATATGTCTTAAATGATTTCCAGTTATAAAAAGAGTTTGCATTAAAAAATTTTTATTAATTTACGCTTTTTTAGAATGTTAATAGCCTCTATTACAGTATTAAATTGTAAATTATATTTAAGTATTATATCAATTATTCGAAATCCACTATCACTATGTCCTAATAAATAGATAATAGTTTTTGTTAATTCGTTATTTTTTTTATCTTTATACAAATTGTACCTTTGAAGAAATATTTCACTGTATTTTTTCGTTCTAATTATTTTTCCATTTAAGTCATCAAATATCTTAATAAAATTTCCAATACTATTTATTGAGTTTTGAATATTTTTAATATCCATAAATTTTTTATTATCCAAGGATGAATGATATTCTTTATATTGCAAATAAATGGTTCTTGAAACTTGACCTATAGGTAAATTAAATCCAGGAGAACAAAACTGCCTTTCATCTGATCCTGTTAAAGGGGTGTAATCACGAAGCTCACATAGTTTTAATTTTTTAAAGTATTCAAAAAATTTGTTAATTTCTGAATTATCTTTTCTAGTTTTTTTAAAAGATATTTTTTTTTTAGGGCCTCCTAAACATGTTAGAACGAGTCCTCCAATTATTTTTTTTTTAATATTTTTTTTATATTTATTTAAAAAACAAATACTTCCTATAGTTTCTGGATTTATAAGAAATCTGTAATTTAATCTCCTTTTTTTCCATGATTTAATTTTTGCATACAATCCAAGGAGCACTAAAGGTCCGCTTAACTCATTATTAGCCATTGATGGATGACACAAATATGAGCTAATTAAAAAATCTTTTTTAGACGATCCTTTTAAGGTTTTTTCTCCTATAAGCAAGTTTCCTTTTTTAAAGTAAGAGTCAATATATGCCTTATAAGTACCTTGTTTCAGATTTTTTTTTTCGTTATGAGAAATATTAAAACCAAAATTATCCTTATAGTAGGACGTTGTATATGGAATAGCTGTTGGAATTTTACTTGAGGAATTTAAGAATTTTTTAAGTTCTTTTAATTTATAATTCTTGTCTACTCTTCGGGAATAACCCATTATGTGTAAATTGTTTTTTTTGAAATTACAAATCTTTTTATTTTTTGGTGTAATTATAAAACCATCTCTAATTACCCACTCCATAGGCACAACCCAATCAAAGACTCTTTTTCCAGAGGGAAATTTATGTAATTTAAAGTCTATATAATTTGATAAGATGCTTAATGATTTTTTATAACCTTCGCCAACTATTGACCTGTTTATTGGAAATAAAATATCAAATAATTTGGAAAAAAAAGAATGCTCTAGGTAAATTTTTTTTTTTAATCTTTTCATTATTGTTAGCAATAAATCACTTTTTTATTTCTTTTATCAAAAACATGCCTTGTATCTAGGATCAAATTTGAATTTTTTAAAATCATTTTGTAATCGAAATCGTCGTGATTTGTTACTAAAATAGTTGCTGCATATTTTTTTAATACCGAAGGTTTTAAAACAACGCTTTTTTTATTATTAAACTTATAATTTCTTAGCTTAGGAATTTTTGGAAAGTGAGGGTCTGAATAATCTACGGTAGATTTATTTTTTTCTAAAATTTTTATTATTTCAAAAGCTGGTGACTCCCGACAGTCATTAATATTTTTCTTATATGAAATACCTAAAATTAAAATTTTTTTATTTTTTAAACTTTCGTTTTTTTTTTTATTTTGTAAATTAATTTTTAATTGTTCAATAATCCAGTAAGGTATAGATCTGTTTACTTTTCCTGCTAAATTTATAAATTCAGTTTTAATATTAAATTGTCTTGCTTTCCAAGTTAGATAAAAAGGATCTACGGGTATACAATGACCACCAAGTCCAGGACCTGGATAAAAAGCTTTAAAACCAAAAGGTTTAGTTTTTGCAGCTTTTATGATTTCATCAATCTCTAAATTCATCTTGGTACACACTTTTTTCATTTCATTTACAAATCCTATATTTATTGCTCTATAAATATTCTCATATAACTTTGTCATTTCTGCTAATCTTATGCTGTGCATTTTTACTGTTTTATCAAAAATTATTTTGTAAACGTTATTTGTAATTTCTAAACATTTATTTGAATGTCCGCTGACAAGTTTTGGAATGTTATTAATAAATATATCTTTCATTCCAGGGTCATTTCTTTCAGGAGAATACCCAACAAACATTTTCTTACCTAAAGCAAATTTTTTTCTCAAATGAGTTATAATTGTTTCATAGGTTGTGCCTGGATAAGAAGTAGACTCTAAACAAATCAATTGATCATTTTTTAAAAATCTTTTTATATTTTTAAAAGTATTTTTAATAAACCTTAAATCTGGTTTTAATTTTTTATCTAAAGGTGTAGGAACACAAATTATGATAACATCAACTTCTTTAATTATTGAAAAATCATTTGTGGGTATGAAGAGTTTTTTTTTTAAATTTTTTTTAATTTCTTTATTTTTTACATTAGTTATATAGCTTTTATTTTTTTTTAGAGTTTCAATTTTATTTATATCGCTATCAATTCCGTAAACTCTAATTTTATTTTTACAAAATTGAATAGACCTAGGTAAACCAACATACCCTAGTCCGATTATTCCAACATTAAACTTTTTTCTTTTAATTTTATTAATAAGCATTTTTTTTAAATTTAAAAATATTTTTTTTGTCTTTGGAGCAAACAAAATATAGCTCAGGAGAACTAAAATTTTTATCTATTAAATCGTTGATTTTTAAAGTGTATATTTTTTTTGAATTTAAGTAATCAAGAAATTTTTCTGAAAATGAAAATAAATGTTGTTTGTTGAGCATCTTATCAATGTGGCAATAAACAATAACTAACTTGCTGTTATTCAAAGCGAAATCTAAAATTTTTTTTGGATTAAACGTATGGTCTAAAGAGTGAAAAATTCCGAATAAATCAAATTTCTTAGATGTTTTTGCACTTATTATATCTTCCTCTTTAAAATCAAACATTTCTCTTGCAAAAGAAATACTATTAACTGATTTATAATTATCATTTTGACTCCAACTAAGATTGGTATTTTCGGTAAATAAATATTTTTTTACTACATTATTTTTGTTTTTAAATTTATTTATATTTTTTAAAAACTTTGCTGCTTTCAAATTTGAAGAATTGAGTTTTTTTTGCGAAACACCAACTAATTGTCTTGATGTTAAATAATTAATTATATTGTTAAATAAAATTTTAATTTTTTTTTTTTTACGTCTATGTTCTAAATCAAAAAAATTCAAAAATAGTCCCATAAAAGGACTGTTAAATTCTGCATAATTAGTGATTTTTAAATTTTTATTTAATATCGTAAATAACTGACCGTGGTTAGGTTTTTTGTTAAAATTTATATAATTTAACAAATTGCTCCAGTTTCTGTGATGCTGTCCATAAATGTTTGAATAAATTCTTTTGGAAGTATATTTATCGAACCATGGATTATTTTGAATAATAAAACATCTTGAGCACTCAAAAACTTTAATTCTTTTTAGTGAAATTTTTAAGTCGGAAATAATTGCTTTAATATAAAAGTTAAATTTGCTAGTTTGAGTTTTATATTTTAAGAATTTTGTGTTTCCACAATAAAGACATTTTTTATAATTTACTAACATTTTAGTTTTAATGTTCAATTATTGAACAATAAAGCTTAAATTATGACAAATCAATAGTTTCTTAGGTTTAATTTGTTAGATAAATTTTTTTCAGTGCATAAATCAAGCCAATTGAGCTATTAGTACTGGTCAGCTACACGTGTTGCCACGCTTCCACATCCAGCCTATCAACGTAGTGGT
>MDTA01086335.1_pt1 | contig 10094 bp, 13 predicted proteins | sample 811151 | NCBI WGS metagenome assembly MDTA01 (sample SAMN05326648, study PRJNA326480) | marine metagenome | isolation source: seawater | place: Indian Ocean: South | collected 2010 | reverse complement strand
GCATTGTGCTTTGTTCTTTTTGATAAATCTATATTAAATCTTTTACACAAAGAGTCTAAGGAGTTTGATGCACTTGGAAATTTATTTCTTGCTATCTCAAGTGAGTCTATAACTAATTTTTTTTCAATTTTTTCTCTATTAATATCACTAAGCTCACCATTTAAAAAAGTAAGGTCAAATGGTGCATTATGTATCACAATTTTCTTTCCTTTTATAAATTTCAAAAACTCATCAGCAATCATTTCGAAAATTTCTTTATCACTTAAAAATTTTTCATTGAAACCATGGATTTTAAATGCAGCATCAGGCACGCTTCTTCTAGGATTTATAAATTTATGAAAGATATTTCCTGTTGGGATAAGGTCTTTAGTTTCAATACAAGCTATCTCGACTATTTTATGACCCTCTTTATAAGACAAACCAGTTGTTTCTGTATCTAAAAAAATTTCATTCATATTTCATAATTATATCTGATAAAGCTTTTTTTAGAAAAAAAATATTTTTTTCATTCACAACAACATGATTGCAATATTCTATTTTTTTTGTGTCAATTAACTGTTTTTTATCCAAAATATAAAAAAGTTTTTTACTCCCTCCCTTTGATAAAAATCTTTTAAGTCTTATATTTTTATTAGCCTTGACAAAAATGATTGTATTAAAATTTTTCATTAATTTGCTCTCAATTAGCAATGGTATTTCAAAAAAAGCAAATTTTTTTTTCTTATTTTTTTTTGTAAACTTGTACATTTCTTTCCGAACTAGAGGATGAATTATTTTTTCAAGTTTTTTAATATTTGAGTTATCTTCCAATATTTTTTTTCTTAGGGTTTCTTTTAAATAATATTGTTTATCAATATTAAATTTTTTACAAATAATATTTTTGAATTTTTTATTAGCATAAAGCTTCCTTACAACACTATCTGCACTGAAAAGTGGTCCACGACCAACCGATAAAAATTTACTAGCGATTGTTTTACCTGATGCTAGAGAACCCGTTATACCAATTTTTTTCATCTTACCTTTGATTTTAATAGTTCAACTAGGTTTTGATCAATTTCAGGATTAGACTTATTCCACAAATAAAAAGCTTTTTGTCCTTGATAAATAAACATATCAAGCCCATTAAAAACTTTGATGTTTTTTTCTTTAAGATATTTTAAAGTTTTTGTTTCTAATGGGTTATAGATTGTATCAATATACATTAGATTAGCCTTGGTTGGTTCAAAATTGAAATCAAAATCTGATCCGTTTTTTAATCCTAAGCTTGTTGCATTTAAAATTATATCATAATTCTTCAATACGTCTTTTAAATTAGCCCACTCAATAATTTGTAAATTGTTGAATTTTTTTTTTAAGAAAAAACATTTTTCTTTAGTTCTATTAATAATTGAGATATCTCGAATACCTAATTTTTGTAGGGATAATATTGCTGAAGGCGAAACACCCCCGGCTCCTATTACCAGAGCTTTTTTTTTATCAACATCATCAATTTCTTTTAAATATGCTGCCTGTAAACCGAACACATCCGTATTGTCCCCTACGACTCTTCCTTTATTGTCTAAATATATTGTGTTCACTGAGCTTGTAATTTCAGCATCATTCACTAGAACGTCAATAAATGAAACAATTTTTTGTTTGTAAGGTAATGTTACATTAATACCATTTAAATCACCATTTTTAATTTTTTTTATAACATCAGGTAATTCTATTTCTTTAATATCTATTAAAGTATAATTTGCATCAATTTGATATTTTCTGAACCAATAATTGTGGAGCACAGGTGACAAAGAATGCTGAATAGGGTTTCCGATTATTCCAAAATTTTTTTTCATTTTTTATATTGATTAATATAATTGATAATATCTTTAATAGGCAAACCCATAATTGAGTTATGATCCCCTTTAATGGACTCGAATAATTCCAATCCATCTGCCTCTACTTGATAAACACCGTATGCTAAAAGCGTTTCTGTTTTAATTTTATTTAAATAATTGATAAGTTGTTTTTCAGAAAGATTTTTCATTTTCAATTCTGAAGAGTCTGTGTGATTCCATATCATGGCTCCATTTTTTGAAATACATACAGAGCTTATTAAAAAATGTTTGAGTTGTTCAATTTTTTTAATATTTTGAGCGCATCCTCTCTTGATTTTGGTTTATTTATTAGTTCATCATTAAGAGAGATAACACTATCAGCTCCTAAAACAAGTCTATCTGGATTTTTGCTACTAACCTTTATAGACTTTATTTCTGCTAAGTTTTTCGATATTAAAAGAGGATTGGCGCCCTCTGCGAGTAGTGAATTTTTTACCTCGTCTTCATCAACATTTGAAACAATTACATCGCAACTGATATTAAAGTTTTCTAAAATTTTTTTCCTTACTCCACTTTTGGAGGCCAAAATTATTTTCATTTATGTTTTTTTATTTCAATTATTTTCAATATTGATGCTGCTGTTTCCTCAACAGATCTCCGTGTTACATCAATTGTAGGCCAATTATTTTTTTTAAATAATTTTTTAGAGTCTTCGATCTCTTTTTCAATATATTTTAGATCAGTGTATTCTTTTAATTTATTGTCTTTCATAATTGCAACTCGATTTCTTCTGATATCAGCAAGTCTATCAGGACTAGCAACCAGCCCAACGATACATGCTTTTTTGTTGGATGTTAGATCTTCAGGAATTTTATGATCTAAGACTAATGGTATATTCACAGTTTTGTATCCTCTATTGGCAAGGTAAATTGATGTGGGTGTTTTGCTAGTCCTGCTAACCCCTAATAATATTACATCAGCATTAGTTAAATCATCAATTTTTTTTCCATCATCGTGTGCCATAGTAAATTGTATAGCTTCTATCCTCCTATAATAATCATCATCAAGGACATGCTGTGCACTTGGCTTATGAATTGCTTTTTGATTTAAAAGTTTGGAGAAACTTAAAATCAAATTTCCTAAAATACCGAAGCAAGGTACTCCGTTTTTTTGACTTTTACTTGATATATACTTAGCTAGTTTAGTTTCCACTATAGTATATAGAATTAATGAATTCTCAATTTCACAACATTCTTTTATAATTTTATCTATTTGTTGTTCCGTTCTTACAAAAGCGAATTCTTTTTTTTCGTAATCAAAATTAGCAAATTGTGATTTTAAAGATAAAAAAATTCTATCAAGTGTTTCTCCGGTCGAATCAGACACAAGATATACATTGTATTTTTGGTTCATAAAATTGTTAATAAAAAACTAGTAACTAGCACTTTTTAAGTTGCTTAACTATTTGAACATAAAAAACTAACACTAGTTAACATAATTTAAACATTTTGTTCGATGTTTATAATGTTGTTTTACTAATGTTTATAAAAATAATAAAGTCTACAAATGAAGGTATTTTTTCGAAAATTGTTGAATTAAATATGTATAAAATATGTATAAAAACTTATTTACACATTAAACAAATACTACTACTTAAACAATGTTCTCAAAATACTATTATATAATATGAGTTCAGTTAAGAATATCTTACTTAATAAAATTTCTTGTAAGTCAATTTGGTTTATGAGACAAGCAGGAAGATATTTACCTGAATTTAGAAAATTAAGATCAGAAAATAAAGATTTTATAAAACTTTGTTTAAATAGTGAATTAAGTTCAGAAATAACCCTTCAACCAATTAAAAGATTTGATCTTGACTCAGCTATAATATTTTCAGATATATTAATGGTTCCTTTTGCCTTAGGGCAAGATGTTAATTTTATAAAAAATAATGGACCAAATCTAAGCAATTTTAACCTAAAGTTTTTTCTAAATAATAATGAAAAAGATTTTACTAAAAAACTCTCCCCAATATATAAAGCAATTGAAATTACAAGAAAAAAGTTGAAAAAAAATAAATCACTTATATCCTTTGTTGGCGCCCCCTGGACATTATTAGTTTATATGTTGGGATTAAAAAAAAATAAAAAAGAAATTGATTTAAACAAACTTAAAAGTAATATTTCAGAATTAGATATAATTTTTTCAGAGCTTACAAAATACCTTTGTATTCATATCAAAAATCAAATAAATGCAGGCGCTGATGTTGTTCAAATATTTGACTCTTGGGCTGGATTAATTCCTAATAAGAATATTAAAAACTATTGTTTTATTCCAAATAAAGAAATAGTAGATTTCTGTAAATCTAAAAGTATACCAAATATTTGCTTTCCTAAGGGAATAAAAAAACAATACAAAGAATTTAATGAAATAGTAAATCCTAACGGAATAAACTTAGATTTCGAGATAGATCCATTGTGGGCAAAGAATGAATTACAAAATGTCGTAATACAAGGTGGACTAAACCCGACTTTATTGCTTGAACCTGAACAAGTGATGATAGAAAGAGCGACGAAATATATTCAAGTTTTTAAGAACATGCCTTATATTTTTAACTTAGGTCACGGTTTACTTCCAGAAACAGATCCTGATAAAGTAAAAAAATTAATAAATTTTTATAGGAACTATTGATGGAAAAAGATCACCCAGAGGTTAAATTTGGTAAAACTGGAGTTCTTATAGTAAACCTTGGCACTCCGGACTCAACAGGCTGGTGGGATATAAGAAAATATTTAAAGGAATTCCTATCTGACAGAAGAGTGATAGAAGTAAATCCTATTGTCTGGCAAATCATATTAAACTTGTTTATTTTGACTTTTAGACCTTCTAAAACAGCACACGCATACAAAAAAATATGGAGAAAAGAGAGCGATGAGTCTCCTTTATTATATTTTACAAGAAACCAATCAAAAAAACTTAACGAGAAAATTGGAAATAAAGAAACCATTGTTGACTTTGCAATGAGATATGGAAATCCTAGTATTTCTTCAAGATTAATAAAATTAAAGGAAGAAGGTTGTGAAAATATAATTATTCTTCCGTTGTACCCACAGTATGCAGCAGCCACAACTGCTACAGTTTGTGATGAGGTTTACAGATCTTTAATGAGAATGAGATGGCAGCCAAGTTTACAAATTATCCCTCACTACGAAAGTGAGCCTCTTTATATTGATGCGTTAATTAAAAGTATTGATAAAAAGATTAATGAAATAAATTGGAAACCTGATTTAATTATTTCTTCTTATCACGGTATTCCAAAATCCTATTTTGCAAAAGGTGATCCCTACCATTGTTATTGCCATAAAACTACTAGGTTAATGACAGAAAAATTTAAGAAAGTAGATATAAAAACAACCTTTCAATCAAGGTTTGGACCTCAAGAGTGGTTAACGCCTTATACAGACAAAACATTAGAGGAATTGCCAAAAAAAGGAATTAAAAATCTATTAGTTCTATGTCCTGGTTTTGCATCTGATTGTGTTGAAACATTAGAAGAAATAAACATTCAAGGTAGAGAAAGCTTTCTTGATAGCGGAGGAGAAAATTTTGATTTAATCCCTTGTTTAAATGATAACTCCGATCATATCGAACTGTTTGAAAAGCTAGTAAGCAAATACTTATAGAATGAATTTGTATTTATTATTTAAGTCGCTACATTTAATCGCTGTTATTTCATGGATGGCGGGCTTGCTTTATTTACCAAGAATCTTTGTTTATCACTCAGAGTCTGATCACGAGTCACAAAAATCAGTATTTAAAACAATGGAGAGAAAGCTTTATAATTATATAATGATGCCTGCTATGTTACTATCATGGATTTTTGGTTTACTGTTAATTCACAGTCTTGGATTTACGATTTTTTCAGAATTGTGGATGCAGATAAAGACTATTGCAGTGACAATTTTGACTTATTACCACTTTACACTGGGAAGGTATTTAAATGATTTCGCTTTAGATAAAAACAAAAAATCATCAAAATTTTTTAGAATATATAACGAAATTCCAACGATTATCCTAATCGTAGTAATATTTATTGTAATATTTAAACCCTTATAATAAGGGGTTGAATTTTTTATAAAAACACATATATTTTAAGTACTTTCCTATAATTAAATTATCCCATGAACTTACAAGAACTAAAGCAAAAAAACCCTGCAGAGCTTATCATAGAGGCTGAAAAATTAGGCATTGAAAATCCAAGTACTCTAAGAAAGCAAGAAATTTTATTTGCTATTTTAAAAAAGCTTGCTGAAAAAAATGAACAAATCACCGCTACTGGTGTACTAGAAGTTCTGCAAGATGGATTTGGGTTTCTTCGCGCCATCGAATCAAATTACCTTCCTGGTCCAGATGATATTTATGTAAGTCCGAGTCAAATAAGACGGTTTGGTTTAAGAACGGGAGACTCTGTAGAGGGGGAAATAAGAGGACCTAAAGATGCGGAAAGATATTTTGCACTTTTAAAAGTAAATAAAATAAATTTTGATGATCCTGAAAAGGGAAGAAATAAAATAGCATTTGACAATTTAACTCCTCTCTACCCGAACGAAAGGATTAAATTAGAAGTCGAAATAACTAAAGTAGAAAAAAAACCGGACAACACTGCCAGGCTTATTGATCTTGTAAGTCCGATTGGTAAAGGACAAAGATCTTTAATAGTTTCACCTCCTAGAGCAGGCAAAACTATTATTTTGCAAAATATAGCTCAGTCTATTACCGCAAATCACCCCGAATGTTATTTGATGGTTTTGCTTATCGATGAAAGACCTGAAGAGGTAACTGATATGCAAAGATCTGTAAAAGGAGAAGTTGTTGCATCAACTTTTGATGAACCAGCTTCAAGACACGTCGCTGTAGCAGAAATGGTAATAGAAAAAGCAAAAAGACTGGTAGAACATAAAAAAGATGTTGTTATCCTTTTAGACTCTATTACAAGATTAGGAAGAGCTTACAACGCTGTCATACCAAGTTCAGGAAAAGTATTAACAGGAGGTGTAGACGCTAATGCACTACAGAGACCTAAAAGATTTTTTGGAGCGGCAAGGAATGTAGAAGAAGGCGGATCATTAACCATAATTTCCACAGCACTAATTGATACCGGTAGTAGAATGGACGAGGTTATCTTCGAGGAATTTAAAGGTACAGGTAATTCAGAACTTATATTAGATAGAAAAGTAGCAGATAAAAGAATTTACCCCGCTCTTGACATTACTAGATCAGGAACAAGGAGAGAGGAATTACTATTTGCAAAGGATGAGTTGTCAAAAATGAACGTTCTGAGAAGAATTATAAGTCCAATGGGAACTATGGATGGGATTGAATTTTTAATTTCAAAATTAAAAAATACTAAAAATAATTCTGATTTCTTCGATTCAATGAACAAGTCAGCGAATTAAAAATTATTGAATTGTTTGATTGTTGAAATTTATATCGTGTAAATAAAAACTTATTATATTTTCTAAAGTTTGGATTTTATCTTTAATAGTTAAAGCCTCTAAAAGCTTTTGCTTTTCTTCATTAGTAACTGGTGAAATCATAGATAAAGTATTTATTCTTTGACTTTTATCTAGTTTTTCAAACTCTTTCCAATTTAGCAACAAACCATTTTTTTTAAAAAAAATTTTGGCTTTGTTCATCAAGCTCTCAGTGTTTTGTTCTTCAGAATTATCTTTTAGATCTAATTCAAAATTTTTATAATCAACTTTAAACTCTCTATACAATTTTTCATTTTTTATTTCTTGCAAAATTTTGAATCTAGTTAAACCTGTTAAATTTATTAGTATCCTGCCATCTTGGCTTTCTCTTAAATCACTTATCTTACCCAAACATCCAATTTTATAAACATCGTCTCCACTTTTCTGAGACTGAACCATTCCCATAAGTTTGTCTTTTTTAAAGGTATCATTCACAAGATCCAGGTATCTCTGTTCAAATATATTTAAAGGAAGATTTGTCTTTGGAAAATAGATCACTCCACTTAAGGGGAAAACAGGAATTACACTGGGAAGATTTTTAAACATAGAATTATTATAATAAAATTTTTAGTTTAGCGATAGCGACATTTTATTAAGGTTGACCACTCTAGACTCCTTATAATATAGTTAATTCAATTGCGGGCATAGCTCAGTGGTAGAGCGTCTCGTTGCCAACGAGAAGGTCGAGGGTTCAAGTCCCTTTGCCCGCTCCATTTTAAGTTACGATTATTTATGAATGATTTATCAAATAAAAAATGTGTGCCATGCGAAGGAAATATTCCTCCCTTTGATAAAACAGAAATTCACAAGTATTTGAAAAAAGTCGATGGATGGGATGTAAAAAGTAACACGGATAAAAGTTACTATTTAATAAAAAATTTCAAATTTCAAAATTTTATTGAAAGCCAGAAATTTGTGAACAAAGTAGGTGAAATTGCGGAGACAGAAAACCATCATCCCGATATTCATTTTGGTTGGGGTTACTGTAAAATAAAAATTTTTACACATGCAATAAAAGGTCTTGCCGAGAGCGATTTTATTTTAGCTGCCAAAATAGACAAAATTAATTAATGATTGAAATGTCTTACACCTGTAAATAACATTTTAATTTTTGCTTTATTAGCAACATTTATTACCTCTTGATCTCTAATTGACCCTCCGGGCTGAACAATTATTTTTATACCCGCTTTTATTAGCGCTTGTATACCATCTGCAAAAGGAAAAAAAGCATCTGAAGCTGCAATTGAATTTTTAATCTTTCCTGATTGAAATTTCTTTGCTTTTTGAATAGCTAATTTACAACTATCTAGTCTACTAGGCTGGCCAGCCCCAATCCCAATAGTTGAAAAATTATTACATAAAACAATTGCATTAGATTTAACATATTTACTTACACTAAAAGCAAATTTTATTTCTGCTAGTTCTTTCTTATTGGGTTTTAGTTTCGTGACACATTTAATTTTTTTCTTATCTAGGATTATTTTGTTTTTATTTTGTAGTAAAAAAGATCCATCGAAAACCTTATACGACGAAATATTCTTTGGCTTGAATTTTGATATATCTATTATTCTTAAGTTTTTTTTCTTTTTTAATATTTTTAAAGACTCTTTGTCAAAACCCTTACCAAGTATAACTTCGAGAAAATTCTTTTTTATTTCAAGTGCAATATTTTTTTTAATTTTATAATTACACGCAATTACTCCGCCAAAAGCACTAATCGGATCACATGCATATGCATTTTTAAATGAGTCCATAGGATTTTTATGCACTGAAACCCCACAAGGATTTGCATGTTTTATAATAACTGTTCCAGCTATTCCTTTAATAGAATCAAGAATATCTAACGAGGCAAACATATCGTTAAAGTTATTGTAACTCAATTCTCTACCGTGAACTTGAGTAAATCCAAGTTTTTTATCTTCATAATCGTTTATATAAATGGAACTTTCCTGATGTGGATTTTCACCGTATCTTAACTTTTTTAGTCTTCGCCCAAAGATAGTTTTTCTTTCCGGAAATTGAATGTTTAATTTATTGTTAAACCAATTAGAAATCATTGCATCATAGTATGCAGTTAAACCAAATGCTTTAGAGGACATAATTTCCCTAAATTTTAATGATGTTGCTCCTTTGTTATTTTCTAATTCCCTGACAAGTAAGGAATAATCGTTTTTATTAGTAATTATTGTTACATTTTTAAAATTTTTCGCAGCAGCTCGAACCATTGTTGGTCCACCAATATCTATATTTTCAATAATTTTATTTGGACTCTTATTTCCAGTAACTACTTTTTGAAACGGATAAAAATTAACCACAATCAAATCTATCGAAGGATAATTTTGCTTAATCATTTCAATTTTATGAGATTTGTTCTTTCTATCATGTAAAATCCCAGCATGTATTTTTGGATGAAGTGTCTTTACCCTCCCATTTAGCATCTCTTTAAATCCAGTATAATGAGACAATTCAATACAATCGTATCCAAGTTTTCTTATAGTTTTATAAGTCCCTCCAGAACTAATAATTTTGATATTGTGTTTTTTAAGACACTTTAGTATGGAAGAAATATTTTCTTTATCAAATACAGAAATTAATGCGCTTTTAATTTTCAAATTCATTATTAAATTTTTCTCTTAATCTCCCAATTAAAAAACTTATCCTTATTAACTAGATTACCAGAAATAGTTATACAAGTATTATCTAATATTTTTTTTCCTCCTAAATAAATACTCTTCTCTATTTCAAG
>MDTA01213950.1_pt1 | contig 10096 bp, 15 predicted proteins | sample 811151 | NCBI WGS metagenome assembly MDTA01 (sample SAMN05326648, study PRJNA326480) | marine metagenome | isolation source: seawater | place: Indian Ocean: South | collected 2010 | reverse complement strand
GCTTCAGGAGCTGCTGCTTCTAACAGCTGCTTGACTCGATCTACTTCACTAGGAATGACCGAGAGTTGTACTTCATCATGAACGTAAGCACAACGTGTGTAATCGTGATCGTAGGTAAGACCAGCAGAATCAATCAGCTCCTGTCCTACTACCACCCAACGCTTGCTGATGATGGCTCCAGCAGATTGGAGTAAGTAGTTGAGTGAAGCGTGCTCTGCAGTACAGAAAACAGGACGCCCATCAAGAGCCCTAAGACGACCGCTAGTCCTAACTCGTTGTTTAACTGCATCAATAAGTGGCTCCAATCCAGGGATAGCGTCAAGGAACTTCCGACGTAGCTCTTGACCAAGTGTTTTCTTCTGAGCGTCAGACAATTCAGGCTGCAAACTATGACCTAACTTGACATCGCCAGCTCCATAGATAAAAGCGTAGCAAATGGTCTTTACTTGAGATCTTGTGCAGCCCACACGATCTGCATTTTGCTGATGAATATCACCGTTCATAACAACCTCAGCAAACGCCCCTTCATCGAAGCGTGCAAGGTAATGCCCTAAGCAACGTAATTCCAGGCCTTCTAAGTCAGCCCCAACCATTACCATGCCCTGATGAGGAACGAAAAGCTCCCTTGCCCATGGTGCGCTCACTACCTGTCCGAGGTTCGGACCACGGTGCGCATTACGACCCGTTTGTGTTGAGAGTGTGCAGCTGTGGTGGATGCAGCCATCGCCCTCAATAGAGTTGAACCAAGAGTTGGTTCCCTCCGATAGCTGCCCCAGCCACTTCTGCAATGTCAACAGACGGATAAACATCTCACACTCATCGTGCAGTTGCTGCTTACCTTGAGACAGAGCGACGTCTCGTACTTCACTAATAGAAGCCTCATCAACTTTAGGTTTACCTGTGTCGGTGACTTTGGTAAACCGAGCACCACGATAGTTTTGCAATGCCCAAGCAATGTGCTGACGTGACGTTGGATTGAATTCAATCAAACGCGTCATAGGCGCACCAGCTACATAACCTCTTTTTTTATCTGCACGCTTAGGGGTAAATACCTTACCCGGCACGTGTAAATAGATAGAAGTGATCTTTTGCTTGAGTTGATCAAACTCATCCTGAAGCGTAGTGCGGACCCGCACAGCGGCATCCATATCGAAACGAAACCCAGATGCCTCTTGTTGAGACATCAGTCCCGCCATAGTCATTTCAAGTTTTACGTAATCAGGAATCGGCATTTTTATTAAAACCAAAGGTCAAGGATTTTTCATCGAGCAACTTGTCAGCCCTTTGCTTATGACCAAGCTTGGCGATACTTTCCATAACTTTGAGTGTGTCCTCAGTCTTTGAGCCCTTCGGCATACGACTATGGACTACCTCAAATAATGGGAAGAAAACTTCAGCTGCTTCCGTAATCTCTTCAAGAGTAAGCGGATCGTTTTTCTTAGGCATAGTCATTCATTCTCCTTTGTAGTAGTTCATATAATTTGACAGTTACTTCTGTATCTTGAATACAGTAATCAAGCATCTCTGGCGTGTAAGTATCCCAAGCAGCGGGACCCTTACCAAAGTCACCTTTAAAACACTTTAGTCGGAATCCCCAGGCTTCGAGACTATGTCTGCCATATAATCTTTGAGGCATTCCCGTAGGTCTTCTTTCGTAGTCTCGATCGATAATTTTAGGATAATAGAGACGACTAAGAGTAAGTGTATCCACAACTTCACCTCGTGGTAGAAAGTCTGGAAATTGTTCTTTGAGGAGCGGAATATCATAACCAATAATATTATGTCCGATCAATACATCAGCATTCTCAAGTGCCTTGACGCCCTGTACAACAGCACGTTCAGGCTTGCAATCAAATACTTGTGCCTCTTCTACATTAGCGAGATCACGCATCACAATACAATGAATAGTTGATCCCTGACGAAGTAAACCGGTGCTCTCAAGGTCAAAAATAAATTCAGTTGTCATTTTGGATTTCGGAAGCGTCTTTGGGGTCATAGTCATCTGGGGTATGTTTTCCTTCATCGTGATAGAGCGTTTCATCAATTTTTCGATTTGCTCTTGAGTTAACTGCAAGTCTTGGATCTGGTTCATCAAAGTAAGGTTCAATAGCGATGGATAGTTCTCTTGCAAGTCTTCCTGCTCTACGGAATTCATCTTTGTAGTAGGGCTCCCAATCGTGGGCTAATACAACAAATTTCCGTATGCCCATGATGTGGGCTTGGAAGACAGAAGCAGAGAAGGGGTAGCGAGTTGTGTAGATCACAGCGCCTGTCATTGGTGTGCCCGTTCTGCAAGCAGCAGCGATGGCATAACAGACTGGATCGATTTCTATTTTGCTATCAGTAAGTATTCCTCTACCGTCACCCACAATCTCTCGATCACGGACGACAACACATCCGCCTTTGGCAATTGGATGAGAAGAACCTGCACCGACAGCTTTGGCAATATTAATAAAATATAGTTCTTTATTCTTGATATAAGTCGGATCACCTTTTGGAGCTGGCATATCACATTTTGGCATTTATATTCTTATATTAGGTAGTGAAACACTGGAATGCGGATACATGGAATATAAGAATTTTAAAAAAGAATGGGACATGTTTAATGAATGGACAGGTCAAGAAGACGATTGTTTGATTTCACAAAATGAGATTGAGAATCCATATCACAAAGATCCAGTGAATAGTCCAAGTCATTACACAGCTGGTAAGACAGAAGCGATTGACGTCATTGAAGATGCAATTGATAGCGCTCCAGATGTAACGTTTGGATTTCTACAAGGGCAAGTACTGAAGTACATGCTGCGTCTGTGGCTGAAGGAGAACCCCTTGGAAGATGCAAAGAAAGCACGTTGGTATTTAAATCGACTTATCGAAAAGGGTGATAGCGCCTGATAAGGCGCAAATCAACAGCGTTTAAACTTAAATAAACCGTTGTCATAAGTAAGAGTTTCATGCTCTTGCTTATGTTCGAGTAGATGCTTATAGATCAAATGAGATGGCAATGTCGTATGCTTGAACTGCACAGTAATTCCATCTAAAAACTCCTCATGGGTAGGGTCATACCACCTAATTGGTCGCAAGCATTCCCAAGGATCAAGTCCTTGAGAGACCCAAGCGTTTAACTCTTCAAGGCGAAAAGCAGTTTTTAAAATGTGTGCTTCATGTGCTTGATTAAGTGGCAGCGAGGCAAACTCATTGTTTACAAGCAAGGCGTGCTTCCACATAAGAGTTCCGTCTTTCTGAATCAGACGACAAGGGTGTACCTTGTTGCCAGATGGAAGACAGTAAAAAGCATTCGGTGATATGTGACGAGACATCAGACATCCCCCCGATGCTCTTCATAGTGCTCAAGATCTTTGGCCCAACAGTCACCAGCAAATTCGTTATAAATTACACGTCCAATATCTCGGAAGTTATTGTAGAAAAGACTCACTTTATCAATGTCACTAATGGCCTCATCTAGCGGTGGTCCATAGATCAGGACGTTCCAAGTAGAAGGGCAGACAGATTCGAAACCTTTGCTCGTAGCGCGAAGTTGTTTAACCCGCCGGAAAGGAATGCAAATAGGATAGTCCCAAATAACAGGAGTGGCACGCACGATCTCACTAGCAGACGTAAAGAAAACGAAGCTTTTGATGTGGTTGTTTCGGTATTCATTGATCGTTTTGTTTAACCAGATTCGTGTATTACGTACAGCACCTTTAGGAGCAACCCAGACATTGCCATGCCAATGCTCTTGCAGAGGATTGATTTCCACTGATGGCACAGAGGTGGCATCGACAAGAACTTGCTGGACAGGATCACTAGTTGGATCAAAGTCAATACTGCCCATCACCGCCCGTGCTCGTTCAATGAGCTGAGGCGTCGGATAAAGAGGAAGCTTGAGTCCGCTTTCTTTTAGCTTATCCTGTAAATTCTGCTGCGATCGATCGGAAGCTTTCTTGGCTCCCACCTGCTTCGACTGCAAATGTTCTTGTTCCAGCATCACTGATTAATGTAATTAAGACGTTTTTTGAGTAATCATTTTCGTCAATCTCTTCTAACAATTTACGCAAGAATGTAACTACTTGATCATCTTCTGATGATTCAGCAGACAATAGATCAACCTCTACATCAGCACCACTCATATAAGTAGTGGAGTCATTCTGTAAATTAATTACTAAGCTGCCAGCACCTTTATTAAGAATGCCATTGCTTGCGATATTAATCAGATCAGTAAGGATGAGTTCAGCAGTAGCAGCGAGAAATTTTTGTTCTTGCTCCTTTTCCTCACCCCACTTTTCTGACTGAAGTAATCGTTGAAGTAAATCGGTACGTCTTGACATAACTAAATGACTCTTGTTTAAGGATAAGTAAATTAAAAGTCTGATGTGGGGTTGTCATCATCAGTTTCATGATCTTCTGGTTGATCAAATAAGCCAGGAGAGTTAGGTTTCGTTTGACTTATGTGTCTTCCTGCAAGCATGTCAACCATAACTGCCTCAAATCTTTCATCAAACATTGTGTTTGGATTAAGGATTAAATCCTCACGTTCTACAAGGGCTTCAGCATCAAGCAGCTTTTCTTGTTCTTTAATAGCTTGCTCCATCACATATTCGGATACTTGCTGCTTGAGAGTATGAAGTTCACAAGCCAGCTCAAAGCTTTCTAGATAGCTGTCGTGATCTACAAAGACTCCAACATTTTGCGGAATAAGGTGAAAAGGATTGCAGCAATACTTATTACCACAAGTGGTTTTAACACCGCTAAATCCAAGATCACCCCAAGTAAACCACATAGCAACGCGCTGAGGGTGATGCTGTGTAGAACTCGATATTCCATGTCGTCTCCATGCAAATTGCGGTTGTTTTGTACGTTTGTTGACACATCCCTTCCATTCCCAGCATTCATCGGGTGCACCGATTTCAACTTGGGACCAGAACTTCAATGCTTTAATTCTATTCTTTTTAAGAAGTTTTGATATGTCAAAAGACATACGCCCTTCACGGGCACCAGCTACACAGCGCACGCAAGCTTGGTGGCTGTCATAACGCATACTGTGGGTAGAGTATGCGCCTAAAGAGTGACCTGTGTAGAGACACAGTTCACCTTCTTCAGCAGTATTAGAAAGCTGTCTGATGCGCCTTCCGTAGGCATGCCCACCACGTTTTTTTGATGGTTGCGCTTCAGCCATAGGAAGCACCTTCAGGCTTAACGTAACTACCACCTAATGCTGGATACTGCTCGTCATCAGGCAGTGGATCCAACTGATTGTTAATCATGTACTCATAACGAGTACTATTTTCGTATTTAATACGAACGAGTTTTGATCGTGGAGTGTAATACTCAGGCCGACCAACAACTAGTGCTGTCATGTCATTTGTTTTAACACGGACACGCAGCCCAATTTGAATCTTAGAAGCAAGCATATAAATACCTTTCTTTAACTAAAGTGTAATCAGAAATCGTTCAAGATATGACTTTCGTCAATAGGATCGTTCTTTGGTCTTTGCCAAATACGAACCGATCTTGATTTACCTGTCGTTTTATCTTTGCGACTAGTGATTAATCGTCGCCAGCCCATTGATTGCAAAACGTCAGCTACACGTCGTGACTCACGGCGAGATTGACTACGAGGGTCAAGCTCTAATGCATGAGACAAAACGTCTGCAGCGGTGACCTCAGGTCGAAGTGCTACGTATGCAGCAATCTTTTCGAGCCAAGGATCGGGATCTCCAAACTCCTGAATATAATCAGCAATATGAGCGATCTCTCCACTGTTGAATTCATATCCAACATCGTCGCGGTAAGCGTGTACCGCTGCCGCCCATAGACTATCACGCTCAGAGATTAATTGCTTCCATGGGATCTGAAATCCAGCACCGACTTCAAGAGGAACAAAGCGTCTATTACCTGTACTATCTACAAGGAACTGGTTCCTATTAGTCGTCCCAATCATTACAAACCGCCGTGGCAGCTTAGATGGCAGCGATGCATAGGGATAACGCACTTCATCTACCCTGCTAGTCACAAGGTTCTTGAAGTTCTCAATATTCTTAATTGAAAAGTAGTTATCAATCTCAGGAAGCTCTAGCAGCCATGCAATGTGCAGGCGGTACTGCTCCTTCATCAAAGTATCTAATGATGTTGTAATCTCAGCAAATAAAGATTCAGGTACTAAGTTCCGAGCAAACATTGATTTACCAACGCCCTGTGCACCAACTAAAATTGGTAGCCAAGACATGGATGCTCCAGGGTTGTAAGCACGAGCAACTGCGCCAATCATCATGCGTTGCATGGCAAGAGTGGCAATGCTTTGTTTGTTGCCTAAAAAGATCTCTCCAACTCGATCCCAATCAGGATGAGGTATGGAGTTAGCAGCACAGCCATCGAGGTAACGAGTAATTGGGCAGTAGCTATTTTTCTGAGCTGCGTACTGAATAGCTGACTTGATTCGAGGCTCAGGTATAAACACCCCGTATTCACAAGACATCTTGGTCGTCATTAGATCAAGGTCCATGCCTTCAAGCTGAACAACCTTGCCCTGCGGATCGTCGTACTCAATCGCATTGGTCAAGCGGTTCTTACGAAGACCAGAAAGAATGCTCTTAACTTTGTCAACATCAGCTTCTCGCTCTTTTGCTAAGTCATCACTTGATCGCTTGGGGCGACCTCGTTTCTTTGGTGCCTGTTTCGCATCAGGTAGCGGTTCTGGTTCAAAATCCATATGCATTCCTCTGTTGTGAGATATAACTTCTTCGAAACTGACAATAGGATCAGTTTCTGTATAACCAACTGCACCACCTGCAGCTCCAAAACGAAGTTGTGAAGGAAGCTGTTTAGTCCAGTTAGGGTCTTGCTTCTTAGCAAGTGAATACAGTTTAGTGTGCCCGGCATATCTGCCGAGACCTTTCCATTTAAAAGGGCGAATGTTTTCTTCTTTGTGGCCATGATGACCACGCAAGACCCATTCAACCCAATCGTCAAATAGAACTGTACCAACACCAGCGCAGGCAGCCATGACGGGGACAAAGTAAGACTCATATTCGTCATCACTTGTCGGAGCTAGAAACTCCTGTAGAAGCCATTGGCACCGTTTGATATCGATGTCATCGCACTCAGAGTTGGAGTACTCTGCAGGCTCGTCATAGTCGATGTCAGCAAGCAGAAAGTTCGGTACGTGAGCACCTTCATTCACCTTGGTGACAGAGCTGGTGTTGCCATACCAAAGCCGCTCAGGCTTTTGACCACAGTTGTCTTTCATCTGATCCAGACCGAGGTCTGCGAGCAGTCGATTAACAATTAACCAGTACGCAGCTCGGTGCTTACTCGTTGTGTGTAGGTCAAGTCCTAACGGAAAGAGTGCTCGAAAGCGATGCTCTTCGTTGGTATGACTTGCAGATGTGTAGGTAGCAAGGCACCAATCCTTAGCGGTCTGAGTAGTCCAGAATGCTTCAAGGGTGGTGTCACCGTCGAAGTCGAGGACTACAAGGTTGCTACCTGCTGCATTATCAGCTTTTCGATGCTTCTCACGAAAATGGGTGGAGCACCAGCCATAGCCAGCCTTCACCCAATCCAGAAGCCAATCAATTTCTACGAGAATGTTTGACCATCCACGTGCAACCAGCTGTGGGTTGCTTTTATTTTGGCAGTTCTTGTTGACTGCTACTTGCAGAATTTTCTTCGTCACTCTCCATATCATGAAACTGTTTACAACGCTTTAGAAACTTTGCTTCAAACCGATCCATCTGTTCGCCATCAATAAAGATGCCTTGAGATGTTTCAGGAGTTGAAACGATAATCAAAGCTGCGTCACACTTATATCCAGTTCGCTCTTCTAATGCGAGGCGGTAAGCCGACATCTGTTGAGCACACTTTTGGTATTTCCGGAACCCACCAAAACCTATACGGTCACCCTTTTCAGGAAACACAGAGGAGTAGGGAGCGTTGCTGGTCTTGAAGTCAGCGATGACTTTGACGCCACCGATTTCTCCAATCAAGTCAGGGCAACCGGCATAGAGATGCTCAGTGCTCCAGACGTAGGCAACTTCACGATCGTCAGAACGAAGGTGATTCCAGTCAGGTCGCAAAGGGCGCTCTGACCAATGCAAAACGTCAAACCAATCAAGGTACTCCGTAATGCCATTCCAGAAGTCTTGATATTGATCAGGAACTCCAGGATCTAAACCGCGAAGATAATTTTCGCATCCCAAGTGTATCGCAGAACCACGGGTTGATGCTTCTTCAAGAGCACCTGGATTATTTTGTTGCCAAGTTCTAAGACTTGCTTTGGATTTTTCAGTCTCAGTAGCAGAAAGGACCGTGGTCACACTCGGCATATAGAGACCACTACAGAGGTATTTACGATAGCCACTAGCAGTTTGAATCCTGTAGGGCTTATCAGTAATCATCCTCTGTCACTTGTTCTTGGAACTGCGACGAATACGTTGTGCTTGGATCTGTAACTGCGGTCGTTGCTTGAAACGTGGCATATAACTGCCCCACTGCTTGACCGCAGGCATCAACAACTTGAGCAACTGCATTCATCTGCTGAGTCAGTGCTGCTGTTTCTTGACGAAGCGCGGCAATTTCCTGACGCATAGCAATGCAGTGGTCCATCAAACTAGGTTGACGAACTTCAGGCTTGGTAGAAGCTGGTGCAGGAGGCTGCTGAGGCGCTGCCTGTGCTTTAGCTCCTTCAATAATTTGAGCCAGCCTTGCCTGCATTTCAGGAGGCAGGCCGTCGGTATTTACATTAGACATCGTAACTAGAATTAATTTTTTTCTTGAGGTTGGCAGGGGTGAGGATGGAGCACTTGTAACCAGGGAAATACTGTTTAACCCATGCCGGGGCAGTTATTTCGTCTGGCTCATTAGACACAGAGACATAGACAGTCTCAATTGCTTCATCGACGTAGTGTGGTCTATTAGAACTCTTGCTCATTTTCTACCTTTTTCTTTTGTGTTTTTGGTGCAACATAGGCTCCGCGCTTATCCGTTCCGCCAGCAGGCAAACCTTTTTCATCAGTTTGACGTCCGTCAAAAGGATCCTTTCCTTCAAAGAAGTTGGGTAGCCATACACTATCTCGTGAGGTCTTCCATTCGGAAACAATTTTATCCGGTACTTTACGTACCTTCGGAAGGATTGAGTATGTAGTTTCCAGGCCAGCACCTTTACGGCTGATCTTAATTGAGAAATTAGCGAGCCCATCATCAGTCCAAGTGTAGTCTTCAACTTCTTGCAGGATTTCAGTCAGCTGCTCACGAAGCGATTTTTGCTCGATAAATAGGACTTCAAGTCGTCCTCTAGAAGCAGATGTTGCAACCCAAGCAAGGAATCGTCTTGGCTTAACGTATGTGCCATCAATTTTGGGGCGGTCTGGTTTGGACCAGTCAGTCTCTCTGGCGATGTCATCAGGCTGCCCAGGATGAGAGCGAGTAACCACGTAACCAGAAAAACGAAGTTCACCGTTATCGCCGCGAGCTTCACTGGCGTACTGCCAGCCCATGATTGCATGACCGGTTTCATAACAACCCAGCAATCGGAACTCTTCAGATTCTCCATCTTTGAGTGAGCTGGGCTTCCAGTAAGGTTGAGGTTCACGGGTTTCAATTTTGTCTTTGGGAGCCTCCAGAAGTTCGGGAGGCAGAACTTGTAGCGTCATTTGTATTATTCATGGACCTTCTAAATATAAGTAATACAATAGATAAATGTGAGATTATTTATCATGCGATTTGCAGGGGAATTTAAACTTGATCCAGCTTTAGAAAATGCATTTGCAGAGCAAAAAGCATTTGAATTAGGAGGTGCAATGAGCGGCGAAGGGAGCTATCAAGCAGCTGTTCCACCAATGGTGACGATACAATTGCTCAAAGACTTTTTAGGACAAAGAACAGGTCAAGGAACATTAGATGACGCTTACGTGAGAGGGGTGCCTGGAATCGCGAAACCGATAACACCGGATACAGTAAGGCCATCTGACAACAATATATATTTTGGGGACATCCATACCTTGTAAATTTTGTTGCAACAAAAAAGCCCCATATAGAGGCTCTGGGGTATTCAGTTAGTTACCAGTGATCAATAGTCCGGTACCGGATCAACATCTGCTGC
>MDTA01207799.1_pt1 | contig 10096 bp, 10 predicted proteins | sample 811151 | NCBI WGS metagenome assembly MDTA01 (sample SAMN05326648, study PRJNA326480) | marine metagenome | isolation source: seawater | place: Indian Ocean: South | collected 2010 | reverse complement strand
GCAGCCCTTGCTGAGCGTCACGGTGATGAACAACTCTCCCCGCTCGTCACCTCTCCATGGAGCCTTGCCGTGATCGCCGCCATGATCGCAACGAAACGCCCTTCTGTCGGGATGACAGTCGGCCTCGGACTCATCGGAGCCGCATCTCAGCAACTTCAACAGAGAGCCCCCGACCTCACCGATAGCGAAGCTCGAAAAATTGTCATCGGTGGAACTCAGGCAACCGCAACTGCTCTTGGGCGCGCAATTCGGCGCGTGTGGTGGCCACTGCTCATAGCGCTCTGTCCGATCTCTCGCAGCGCCCGGCGCCTCCTTACCGCCTCAGCGATGTTCGCAGTCACGCCGATGGTTGTCGCCGACGACATTGCCCACGGGGTTGGCATCTGGTCGGGCGTTGTCAAACGTCGACGATTCGGACCCGTCATTCCCGTGCTTCGCCGCAGCCGACCACAACCAGCGAGCCCCACCCCGTAACCTTTCAACTATGACGGTCTCGCTCACCGTCGACCGCACGAGATGGTCGGCACATCTGCACCACACCCTTGAGCAGATTCGTGCCGTTGCGACACCAGTGCCAGTCGTCAAAGGAAATGGCTACGGCTTTGGCCGGCACGCCCTTGCCAAGATCGCTGCAGAGGGGTCAACAACCATCTGTGTGGGAACCATCCAAGAGCTCGACGGAATACCCGAATCGCTCACACCCGTCGTGCTCACACCAACATTGGCCGGGCCAAAACGCTCAGCGATCCTTACCGTCAGCAACGAAGCTCACATCACGCCTCTCGTCGGTTCTGACCAACGAGTAATCATCAAACTTGCATCATCAATGCACCGCTACGGGGGGTCATCGTCGCTCGTGCAACACGCACTCGATGGCGGACTTGACGTCGCAGGAGTAGCGATTCATCTTCCACTCATCGCGACAGACGACGAGCGGGTTGCTGAAGTCAATGCGCTCTTGGACCCCATCCCGACCTCGATACCTGCCTGGCTCAGTCACATCGATCCATCACTTATTGCAAGTCTTCCCGATTCTCGGACGTACCTTCTACGGGCTGGCACCACCCTGTGGCACGGTGACCGCGGAGCACTGCACTTATCGACAGATGTCATTGATCTTCGACCTGTCCGAGCCGGCGATCACGCCGGATACCGACGAACTGACGTCATCGAAGACGGTCACCTTGTGATGGTGGGAGCGGGAAGCGCCCACGGTGTGCACCCACTTGCCGATGGGAGAAGTCCATTCCACTTCAATCGGCAGCGCGTCGACATGTTCGAACCCCCGCATATGCACACCACCATGCTGTTCATTCCTCGACACACCGCTCCACCAGCCATCGGTGACACCATCGACCTGCAACGACCTCTCACGCAAACGATCATTGATGAAGTGATCTGGGTCTAAACCGTCTGACCGCGCGATATCAGCTCATTGCGGCGCGACGAGCCGACCGAATCGCAACTGCACCCGCACCGATTAATGGGCCACGATCAGCGAGGCGGGTAGAAGAAATTCTCGGCATATGCCCGTGAGGACGATGCACGTAATCGTCGAGCTCGAGCTGTGCTGCATTAAAGAACGTCGCACCGAAACCGAGAGCGACGGCACCGCCTACCAGGACAAGATCGAGATCGAGAGCGTTGCAGATCATCGCTGCTCCGCGACCGACATACCGCCCCGTTCGTTGCATGATGTCATAGGTCGGCTCCGACGGGGGCCTACCGGTGATCGCCTCAATTGCAAGCCCTGAGGCCTCTGCCTCGAGACACCCGCGTGCACCGCATCCACATCGCCGACCGCCAGGTTCAACGATGAGATGACCGACGTGACCTGCGTTTCCACTGTCGCCGTCAAGCAGATCACCATCAACAAAAATGCCCCCGCCAATTCCGGTTGACACCGTCATCGCGCAGAAATTTCGTACCCCTTGCGCTGCACCGAGCCAACCTTCCGCCAGCGCAAGCGCCTTCGCATCAAGATCACCGTAAACCGGCAGTCGAGTGAGGTCTGCGAGAAATTGGCGCAACGGAAATTCATTCCATGACGCAATATTCACCGGTGACACCAACTCGCAATTTCGTTCAATCGGCCCTGCACATCCGATGCCAATTGCGCGGACAATTTTGCCGTGGTGACTAGATGCCCGGTCCATCTGTTCGGTAACAATTCCTGCGAGAGCAGCGAAATGTGACTGCGGCCCAACGTCAGGATCAACCTCAACTCGAGCACGATCGACGAGTTCACCCTTCAACGTGACAAGCCCCGCCTCAAATTTTGACCCACCGATGTCAACGGCACAAATGAGTGACGACTCAGCGGAGGAATCTGCGGCATCGGAGGTAAAGGTCGCATTCATCAGAGTTCAGGAACTCCCCCAGCAACAAACACACTCGGGATGCCCCCCGTATGGATAAAAACGACATTATCTCCTGCGGCCCACTCTCCGGCGGCGTCACGCCCAAGCACACCCGACAGACCCTTGCCAGAGTAAACCCGATCGAGCACCCACCCACCACGTCGAGCAGCCCAACGAATTGCATCGTCGGCAGCACGTGTTGGAACCGCATAGTCATCGCCCAGCCAGTCGCCGTCGACAACAACGTCTGTCTCCTCAACGACTGACCCGGGAGGACAATTCGGAAGGAGTGATAAGGCCTCATTTGCAAGAGTGGTCACATCTGGTGACCCGATCACCACACCTTTGGCAACCCCGACTGCGATGACCGACGGCGCCGGCATGCCGATAGCCCTGCACACTGCCTGACCGGCAACAAGCCCAGCGTGGGTACCACCGCTCGACGAGGTATGCACCACAGCGGAAACGTCAACCCCCTCGGCCAAGAGTTGTTGGGACAGCTCCAGATATCCAGCGATATAACCGATAGCACCGACAGCGGTCGATCCGCCGATCGGAATTGAATACGGCCGCATTCCATCAGCGGCGAGTGCATCGGTGACCGACTCTCGAACGAGCTCCAATGCTCCCCAGTGATGGTCAGGCTCACCCGTGAAATGCAGTTGCGCTCCGAACAACGCGTCGAGTAACTGATTGCCTTCCAAACGTTCAGGTCGCTCACCTGAAAGCACGAGGTGAACATCAAGTCCTAGCAACGCCCCAGCGGCGGCCGTCATACGGCAGTGATTCGATTGCCCAGCACCAACAGTGACGAGAGAGAGTGCGCTCTCCGCTCGGGCGGCGCCACACAGAAACTCGAGTTTCCGAACTTTGTTACCTCCCACTCCCAGACCCGTGAGGTCGTCACGCTTGACCCACAACTGGGCGCCAGAGTCAAGAACGGGCCCGCGTTCTAAAGGAGTGACTCCTGGAACAAGCGAAGCACGGGCAACGCCTTGAAAGAGATTGCCTGCGCCTCCGATTTCACTCATTCCCGCATGCTACGTCGTCGCCGTACGATGTACCTCAGACATGACAACCGACTGGAATCCGTTGCTCCGAAACCAATTCGATGAGCCCTATTGGTCAAACCTGATGACGTTCGTCCAACATGAACGTTCACAGCATGAGGTCTATCCTCCGCAGCCTGAAGTGTTTGCCGCTCTGCACCTCACCTCGTTCGCTAGTACCCGGGTCGTCATTCTCGGTCAAGACCCGTACCACGGGCCACGACAAGCCCATGGTCTGTGTTTCTCTGTACGACACGGTGTGCCGAAACCTCCCTCGCTTCGAAACATCCACCAAGAACTCTCCGACGATGTCGACGTGGACATTCCCAGTCACGGCTCGCTCGAGCAATGGGCATCGAACGGCGTCTTACTGCTGAACACCACGTTGACAGTTCGAGCCCATCAAGCTGGGTCGCATCAGGGAAAAGGCTGGGAACGATTCACCGACCGAGTGATTGAAGTCGTTTCAAACAAACCGTCTCCCGTGGTGTTCATACTCTGGGGGGCATCGGCTCGAAAGAAGCGCAACATGATCGACACCGACCGGCACACCGTGATCGAGTCAGCACACCCTTCACCCCTCTCTGCGCACAACGGATTTTTCGGTTCGCGACCATTTTCTCGATCGAACGAGGCTCTCACCCAAGCAGGCCTCCAACCGATCGATTGGAGGCTGTGATGCTGGGGCTTCCACATTGGATCGAACTACGCGCGATTCGCCGTCTCCGTCAACATCCGCTCGGCGACCTTTTTGTAAGCAGCGCCCACCGCTACCAGCAACATCGATCGGCAAACGCAGTAGCCCTCATCGCCTACTACGGGTTCCTCACCTTGTTTCCTGCGCTCCTCCTCGCAACGACCGTGCTCGGCTTCGTGCTCGACAACAATCCGTCGCTTCGAGAAGACATCGTCGATACTGCGGTCGCTCAAATTCCCGTGATTGGTAGCGAGGTTCTTGTCGAAACTGGCGGACTTACTGGCAGTTCTATCGCAATCGTCATTGGCGTTGCCGGTGCTCTCTGGGGCTCAACGCGAGCATTCGTCGCGCTACAGAACGCCCTTGACGACATATGGGAAGTTCCTCTCGATGAGCGACACAACCTCGTCATTCGGCGAGTCCACGGACTCGTCGGGCTTCTCGTCATCGCAGCTGGGCAAGTCGGAACTGTTGTTCTCACGAGCATCGCTGCTTACGCCGAAATCGGCTTCATCAGCCAATCGCTTATCACCCTCGGCACCGTTGCGGTGAACACTGCAATTATCGGCACGATGTTCCGGTATCTCACCGCTGCCTCCGCAACATGGAAAATGGTTCGTGCGGGAGCCGTCCTCGCAGGATTTGGTTTCACACTCTTGCAATTTGCGGGGACTTCGATCGTCGCCCGATTGCTCTCGGGAGCGCAGGGCGTCTACGGAACATTTGCATCTGTTTTCGCACTTACTGCGTGGATTTCATTTCATGCTGCGATCACGTTGTTCGCAGCCGAGATCAATGCAGTTCGTGTTCGAACACAATCATCATCAAATGGTGAAACGCCCGATCTCAACAACATCGCTAGCTGAGCGCCCAAGTTCGATGACGTGCCTCTGAACCCAGCTGGGCCGTCGCTCATTCGAATTTCTGGGATGCCAGCGTCCGCAGGAGTATGCCAGGAGTCGCGTCCCGACAGCACCGATATCGACTCGCAGTAATGTTATTGCGTTGGTGGGGTGTTCGTCTTAGTGATAATGGTTGCCGACCCTTCCATCACCTTGTGGACTGGACATCGGTGAGAAACATCGATGAGCCGCTCACGTTCCTCTTCAGTGTGCGCACCGTTGAACGAAATGGTTCGAGTAAAGGTCTCGTGACCGCGTTCCCGTGAATGATCCACAGTTACCTCGAGGTTCTGAACATCCCAGCCTTTGCGCTCGGCGTACATTCGAATCGTCATCGAGGTGCACACTGCGAGAGCGGCGCCCAGCAACTCAAACGGATTGGGTCCGAGATTTTCTCCGCCGAGGCGCTCCGGTTCGTCACTAATCAACGAATGGGAACCCATCATGACGCGATTTGCATAGCGGCTCCCGTCGGTCTCAATAGCCTGCACAGATAGAGATGAAGTCACAAGAAACGACGGTACCAGTCGGAGGTTTCACCGGCCGACACTGCAATACTTCGCCGTGATGGCTTTAGTGAGCGAATCCGTCGTGGACAGGGCTATTCATATACCCGATGTCGCCCACGTACCTATCGATCTCTTGAGTGATGAGACAGTCGTCAACGCCATATCCGCTATCACCTCGACCGCTGCTGCGCTGATCGGTCTCGTACCGGCAGCGCACCGACAGGCACAGGAACGTTAGATGACGCACGTGGTTACCGATCTCTTTGTGTACGGAACATTGCTTCCGGGTGACGTCAGGTGGCCTCTTCTCGAACGCTACGTCACCGGTGAGGGCAGGCCTGACGCTGTATCGGGGCTGCTGTATGACACCGGTCTCGACTATCCAGCAGCAATATTTGACGAATCTGCAACAGAGCTCATTCTCGGTCGTCGCTACTCCCTTCGAATCGATGTCATCGAGGAGGCGCTTCGAGAGCTCGATATTGAAGAAGACACCGTTGATGGCCTCTACACCCGAGTCGAGGTGACAACGCAGAACGGCACGAAATGTTGGGCCTACGCCTACGGAACAGGTCTTGATCTCACGCCGATTCCGTCTGGTAATTGGTTTGATCGGCCACCGAGGCCCCCACAGCAGTTCAACGGTTGAAGACTGTCGACATCGCTCAGCTCACCGACTCCTCCTACTATTCGCTCTGAAGCACTACGTCCTGCGGACCACTAACAGGTTCCATGAAAGACTGACCCATGCATCCAGCATTCGACCCTGAAAGAAATCGAGTCACCAGACAACTCGGAGTTTCCATACCAATCGTGCAAGCACCAATGGGCTGGATCGCGCGAAGCCAACTCGCATCGGCGGTTTCCGCAGCCGGTGCGTGCGGCATCATCGAGACTTCGTCTGGGGAACTCGCCGCCGTCAAAGAAGAGATCAAGCGAATGAAAGATCTCACCGATCAACCATTCGGTGTCAATATCGCTCAAGCATTTGTCAAAGACCCTGAGATCGCCGACTTTGTTATCGAGCAGGGAGTCAGATTCGTCACCACTTCTGCCGGGTCACCGACGAAGTACACAACAACATTGAAGGCCGCCGGTCTAACCGTTTACCACGTAGTTCCCACGTTGCAGGCTGCCCTGAAAGCCGTCGATGCCGGAGTTGATGGTCTCGTCGTCGAAGGCGGTGAAGGTGGCGGATTTAAGAGCCCGACGCCGGTATCCACCATGGTGCTGCTGCCTCTCATTCGGTCCCACGTCGATGTGCCCATCATTGCTGCCGGTGGCATCTGCGACGGCATGACGATGGCAGCGGCGTTCGCCTTAGGCGCCGAAGGCGTCCAGATGGGAACACAGATGGTCGCTGCAACAGAATCGCCGGTTCACGACAATTGGAAACAAGCGATCGTGAGCGCAGCGGAGACCGACACCATTTTCCTCAACGAACGATTCTCCCCTGCGCTACGCGCATTGCGAACCGGTCGATCTGAGCAACTTTCACACGCCGACCACAACGTCTTCGGTGAATTTGGGAACGCAAAAGATCTTTACTTTGGGGGCGACATGGAGGCCGCTATCGCCCTCTCAGGTCAAGTTGCTGGGCGTATCGACGAGGTCCGGTCGGTTGGCGACATCATTTCGTCGACCATCGACGAATTCACAGCAACGGTTGCCCGTCTCTCGTAAGGAATCACTCGCCTCGGTATTGCGGTTCGCGATGAGACGCGAATGCGTTGATCCCCTCCCGGCCATCAACAGTTGCCATCGCCTTGACGATCTCTTGTGCTTCGCGTTCACCCGCCTCTTCGAGTGATGACTCATAACCTTCGTAGATGAGGCGCTTCGCAACACCAATTGATCGTGAAGCACCCGCAGCAAGACTTTCCGCTAGTGAGGTCGCAGTCGAATCGACATCTTCATCAGGAACCACCATGTTGACGAGCCCCCAATCGAGAGCTTCTTGAGCACTCAACACTCGGTTGGTCAACGTCATTTCCATCGCTCGACGCAACCCGATATGGCGAGCAAGGAAATACGTTGAGGTTCCGTCGGGCGTCATCGCTACCTTGGTGTACCCCACCGTGAACTTCGCAGACTCGCCAGCAACCACGAGATCAAATGCGCACATAAACGACAGACCTGCACCACCTGCTGCACCACGAACTCCAGCGATAAACGGTTTCGGAACTCGATTCATGCGATAGGTCGCAGCGTGGTAGTCGGTGACGAGCCCAGAGGCGATTGCGGGGAGTCCATCACCGAGCGATGCGAACTCTTTCAGATCGCCACCTGCACAAAACACCTTGCCTTCGGCTGTCACCGCTACCGACTTAACAGTCGGATCATGTTCGACTGCAATCATCACTTCCCGAATATCTTTCGCGAAATCGACGTTCAGTGCATTTGCCCCCTCAGGGCGGTCGAGACGAAGATAAGCGACGCCGTCAGCGACTCGGTACGACATGGTTGAAAGATTCATCTCACCATGTTGGCATTTCACCCCAGCTGACGAAGAAGTCGAACCGCGCTGACCTGATGCGCAACTCCGAGTTCTTGGGCGAAAACTGCGAGCCGCAACTCCTCGATCATGAAACCGAGTTCCTGAAGAGTGACTGGCTCTGCGCCATTCGGGTACTCCGCAAGCCGCTCAGCGAAGCGACGTTCAACCGGCGCTACCTCCCGCATACCGGCAAGATCGCGTTCTACCCTGCCGGCGAGGTGTTGAAGCCGGTAGCGAATTCCATTCACCCAGCGCTCAAGGTCGTCGATACGCTCCATGCCGACCTTTGCCAACATCCCTGGGCCAACGAGACGGTCGAGATGATCATGGGCATCAGTTCGAATGCTCACGGCTCCAGGAGCTCGCAAGCGTTCGAGTATCTCAACTGCGTGGCGAGCAATGTCAACGATCGCAAGACCTTGATTCACGAGGTCAATAAGCTCCAACGGCGACTTCGTCCGCATCGCCTGGCACAACACTTCGAATTCGGGCAGCGATCTACTGACACCATGTTGCTGGATGATGCGGTCAGCGATTGCGGTGATCGCATCATCGAGAAATGCTTCAACCCCAAGCCCGACCAACGAAAGACCGAGTTGGCGATCATTATCGATCATTCTTCGAACTGGGCCTCGCGCCGGACTCGCTGCGAGCAACAACAACCGACGAACACCCTCATGCAACAGTCGCTCGGCGAGCACTTGGTCGGTGACGACGCGAAGCGAAACGCTGTCACCCCGGTCGAGCAAAGTCGGATACGCCCGCAGCATTTCGTTGCCGTTAGTCCACTCCAAAACGTCAGGCAGAGTGCCGAGATCCCACTCGGTAATTCCACTCCGCTCATCGATCGGGGCCGATGAGGCCAGCATCTGACGGGCTTGGGGACGCACGATGTCGCGAATTGTTAACAAGTCGTCACCAAATGCATACACCTCACCGTCGGCATCACTCACCACGATGTGAATGATGAGGTCAGGTGCTAGTCGACCAAGGTCAAACTGGTGATGGTCAACGGTGACTCCCGAGACCTCGGTGAGCGTGGCCGCCAACGCTTCAGTAAATGGTCGACCGTCGGGTTCACCAATGACATTCATTGCCGCTGACAGAGTGTCGGCAGCCGGAATGAGGCGCCGGCGAATGTCTTTCGGGAGTGAACGGAACAATGCCTCAGCGAGATCGCGCCGACGACTCGGCAGGTGCCAGTCAAGGTTCACTCCACTGAACTGATTTACCGAGACAAGGGGAAGATGTAATGTCACGCCGTCAAAGGGGCTCTCCACGTCGTGCCGGTAGGTCAGCATGTACTCGGCGCCGTCACGATCTACCCACACTTCAGGTGAGCCGGCGTCAAGGAGTGTCGCTACTTCAGATTCAGGGAGATCTAACAGGTGCGGTGTTGTCGACCGGTGGTCGCGCCACCATCGATCGAAATGCCTCGTCGATGTGATGTTTAGGGGAAGGACATCGTTATACAGACGACGCAGATCACCTACACCTCCGGGAGAGCCGCGCCTGCTGCGCTCCCCCAACTGCTCCCATTCCTCTAGACGCTCACGGTTGCGAGAGATAAATCGTTGGCGGCGACGCCATCGCTGATCGACGTCACCAGCTATGAGCGCGTTCTCGATAAACATTTGGCGAGCAGCAACCTTGTCGACTGCCGACAGTGGGATGCGACGCCCCTCAACGATTGCAAGGCCGTAGAGCGAGACGCGCTCTGGAATCACCGCTCGACCAGATGTTGCGTTCCACTCGGGTTCCCCATACGAGCGAGTGACCAAGTCGCCTGCGATCGGCTCAATCCACTCAGGCTGAATCGCCGACACTCGCCGAGCCCGAAGGCGATCGGTTTCAATGACTTCAGCGGCGACTACCCATTCGCTACCTGCCCGACCAACCGCCGACCCGGGAACAACCTCAAATCGAGCTCCCCGAGCACCCTGGTATTCGACTCGTGTCCGCCGATCGCGTTGCGGCCGGCGATCGTCTCGACGACCGATGTTCGACAACAAACCAGACAGCACAGCCTGATGCACCCGATCGGGGTGGCCCGCATCAGTGCCAGGTCGAATGCCGATCTGT
>MDTA01017504.1_pt1 | contig 10096 bp, 7 predicted proteins | sample 811151 | NCBI WGS metagenome assembly MDTA01 (sample SAMN05326648, study PRJNA326480) | marine metagenome | isolation source: seawater | place: Indian Ocean: South | collected 2010 | reverse complement strand
TCATTTCTCCAGTGGAGTCCGATATCCACTGCTTCTTGCTCGTATGGTGCCCACTTTGAAGAGTATTTTCCACTACAAGTAACGCACATCTGATTACAAATATTACTAGTAGTAATTTCCAAAAAACGGATAGGTATTGTTTCACTGGCAATATCCTCTTTGTATGTGGGAAAGTTAAACCTATTATAAGAATCGAACCTAGCAATTCTACCTGCTTCCCAGTGGAATTTACAAACCTCACATTGTTCTGGAAAATCTTTTAATTTAAATCTTTTTCTAAGATCATCATAGATATCCGAGTTAAAGAACTTAGTAATATTATCTACATTCTTTATGTGTTCTACTGCTACGTTGTCCCCTGCACAACAGAGTACAATCTCACCAATAGGATTTATAGTGAGTCCTGTTTCGGGAACCATGCATTTCATTTTTTTAAATGATTTGAAATTACACTGAGAACTTCGTGAACATCTTTTGCCTTGCGAATGTTTTTCTTAAAAGTTTTGTCAGCATCTTTTAGTTTATCCCATTCAAAAGTTGCTAACTTGAGTAGAAACAGTCGTTCTTTATTTTCTTCGTCTGTAGAATCTTCTCTATTATCTAAGGTAAACATTAAGTTTAATAATTTGACAAGGTTTTGTTTTGTTACTTCACCTTTTGCTTCCTGTATGAAAGAATCATCGGCAATAGAAAAGTTTTGTATTATTTTTTTTTGTTGTTCTTTTAATTCTCCTAATCTGATATACGTTCTTTCGTATAAATCTTCTAATGTTACAGTTTTGCCTGTATCATTTATAGGAGTTTTCAAAAAACTTTCCCATTCAGAGTCACCTTCTTCGGCAACAATGACATGACTTTTATAAGTTTCTGTGGTGGGATTGAACCATATAGATTCTAGAGTTACTCTATCTTCATCTATAAAGTAAGCATCAACAAATATGTGTCCTTCAATCATAATAAAATCCTAATAATTAAGTTCTTTCTAGTTTCAATCTAAAAGTTTGTTTTACGGCAATAGTTCCATCTGGAAATTCTTGAGCACGATAGTCATTCGCAGATGCTTCCCTTTGTTGATAATCGCCAGTAACACCAGTCATAGATCTATTAGTTAAAGCAGATCCCTTTGTTGTTCCTGCACCATTAATGTTATAAGATAAAGTATTACCTGCACCATTAAATATCTGTTGTCTTATCAGTGAACAAAACAATTGATGAAACTCTGTTTGAGTCATTTCTCTGAGACCTGCAGGATTGTTTCTTCCATTACTTGTTTTATCAATGACCAAAGGTAATCTATAGGTTTCTAACACACCATCATTTTTATGGAGATAGTAAGTTACAGTGCTGGCAGTGTCTTCATGACTTTGAAAAGTTCCTGCCGCACCAATACTACTAGCAGAATATAAACTTAATTTAGTAACAGTATCTTCAAATACTACACCTTCTTGAGTACAATTTGTTTCACTGGCAGATGTACTAATAAAGTAAGTACCTCCTGCAAAGGCAGAAGTTGTTCCACTTTCTATGTAACCCACAACAGGAGTGATGAAAGTATCTATTATATCCTGCATAGACATTTCTCTTATAACATTATCATGTTCCATGTAAACAGGTTTTGCGACCCAATGGCCAGGATAGGTGTTTACAAATCCTACATTAGGATTAGTTCTAGTATTACTCATCCTGCTATAAGTTTCAATATTTATTTCTTGTGGTTCACCAGTATCACCTTCCGTAGGATATGTAGTTACTTCGGGAAAGTCTCCAGTTGTGTTTTGTGCAGCTGCTCCAGATCTAAATCGAGTGTCTGTAAAAGAAGTTAGGTTACCAGTATTGTTACTTAGATACTGTACTCTCACAGACGGATTATCCGCATAACATCTTGCAATACGTTTGTGGATCTGATCTCTGTCAGAGTTTGTATATTCTTTTATTGCTTCGTCATTCTTTGTGACTAATGCTCTACGAACTGTCATTATGGTGTACTCATTGTGTTTGATGTAGACAAGAAGTATCCTGCAAGAACTACATTACCACTTTCTTCCTTAATTGTCAATAGTTTTAGATTGTCTAATTCTAACTGAACATTATTGGAGTCATCCATATAAAGTCTTTGTACAATTGCATCGTTGATTGTTGTTTGTTCAAAATGTGCGCTGTCTACACTTAAAAAGTCAACATCTAAGTTTTTTATGTATGCAGAGTCAATAGTTGCACTATCTGCAATTACCTGACCTGCGCGAACAAGTCTAAATGATGCAGAGTCGCAATTTATACCTTGCATATGCAGAGGCCCTGCATTAACTCCAAATAACCTTTCGTTAATTGAGTCAGTTAAAGCACCGACTCTATTCAGTGATGAAATTATATTGGAGTCAGCACCATCGAATGTAGAGTCCAAATCATCTAAGTCACCGACAAAATCAGACATCTGGTTGGTCTTAGTCATGAATGTACCAACTGCGTCTGTTAAATCTACTGTTACCTTACGTGCCATGTCTTACCTCTAATTTAATCCAAAGTCTGGTGCAATTGTATCCATCACACTATCATCCATCAAATGTGCGCCAAACCTAGTTACATTACTTTGATTCTCTATCCTAAACTCTCTTACTCTATCTACCTGTACATTAGAACCAGTTTCATCTGGATCTATAGAGAACTTGTTTATGTATGCCTCCGTAATTGATGCACGTTCATAAACTAAAGCACTATCATTTTCTAGAGTATCTAAATGTAAATTATTTATATGTGCGCTGTCTGCGTTAAAATCAAATGCTGCAGTGCCTGGAGAGTCACCTGTAAAAAGTGGTTTATCACTTGGATTAAAGTTAGGGCCTGGCATTGCATCATCATTATTTTGTAACTGATCAACTCTAAATATATTTCTAAAACTACCAGAGTCTACATGAAAGATTGCAGTGACTGGTTTAGGCATAACTCTTTTTGCTTCAAAAAACAATTCATGTATTTCATCTCTAAGACCACCCATGGAATTAAGAGCTGCAACGAGACTAGAGTCTTGTCTAGTATCAGGTGGTGGAAAGAATGGGTTTGAATCAAATACAGGGCCTAGATCATCCAGATCTCCAATGAAGTCGGACATCTGTTGAGTCTTGGTTTTCCAAGTTCCTATGGTATTTGTATTTTGTACGGTAACCTTACGTGCCATCACAACTTCTCTAAAATTTGTTTCATCATACCTTTGAGATCAGAAACATCTTGTTTTAGATCCTCAAACTCTCTGTCTTTTTTGATTCTCGCCTTCTTACGTGCTCTTGCCGCTTTTACTTCATCATTATTAGTGTTTAGTATGACACCGTTTTCATCTCTTACTAGGTTATCGTGACCTTCAACTTTTACATAACTCATTATACACTCAATGCAATTACTCTTAAATCTCTAAACGTGGGCACTTGTGCTGAATTGGTAGAATGCATAACAATCTTTAATTGAAACCTAGTAAAGGCAGTAAGATTACCATTCAAACCACCAATCAAATATTCGTAGTCTCTGAAAGTTTGTCCAACAGGATCTGGGGGGTTGTTAGTGTCGGACACAATTTCAGTCCAGTCAATAAGATTTAAATCATCACCCTCATTACCAATACGCCAATATAAATCAAAACTTGCAGGTTCAGGTCTGTTCGCTGATAAGATAACTTTTAAACCAACAGCACTTTGTGCAAGTTCTATTATAGAAGTTAGATGTTTAGCAGCTGAAGAACCACTAAATTTATTTGTTTCTGAAATATAATTTAACGGAATGTTAAACCCATTAGTTGAAGCGGAGTCTTGTCTATCAATAATATTATCTACTAATGTCATTGAGGATCTTTGAAGATCAATTACAGGAGATAAGAAACTATTAGTAGATGAAATAAGTAATTCCATTTCTGCAGTTTTTGCTCCCACTGATATTTCAACATCTGCTATGGAGTCTGCAGCAATAACATAAGGATGATCTAATGCAAAGTTATTTTCATTAAGATCAACTCCAGTAAAATCGGCATCCACAGAATAAGGTGTTTCTATACCTGCAAAAGATTTTCCTGAAGTTCCTTTGAATGATCCAATTATTTCAGTTCCATACGGTTTTATATTTGCTATGTTAGGCCACACTAATGAATATGGAATATTTTTGGTTGAAGTGACTAGATCACCTCCACCCTCTCCATCGGAGTCTGCAAGACCACTTATTTTAAATTCATACCCAGTTAGATCTATTGCAGTGATGGTATGATCTCCATTAAGTTGACCTGTCGTAAACCCACCAACAGCAGTAGCATTAGAAATAGTTACAGTATCTCCAACTTGTAAACCATGGTTAGTAAAATGAACTCTGACATCACTATCACCTTCAAATGTTTCGATAGGATTTTCGTTTAGTCGTTCACGAGGAACACTAGCGTTTTGAAGTTTAACACTTCCTAGTGTGGAACTAGATGTCGTGAAGTTAGCACGCACTAAGTCAAATTTTAAATCTTGTTTTTGATTTGCAGAAAACGTTGCACCGTTTTGAGAATAAAATATACTTCCCAAATTAGGATTTTTATTTACACGAGCTGACGCAGAACCAATAATAGTAGCATCTATTTCAGAAATGAATATTTCATATTCAGGACTTTCTGCGTATACAACCATAGCATAGTCTCTTAATCCCTGTAGGTAAACAGGTTCTTCAAAAGTAAAATTAGTTGCAACTGAACCGTCATTAGATGTCTGAACTGCATTGTGTGCAACGTAGACAGTGGAACTTGGTATAATTTCTATGTCAGATGGCATACCATTTCTCATCGGTCTAATGTGCATAGACACAGGTAATTGCATATCTGCAGTTGCCCCAAAAGTGGATTTAAAGTACAATTTTACTTTAGTCAAAAATATACCACTTGCCTCATCTATGTAAAAAGATTGAGCAATTGGATTTTTTGTACTTTGATATCCTAACGAATTTACTGACATAGTATTTTTCTCCTACTATCTAGGACGATTTATTTTAGCAAATGTTTTCGCCTTTGCAAAAGACATTCTTGTTCTAGTTGGTTGACTTGGTCTGACTTTTGGTCTTAGCGACACGTTTACCCTAGTAGATCTTGAACTGCTTGATGATGTATTGTTATTACTTTTTTTAGGTACAGATGTAATCATACCAAGAGCGGAATTCCATTGTTTCCTTTGTGCAACGCCTGGTAAGTTTTTAATTGCTTGCCAGTGATGCCACATTGCACTACCACCACTACTATTATTTTTATTTCTTGACGGTGCAGGTGCTGTAGTAGAAGACTTAGATCCCTCTAATTCTAACATACGTGTTGATTTTACATCTTGATGAATAGTATTTAATAGACCTTGTGAGGTGTAAGTTGAACGTGCAATAGATCCTGCAAGTTTTTCATTGTTACGATCCACATCCATAACTTTTATTTCATGTGTACCAGATCTAAATCTAAAAGTATTATTATTTGGTATCATGAAAGAGATGTCAACTTTACCAGTAATATCTGTAGTTAATAAACCTGCACCATCTTTGTGCGCTGTTAAATTTTTCAAAGTGTTTCCAAAGTCTCTAGTTCTTGAAGAATATCTTTGAAAAGTTTCCTCACGAACAAAACTTGACATGTTTTTACCGTCCATGAACAAGAACACATTTGTATTTGGTCTTAAACCTTCTGCGCGGATATTAATTATTCGAGATCTTATAAATGGTAATAATGCCACTTGTAAAACTTTAGTTCCAATAACTTCTTCTATTACTGAGGATTTTACAACTTTGTTCACTGTCTTTGTTGTTGTTCTTCCAGAAGTTTTAGTGATAGTGTTTGTTTGGTCACCAACTTTTAATTGATCTAAAGTTTTACCACCCCAGTTCCATTGCCAGTTATTCCAGTTATGTGCTTGGTTAGCATTTAACTTTGAACCACCATCTATCACAGTTCTACTGAGAACATTAGTATCTTTCCATTCATCAGATGCAGGAGATAACTTGAGGTTACCTGTAAACATACCACTGTTGTATGGATTTATTTTTACAGCTTGTGTAGCAAAGGTTTGTGACATGTATGGAACTTCTGTAAATTCTAGGTATACATTATCACCTTTGCGTACAACACCACTAGAATTTGCAGAGTCAAATAACAATCTTAGGTTGTCTTCACTAAATATTGGACGCATGATACCTTCAGATGGATCTATGGATGCTTGATAGTTGCCATCGTCAGCATTTGAAAATTGGTGAGTTGTAAAGTTATCTACAAAAAAACCAGATTTAATTCTATTCAATCCTGCAGAATCTAACACTTCAAAATTATTAGTTGCAAGTTCTAACATGTTCAAAGAGGTTACTTCCTCTAAGTTAGCAATTCTGTCTTCTAGTTGGTTGATGTCATCCATAGTATATCTACGATGATCTATTTTTTCAGTAGTTAAATCTTCTTCATCTATGGTGTTTGGGAAGAATGCAAAATTGTAAAGTGGTAATGTTCCATCCTGTTCTTTAGGAGGCACTGGATCAAAAGCATCTACTGATTGAATAACATCAAGTTCACCTTCAGTGTCTATTACCAATTTGTGAGCACGTGCAAGATAATACGTATTGTTTGATTGGACTACATCTGTAGGAGTTGGTAAGTAAGATATATTCGCCTCTGTAAAGTTTCCTGAAGAATTAATTACAGGACGAAAATCTATAGCGTCTCTTAAATTTATTACACTTCCATCTGCTCTTGTGAAAGAAGGAATTTCACCATAGTCCACAACACCAGTGTATGAGTTAACTGCAAAAAAGTTACCTGCACCATGACTGAAATGATCAAACTTAACATAAACATTTCCTGCAGGTGCTGCTTGTCCCGAACCTAAAACTAATCTACCTAGTCCATAGAAATTGTCTCTTTGACCATCGTCTAATGTAAACTTATATGACATATCTGCGCCATCAGAATCTATAAGAGTAACTCTTTTTACATCATAGATATCTGGTTGACCCAAGTTTAGGAATTGTTCACCAGTGGTAGGATCTGTTTGAACTGTCGTTGTCACTGTAGCGTTTTGTGTGAGTGTTTTCGCACGAACAATAGGTGTTGAAGTCACACCATAAACATATGCCTTAATGGCTGTACCATTTGGTAATCCTGTAATTGTAGTTGTATTAGAACCAGCGGTGATACCACCAAGAGTTGAGTTATCTACTTTTCCACTAGGAGTGAATATTAACCAATCACTGGTATTTGTTAATTGATACGCTGTTGGGATACTGACAGTAAAGTTACCTGCACCATCTGAAGTGCCTGATCTCAATATCTGAACTTCAATCTGTTGAGGATCTATAACTCTTGGTCTATCACGATTTGTATCATATACTAATGTATTGTTAAGAGGATCTTCTAAGACAACATTATTAGTTAAAACAGTAGGATTAAAATATGATGAACCAGATGTACCGATAGATTTTGCATCTCTAAAAGATTTACCTGCCGACATTTTGATGTCAAATAAATGAAATCTTAAATTTGCGCCATTTTCATGCACCGCACGAACACGTGCAGTACCAATTGAAGAACCACCAAAATTACGAGCGTCTTTTAAAGTTTGTTCTGCAAACGTTTTAATATCAGGGCCACCAACTGCAGAATCACCATTCACATCAACAAAGTTACCGTAGTCAACTGACATAAACTCGCCATCGATTTGCAAATCATTTTGTGCTTTAGGTATTCTTATATCAGTTGGAAGAAATCTCGCTGCACGATATCCATCTATGACTACTATACCATCACTTACTTTTAATATTAAATGATCATCTGCAGAATCTTCTTCGAAAGAAATTCTGTATGGTTTTACAATATAGTCACCAGAGTTTTCATGAATGCGTGTAGCAATCATATCTCTAGGAACAGCATATTGATTATCTTGTTGAGACTTTACGGAATTGAATACAGCACCATCTTTTATAGTACTTACATGAACAAAATTATCATCCGCTTCTAATTGATCATCTGAAGTAAGTCTTAACTTAATACAATATCTGTCTGCGCCTGGAGCAGTTGTGTTTATAGACGCACCTTGGTTATCATATAATTGTAGATTATCATCTACACTTTGAACTTCTTGTACAATTTTAAATCCTACATTTGTTGTAGGATTATCAGTGTATTTTGATATTATTGCACTTTGTGATTCTGTATATACAAAAAATCCTTGAGTAAAATAAATACTGTCACCAATAGTTGCACGAGTTCCCCTACCAACTGCAGGATTTACAGATGTGTTTGTAATCTGAACAACTCTACCAGATCCTAAACTTTCACCTGCTTGAAATCTGGGTGTAACATTTGTTGTAGATGATGCAGACGTGTCAACATATCTTACATAAATTGTGACAGGATCACCTGCAACTGCAGCAACTCTTTGAAGAACTTCTGCTTTGATTCCAGATGTTGCACCAGTTAATATAGTACCAACAGTAGCAGTTGTAGACGATGATGTTGCATCTAATTTTACAAATTCATAGTTATTGTCAATTGTCAATCCACCTGGCTTTACTGCCGCACCTTCTTTGAATATATTATTACCAAATCGTTCAATCTGAGTATTAATGATTGTTTGCATTTGGGTAAGTTCACGAGCCTGTAGTGAACGACCACTATTGAACAATATGCGATAGTAACCATCACTATCATTGAAATCGTCTTTATACTTTGTTTCAAATAAAGTATCTGTATATACTGTTGTCATTGTTCAACCCTTAGAATTGTAGAATAATTTTTATATCTTCCGCTTGCGCTGCAGTCCTTGATACTGGATTTCTATTATCTATGTAAAGAATATCACCAGTACGTCTATCAACCTCTGGTTTAATTAACGCCGAGTCAATAATACCCTGACCCGCTCCAGTAACCTCTTCAATAATTTCACCGTCTTGGAAAGCAGTGAAACCAGTTCCTTTCGTTTGATGGTAAAAAATCTTATCAGAATCAATGTCATCGATGAGTGCCCTTGCAAATGTTGTTTGACCCTCTATCAATTTGTCCTTTGTAAAAGCATTAACAACACTTGACAATCTCATAAAATCTAAACAATTTGCAGTGTTAGAAGTAATTTTAGCGCCTGCGTGATTCAGAGGATCTTTTATTAAAGTTACTTGTCTAAAGTCTTGTTCTAATAAGAAGTCACTATCGTCACCTTCTATCATCGTATGAAACATTACAGATGATGTTTTTAAATCTACTCGTGCATCTGCACCCACACCAGAATCACTAAATGGAAGAACCGCACGTGCAGTTGCACCTGTACCTCCACCACCAGTAATAGTAACTTGTGCTACTGTAAATCCTCTACCATGTGCAATGTGTTGTCCACTATCTGCCATACGAATTCTTGATACAACTCCAGCTGCAGAGTCGATATCTGCAAGCGCACGTGCAGCAGTGCCATTACCAATAATATTGACTGTTGGAATAGAAGTATATCCAGATCCACCATCTTGTAGTACGATATTTAATATCTCGCCTGGCTCTACACTGTCTTGAACTTCAAATTGTTTTAATTCAATACCAGTAGAGTTTGAGTCAACAGCGAATTGTTTTTGTACAGGCATGAAGTTTGAAGACTGAAACTTCTCTGCACGTGAACCACTGATTGTATACATAAATTTCCATACGTATCCATCTGTAGTTCTGAATGAATCATTGTTTGCACCAGTCGGTTCTATTACGGAAGGTTGTGCAACCCCTAGTCTGTTACGGCCAGTTTCTAAACAGACATATACTTGGTTGTTATCATTCTTCACATAGTAAGGTAATGTAGGATACCCACCCAGTGCATCATCGTAAGAAGAATAAATTCTTCCGTTTGCCCAATTGTTTCTAGGAACCACTAGGGATGTTGCGGCAACTTTCTTAATTGATTGAAGACCATCGCGTAATCTTGCAACATCTTCTGGACTGTTAACAGGTGTAGGGACAGTTTCATTTGAGTCCCAAGGTTCTGATCTACCTATCGCAACGTAATAGTTGTGGGTTTGTTGTTCAAACCTTTCGAAAAAATCACGAGCAATCTGTTGTCTCAGTGTATCTGTAATCGTAGCTGGCATCTTC
>MDTA01184239.1_pt1 | contig 10097 bp, 7 predicted proteins | sample 811151 | NCBI WGS metagenome assembly MDTA01 (sample SAMN05326648, study PRJNA326480) | marine metagenome | isolation source: seawater | place: Indian Ocean: South | collected 2010 | reverse complement strand
TAGACCAAGAGGCCAGGTCTTTTTCCGCCCGCTCCGACGGAGACAGTTTTTTCTGGGGTTCAGTAGACTTCTCTTCAGCAGGCTTCGGAGCATCTTCTGCTTTAGTCTCTTTTCTGTCTACCCAGGTCTTTCCATAGACGACCTCACCGTCAGGGCCTTTGCCCTTCCAGTGAGCAGGAAGTTTTCTCCAGTGGTCGCCCATCTATAAATCACTAGTACGCGCCGCCATAGGCGGAGTAGGGGGTAGTATTAGAACGATTCTTAAGGTACTTATAGCCACCATACCCAGCGCCACCCACTAAGGCAGTACCGATGGTCGCTTTACCAACGTTCTCAGTAAAGCTGGACTTCCCTTTGCCCTTGGGTTTAGGAGACTCTACTTTAGGTCCTTCAACGGTCTTTCTAGGGGCAGCAGGAGCGGTTTTAGCAGGAGACTTCAAGAACTCTCTAGCTGCTTGCTGCTTAGCAGCATCACCATATGCCAAGTCGTCTAGCGCCTGTGCCCTGCTACTACGATAGTCTGCCCGAAGTGACTTTTCATTAGCTTTCGTACCGGCCTTTAATTCACGGACTTTAGCTTCTGTAAGTTTCCGATCTTTTAGCTTTTGGGAGAGTTGCCACCATTTAGTTTTAGGTGCAGAACCTCTGGTCCTTGCTATGTCTGCGGCAAGTAGCTCACGGCCTTTGGAAATTGCGGCCTGCATCTGAGACTGACTAAGACGCGCTTTAGAGATCTTCTCTAGCTCGGAGTAAAATACGTGAGCAATTACTCGCCCACGATCTTCTTGGTTGCTAAGGACTTCTTCATTCATGATATCACCTGTACATAGGTGGCTGAGGAGCCATTTGGTAGTATTGAGGGGCAGGAGCGGGCCCGTACATAGGAGGCTGCTGAGGCCTTCTATTTGCCAGTGCGCCAGCACCTAAGCCAGTAGCGCCTACAGCCAAGAGACGCTGGTTCTCGCTCATGCCACCCCAAGTGTTTTTAGCTTTTTGCCAAAACCCTGGGGACTGCGAAGCAGCTTCTTGGACAGGAGTAGGTCCAGCTTCTAGCCTTGGTTGCGGTTGTTGAACATTTTGCGCTGGAGCTGGTTGAACATTCTGTGGCTGCTGCGGAGCCTGAGTTGGCTTAGCCGGTTGAGCTAATGCTTTAGACTTTGGAACAGGACTTCCCATCCGCTTAAGCTCATTTTGAAGAACCTGCTTCTGACCTGCGAGCTGTGAAAGCGCTCCATAATTTCCTTGAGATTCAGCAAGACGTATCTGCTGATCTATCTTAGAGAGCTGCTGGTTTATAGTTTTGACCTCTCCCTTTCGGGCTGCCGCAGCACGACGATCGGAGGCCTTAACTCTACTGGCAGCCGCTCTTTGGTCCTTAAGCTTAGCTACTCCTGCCTGTACTCTGTCTCCCGTTGCTTTGACCCTATCTCCTACAGTCGGCTTAAGACCAAGTCGAGATAAATCCTCCGCCGTCCGTTTATTCTGAGTTACCTTATCTACTCGAGCCTGCGTTGTAGGAGAATAGCCCGTTGCTTTGCCTTCTACTCTTGAAGTAGCCTTAGCAGTTTCTCCAGGCCGTAGAGCCGACTGTGGAACTACTCTCCCGTCTAAGGTAGTGAGGTTAGGTCTTGTAGGAACTAGTGCGGTACTTTCTTGCTTGAATGACTGCGCAGCGGCTCCGCTAACTTCTGACTTAGGTGCAGGTTGGGGACGCTTAGGGCTTCCCCCTACAGTAGCTGCGGGAGTCTTAGGAGTAGGGGCTCTCTTAAGGCTATCAAAGGGGTTGGTAAACTTCAGCGGGGGAGGTGGAGACCCTCCAGATCTAGCAGCAGGACGTACTTGCTCTGTCTTAGGAGCTGCTTTGGTGGGTGGTTTAGCCTCTGCTCTAGGAGATGGCTTAGGGGCTGCTGCGGCGGGAGCCCGCTTAGTCGCACCACGGACGACCACCTCTCCAGAAGATCTAGGGACTATGCCGGCACCTTGGTATGCCGAAGGCGGTGGCATCTTCATGCCAGGCGCACCAAACTCTCTCTCAGCCCAACCAGATCTTACTTTTTGGGGAGTTGGGGGCGCTTTCTTAGCCGCCTCTGCGGCGGCTTGGGCTTGCCCTGCCTGTGTTTTAGTTTGGTCGGCAACGGCCTGAGTCTGAGTTTTGCCCTTAGCCGATCTAGCGGGAGCCTTGACTACCTTCTCGCCCGGTGCGATAGGATTTGGCCGAGGAGCCTTATCTTTAAAGAAAGTAGATTTAGGTTGTGGCTTAACGCCTCCACGAGCAGCCGCTTCGTTCATTCGCGCATCTGGCTTAAACGAGCGCTGCTGCTGTCTTGGGATGTCCCACCCTCTTTCGGCAAGACTCTTACCTGTATTAGGATTCTTAGGAACTCCGCGAGTCTTAGCTACATACTGCTGCCACCCCTTAGGTAGCCACCTATCGCCTTTTGGTCCGCCCCTAGCAATAGCAACGCGCTCGGCTTGTGCTAATCGGGCAGGACTAACTGTTTTGCCACCCATAGCGGCTGTTAGGATCTTCTTGGCAGATCTGGCCGACATAGACTTTGCGGCTTCTTTCTCGATCTCTATGAGTTCGAGCTCAGCATTAAAGGCAGCAGCAACTTTCTCTGAATCCCACGCAGCGTAAGAAATAATATCCCCGGCAATACGAACCCAATCTCTTTCGGACGCAGACTTCTTGAATTGATGGTCAGGCTTCATTTTCTTATAAATTCCCATAATATAAGCATAGTCACCTTTGTGACCTGACTTAGCAGCTATTTGCTCTGCCCGCTTCCATTTATGCTCATCTCTAGGAGAGTCTATCACGTTATTAGGCATTAGCGCCGTCTCCTAGCTTGTTGCATTTTCCTAGACTTTTCTGCCTTGCGGCGCAAATAGCTAGCAGCAACAAAGGGAAGCGCTAGAGGAGCTGCGTAAGTACCAAAAGCAGGCAGCAAGTTTTTAAGAACTCTTTTACCTGCGCGCCCTGCCGCCCTTCCCTTAATAGCGCCCAAAGACTTCCCAGCCAGTTCTGGAGACGTAAACGCTTCTGCTTTGGCTAAGTTCTTAAACGCCTTACCGGAAGCTATTAATTCTTCCGTAAGTACTGGAGCAGCTGCTACAAGCCCTATCTTACCTACTGCGGACGAAAACTCAGCTTTTGCTTCTAGCTCTTCTGGAGTAGCGAAAGATGGGTCTTTACTAGAGGCCAGAGCGATAAGAGGCAGAGCAATGGCTGATGCCCTTCCTACATTATATGCAGTTTTAGCTGCGTTAGACTGAAGAGCTTTCTGTACGGAGCCGCCAGTAGCATGTCCCATTTCATGAGCAATAATTGAAGGCTTTTGGTTTTTCTCAACTGCCATCCAAGGGACTTCTATTTTCGTCTTCTTGATGGACCCATCTAATCCTCTACGAGAAACTTCTGCTTCAGCTTTACCGCCCATCGGACCTGGGTATGGCCTACCCACCATCTTCCCAGTCACAGACTTTCTAAGCATAAAGTCATCCATTTCGCCTGTTGCTTTATGCCGCTCAATAGCGCTCTGTACACCGGCTTTCCATGACTCTTTGCTGATCGTATCTACGTGAATACCTTTGGCGGCGATCATGCTGTCTAGAGCATCTCGCATGACCATATCTTTAGCAGAAGTAGAAACTCTACTACTTACTCCCGCCCATACTGCGGTGGGAGCTAACACTACGGCAGCTACGGCTCCTGCTTCTACGATCCCAGGAATACCTCTAACAGGCGGGTTTACTTTATCTCGCATCTTAGTAGGAGGTACTTGGTATCCCCTGCCCGCAAGAGCATCATGCATTGCGTAGTACTGAGCTCTATTGGTAGGCGTACGCTCAGGGTCGTTACTGTGAGCTAAAGTAAACGCTGCACGAAGTCTGTCGTTATTTTGGCCTTCTGCCCAGTTCAGTGTCTGGTAATAAAGCTCTCCAGGCTTTGGCCCTAAATCGATTCTTTTGTAGGGAGCCGGGCCGGATGCCAGTAAGTTATGTACATTCGCCCCAATAGGCACAGGTTGGAAGTCGGGGAGTCTACCCGGTGGGTACTTTTTATCCGATGCGTTTTTCTTGAGAGCCCAATCTGCAATCTGACTAAGCGCTGCTGCGCCGATAGCACCAGCTGCAGCTCTGCCCGCAATGGCACCTTTAATAGCTCTAGGAGTCGTTATCTTACCGTGCTTGAGCCTCTGGGAGTACGCTTCTTCGATACCTCCCTTTACTCCACCGCCAACTAAACCTACTGCAGTAGGGACAAGATATTTATCTTTCTTAGTCTTCTTTTTCTTCTTTTGTCCGTGAGCGATCCCGCCTGCTACACCTATTGCGGTAAGCGCCCCCAAAGCTCCTCGTACTCTACCAAGGGCCTTGGGACTCCTGACTAGCTTTTTGGCGTCTCCAACAGAGATGCCCTTCTCTATCTTTCCTTCCATTATGCCTTTAAGGCCACCGTAAGCAGCGCCAGATCCCACTACTTTGGCCATACCTTCAGCTTTTCTTCCTTCTTTAAGATCGTTGATCCCGCTAAGAAATACTGGAAGCGTGACGAGGTTAGCAGGTACCTTAGCACCAAAACGAGCAACGCCCCGTTTCCAGGGCTTCGACTTAATCTTGGTGCCAGATACCTTGGTCTCTACTGCCTTTTCGATAGTCCCTTTAGGGATATCTATTAAAGAGCCTGCAACAGCAGCAGGAGCCAAGGTAGCAACGGACTTAAGATATCCGTCGCCTTCCTTGGCTAGCTTTACTAATTCTGCAGAGCAATCTTTAAGGACAGAGCCCATCCCAATCTCCCGGGATGCGCTTAGTGCTGTTGTACGGCGTTGTTTCTGTTCGATACATACTCAATGGTAATAGCAGTACCGCCAGAGTTTACAGTCGCTTTTACGTCACAGAGATATGTCCAGCGAGTATCAGCATGGTCGTGCACACCCTCAGCTGCGTCAAGAGCTGCCTGTACCTGCTTAGCAGTTAGGTAGTCTGAAGCGTCTGCATCTGACCAACCAGATCCGTTATCTCCTAGAGCCACAACCATAGTAGGGGTCAGCTCTGCGCCATCATCTTCAAGAGTCCCGTCTCCAGCACTATTAGTAAGGATCATGGAGATGTAGTAGACCTGGTCTGCAGTTAACAGAGTGCCCGTTACAGCACTGCCGTCACTAAAGATAGGATTACCAGTACTTCTCATGTCCTCATTAGTCAGTGCGCCGACAGTGTACATCCTGCCGTTGAATCTAGCGTGACCTGCAGTAATTGAGATTGGTGCGTGAGCAGCTGAGTAAGTAAGCGCGGAAGTGGCAGAGCTATCTACCCCCCAAATAACTTCATTCCTTTCATTAAACTTCTGGGCAATGCCGTCAGCAAAGTCACGAAAAGACTGAGGAAAAAACTTTCTAGCTCGTAGAGCCTTCACATGTTCTAGCGGGCCTGCGCCCCAATATGTAGCCATGTCGGTCTCCTAGTTGTTTTGTACAGCGTTGTTACGGTTTGCGACAAAACTACCGGCAGTAGCACCACCAGCACCGTTTTCAGTAAGAACAAACTCTCCTAAGAAAACCCAACTGACTTCTTGAGCCTCGGGAGCGCCTGATGCACCGCCGTCGTGGACGCCGTCAGATGCCTCGAGAGCTGCTGAGATTTCTGCAGATGTGCAATGAGCTTCTTTATCCGCGTAGTCTGATGCCGAGCCATTAACTACTGCTAGAATAAGTGCGCTGCCGCCGTCTGTAGAATCAATAGCGCTGCCGCCTGCACTATTGCACAGGATAAGAGAGATGTAAGCCGTTTCGGAGCTAGCACTGGTATGCGCGAACCCAGAAGCGTCCGCTCCATCAGAGTAGATAGCTTGGCCAATTTGGCCTGTGGTAGTGAATACGTCAGTATCGGACTCTGCGTCTAATGCGTAGTGACGGCCGTTGAGAACTGCCTCACCGGCGGAGAGATTAATTCCGCAAGCCGAGAGAGATACGGTCGTACCGCTGACATCGCCGAGAAGTCCGTAAACAACTTCGTTTCGATCTTGGTAGTAGTCTGCAACCTTGGTTCCAAACTTGATGAACTCTGCGGGGAACCAGTTACGTGCCCGAAAAGACTTAAGACGGTGAAGAGGGCTCTTGCCCCATTGAATAGCCATGATTTAACTCCTCAGCGGCCTCTACGGACCGACAGACATGGATTGTTGTCTGCACTGAAAGGTGCATATGAATGTTATCACTGTCGGCAAGTTTAGCCAACTACTGAGAAAGGTAAGCAATCCGGCTTAGACGTGCCACTTTTTGTGCTTCTGGTTCTTCCTTCCGCTCTGAGGAGTCCATTACTCCCGACTTGCCCTTAGACGCCTTGCTCTTTTCTGCTTCTCTCTTGGCCAGCATCTTTCTGAGTCGCTTAGTACGCTCACCCGGAGAGGCGAGCTCTTCTTCTTTCTTTTCGCCTGTTTCTTCTTCTCGCTCCTCGGGACTTACGCCTTCGTCCTCTGGCGCATCTTGTCCTACAACGTAAGCAAGTTTGTCTAAAGCCATGAAGATATAGGGGTGATGAGAAGCAATGTAGTACACCGACTCTTCAAAGCCGCCACCGAAATCTGATGCTGTCTTTTTCATTGCTCTAGCCTTCTTTAATCTTTTTTGGAATTGCTTTTCGCTGTCCCGACCCTTTCCGTACTGTGCGAACGCTCCGAGGCCGCCTACAGCACCGCCTAAACCTATCTGGGCCTTGGCGGTAGAGTAGAGGTCTTTTACGGTAGGAGAGACAGCTTTGTACAACTTTGATGTATTTATTTTAGTGTCGGGGTGGAGTATCTGACCTTTCTCAAAGAGTTGGCCCGCTTTACGGTCAGGGGGACGCATAAGGGACATACGCTCGGGCTTAACGTTTAGCCTGACCTTGCTCTCACGGAATAGCTTTTTGGCACTTTCGCGAAACTGAGCAGGTGCGATCCTCTCGACGGCTGATCGAGCCGCCTCAATTTCCTGACGTGTTGCTTTATCTTTTAGCTTATCTACCTTTTTAATGACCTCTTTTGTGTCCCTTAGAGCTTTCCAATTCTTAGTGCCGCCCTTTTTCGCACCCTCGATAGCCGCCCTGGCACCCCTCCGTAAAGACTTAGTACCTCCAATCAGACCGCCTATAGCGGTGGGAAGCAGCACAGCGCCGCCAACTACACCACCGGCGGTAGATACCCCCCTCCGCAAAGCATGCTTCTTCTCAGACTCTTTACGCTGCTGAGCCCTACGCCCGTACTCGGTAGTCTTAATACCGAAAGGATCGATACCCCCTACGAAGTCCTTGGCTAAAGAATGTCCTTTCTGCGTAGGCATTATGAGGCTCCAAAAAGTCTAGATGCGGGAGCCTCTTGCTTGGCCCTCTGTTTTGTATTGTACTCCGCTCGCCTAGATAAAACCTCTCTAAGCTGTTTATTTGTACGTTCTTTTTTAGCAGCTGTAGTGTATACCCACTGACCCACGCTCTTTTCTTTCTGCTTCTGGAAAGTAATCTTCTGCCAGAAGTTCCTTGGGATTACAGAAACATAGCGCTTAACCATCACTCGGCGCCTATCTTTTGGTCTGTGCGAAAGTCCCTTGGCTCTTATGCCCCGAGCCTCTGCTTGAGAGATTCTTTCTGGGTTGTAGTGGCCGTCCGCAAGTTGAACCATAGTAGTGTTGCCGAGAGATAGCCCCTCAGCTCCCGCGCCCGTAATGAGGATTACTTTGTTCTTGCCGTCTTGGTAGTCTTTTACTGCCTGTTGGCGGGATGCTTCTGTGACGCCTTTATTACCCTTTCCTGAGAATACTCCGTAAGGAATGCCCCTAGCTTTTAGTCCTGCCTCAATTACATCAACCCCGCCTTTAACGAGGTTGGAGTACATGATGATCTGAGCGTCTGGAGTATCTTGTATGTGTGCCTGCGCATCATCCAAGAGCCGCTTGACCTTAGGCGTGGCCTCCGCTGCTTGGGCCAAAGTCATATTCGGTATGTGAGTATGTAAGCTATTCGAAACCTGGCGTGCCCTCATTAGCTTAGTAAAGACGTTCAACGCCTCTTTCTGCTCGACGGGTATACCCTCAGCTATCTTTGCTCTAACTTTAGGATCAATGCCCTTCATTGACATTCTGTATGCAGACATTTGATCCTTAGACATATCCACTTCTACAGTCTCTACGTCCTTAGCAGGCTTCTTATCTGCGTCTAAGTCTTCTAAGTAATGTACAGATTTGCCTAGGAGAGCTTCGAGCTCAGGTTGACGAATCATCCTTTTTTCGTAAGTCTTCCCACCAAATACCCCTCTCTGTCGTGTTTGCTGCTTTCTGGTGTACCGAGTCTTAAATTTCTTCTTATCTCGGATAACTTCGGGAGCTTTATCTCCCGCAGCAATATCAATAAGGGGGGCTATATCGGAAGGATCATTCTGTGAGATAGATGCCGTAAGACCTAAGAAACGTGGGACTACCTCACTAGCCCTTCGCATAGCCTTGAAGGTCTTACCGCCCGGATTACCAGCACGGTGGAATTCATCAGCAATGATAGTGTCAGGCAGGTAGTTCTGTAAGAACGCATCAGGGTTGTTCCTAAAAGCTGCATACGAAGTAATTACGTACTCCGCATCGTCAGGAATCTTCTGGTTAGGGTTTGTTACGATCACTCCTTTAGAGTCCGTAAACTTATTTACGCCCTTTTCTAAAAAGTTCCCCCTCAGTCCTGCAGGGGCAACTACTAAAGCTCTGGCGGCTTTGCCTGTATTCTTTAGGTCTTCAAATGCAGCAATACTAGAGATTGTCTTTCCGGTACCAGTTCCGTGGGCTGCGATAATACCGCCACCGTCTGGTATTGCCTGCACTGCTTTTACGAAGTCTGCCTGGTGTGGATATAGCTTAACGAAGTCTTTTAGCTTGCTCTTACCTCTACGGACCCAGGTACGGCCAAACTGGGGGGATCCATCAGGGCCTTTGCCCTTCCAACCTTCCGGCAGGTTTCTCCAGTGCCCATCAGAAGATCCTCCTGTGGGCGCAGATGCCGAAAGTTTTTGGAACCACCGTAGGCTCATCCTCTTAATCCTCGATACTTAAGACTATCTACATAGAGATCTACCTGACTCTGGCGAAGCTCTACCTCTGCCTGTAGCTCGTAACTTATATCTTCTTCGCCTTCGCGTATAGTATAAGGCGTTTGCTTTTCTTTCTTCACGTACTGACCCCCGGGGGAGACGCATAGCGCCTCTGGGTCATCGATTAGAGGTTCCAGCTCTTCTACGGCATCCTCCCACACACTCTCAACGGTAGTTCTGTATGCCGTTCGATTATTTTTAGAGTCATAGGTTAGGTTTGCAGCCTTATCGATATCGATTGCATGCTGCATAAATCCATTTGCAGCTTTTTGGAGCGCTGATGCGCCTGGATTCTCAAAGTCCATATCTTGTACAAAGCCCACTAGAGCAGCGCCTTCTGATTGTGGGGTAACATCAGGAAAGCCCATCCAGGAGGTATCGTTAGCGTTAAACCCTAGTATGTCGACTAAATTTGCTTTGGGTCTGTGAGTATAGTTGGCGGTAAAGTCACTAAGGTTATGCCCTATACGAACTGCGTTGGAGTATTCCGTAAACATAAGTTCTATAGAATTAGCTACAGTTCTGTCCGCAAAAATATCTCCAAGTATTGAGCTGTACTCTTCTTGAAGTTCTGCATGCAGGTCCACGATAGATTTGGTGCCTAAGAGCGGTTCGTAAACACTACTACCTATGTTTCCGACAGAGTATCGAGGATCAAAGAAACTAGGCTTACTTCCCTCTCCGTCAGGATCTAAGTCTCCAAATATAATGTCTTCGTGAGATCGATTTTGTCCGTCAAAGTCAATATCCTCATCATGCTCTCTTACTGCCGTGAGAGTTAGCTGAGTAGTACCGCCCATCTGGTTTATGGTGTGCGTCATACCGCCGATGTAGGCCACAAAGTGCTTATTGGCCCTATCAAAAATTACTGCGGAGTGGCCCGGCACTAAGTTTGGAGAAAACTTTAGCCGAAGGCTTCCGTGCCGTGATCCGTAGCGGACCCTCCAGAATACGTAATCAGCGAAAAAAGATAGGTACGAACGGCGGG
>MDTA01197902.1_pt1 | contig 10098 bp, 11 predicted proteins | sample 811151 | NCBI WGS metagenome assembly MDTA01 (sample SAMN05326648, study PRJNA326480) | marine metagenome | isolation source: seawater | place: Indian Ocean: South | collected 2010 | reverse complement strand
TAGTGGGTGCTGACCTTTAAATGTAATTGGTGAACCTGACATAATTCCTTGTAACTTTAAGAAGGCAATTACTGAGCCTGAAAATGTTATAGCTCCTACTGCAGCGCCTATAGACATCTCAATCAAACTTCCAAGTTTTATATCTCCTGGCTTTCCTAGATTAAAAGCTTCAGGGTTTAAAAATGCAGAAATAGCCACAAAAACTGCAGCTAATCCAACTAAACTATGAAATCCAGCAACCAATTCAGGCATGGCTGTCATAGGTATTCGATATGCTATGAATGCTCCAATTGAACCCCCAGCTAATATAAATAATAATACGAAAACAAACCCTGAGGAAAAGTTACCTGTAGATAAGAATGTAACTGTTACAGCTATTATCATTCCTAAAATTCCAAAAAAATTTCCTTGTCTTGATGTTTCAGGTGAAGACAAACCTCTTAAAGCAAGAATAAATAATACACCTGAAACGAGATAAAAGATTGCTGACAAATTTGCTGAAATCATTATTTATCCTTTTTCTTTTTTTTGTACATTGCAAGCATTCTTTGTGTTACAAGAAATCCTCCAAATATATTAATTGCAGCCAACGCTATAGCTAAAAAACCAAAAATACTTGAAGTATTGAAAACACTCTCTGAATTTCCTGACAAGCCAGCAATTATTGCACCTACGATAATGACTGATGAAATTGCGTTGGTAACGGACATTAATGGTGTGTGTAAAGAAGGTGTAACACTCCATACAACATAATATCCTACAAATATTGAAAGAATGAATATGCTTAGTCTGAATATTAAAGGGTCTATTTCCATAATTTATTTTATTAATGTCTTTTCTATAATTTCATCTTCTAAATTAATATTTAGTTTTTTATCCTCTTTGTCGATTAAATTATCAATAAAATTAAAGACATTTTTAGCAAACAAGTTCGAGGCAGAAACAGGTAGCTTATTTAAAATATTACTTTCACCCAATATTTTTATTCCATTTTTTTCAATAATTTTATCAACTTCTGTAAATGCGCTATTCCCTCCTTGAATTGCTGCTAGATCGTAAATTACAGATCCTGCTTGCATTTTTTCAATCATTTTTTCTTTAATTATAACTGGAGCTTTCTTTCCTGGTATCAGAGCTGTACAAATTACTATGTCAATTTTTTTTAGAGTTTCAGATAGAAGCTCTTCTTGCTTATGTTTAAAATCATCTGATGCTTCTTTCGCATAGCCACCTTCGGTTTCTAAATTTTCAGAGCCCTCTACAGTTAAAAATTTACCACCTAAACTTTCAACTTGTTCCTTAGATGCCATTCTTACATCAGTAGCAAAAACAATTGCTCCCATCCTCTTTGCTGTAGCAATTGCCTGTAACCCAGCAACACCTGCACCAACAACCAAAACTTTTGCGGCCGGGACTGTTCCTGCTGCTGTCATCATCATTGGTATAGCTTTCTCAAAATTTGCAAATGACTCAATTACTGCTTTGTAGCCAGCTAGATTTGCTTGGGAGGATAGTATATCCATTGATTGTGCCCTAGTAATTCTTGGAAGTAATTCTAGTGAAAAAAGATTAATTTTTTTTTTTGCCAGATTTTGTAACTGCTCCTTATTTTTGTAAGGATTTAAAACTCCAATTAGTGTCTGGTTTTCTCTAAAATTTGAAGTTTTTTCTTCAGACAACATTCCAATTTGAACAATTATGTCTGAAGAATTTAAAATTTCTGACTCATTTTTTGATATTTTAACACCCATATCTTTAAACTGCTCATCTTTTATCCCAAGATGAGATCCATAATTTTCAACTAAACAAACATCAAGTCCAAGAGAAATATATTTCTTAACTAACTCGGGCGTAACAGCTATTCTTTTTTCAATACTCTGATTTTCTAAGATAGAGCCAATTCTCATTTTAAAACCTTACAATAAGAATATTGCCATTAATACTAAAACACATACAACAGCGACAGTTCCCCACAGAACAAACTTTGTAAAATTATTCCATGTATTTTTATGGTTCTCGTTATCCATAAAAACTACTTCTGTCTTGCTTTGAATTTTGGATTGGTTTTATTAATGACGTAAACTCTACCTCGTCTTCTTACTAATTTAGAATTTAAATCTCTTTTTTTAATTGATTTTAATGAACTTTTAATTTTCATAATTTTTTATTTTATTTCTAAATTAGATAGCCTGGCAACGTCCTACTCTTCCATGTCTTAAGACAAAGTACCATTGGCGCAACAGGGCTTAACTTCCGAGTTCGGAATGGGATCGGGTGTAACACCTATGCAATAATCACCAGGCAAGACATATATAGTTTCACTTCCTATGATTGTAAAGCTTTAGTTATCAAAAAAAGGTAAGAATATATTAAGAATTTAAGGCAAAAAACAAAATTTATTTATCTGTTTATTTAGTTTCCTTAATTATTTGCTTGGTCAACTACCTGGATTATATGTACATAAATGATCGTGGCAATTATTCCTGCTATGGCTATTAGTGCATTTTTATCTAGTTTATATTTTTTATTCACCAAATTTTAAATTAAACTAATTAACCATTTCCTGATAAATTTTTGTTGCCACAAACTTATTTCCTTTTTGACTTAAATGATCATCGCATGAGAAAAGATATTGTGAATATTCTTCAGCACTTTTAACATAATCGGCAATATTCACTAAAGTTATTTCATAATCCACAGATTCATTTAGTTTTTTTAAATCCTTATACCATCTTTGATCATGTATATTTTTTCCTTCTACATAAATTCTATTTAGATCCTCTTTTGATGGAAAAATAACAATAGTTGCATTATCAAATTTTCTTGATTTTAATATTTTACTTATAAAGTAAATTGCTGCTTCTTGCTGCTCTAATGTTGCATCAAAGTAACCAGAATATTTTTTGCCACTTGATTCTTTATAATTTCTAAGAAAATAAAATGATTTATAAATATTAAATGACCAAAAAGAATTGGAAATAATTTTTTTTATTTTATGAATTAAATTTGGATCATTTAAAAAATACCAATCTTCTCTTTTTTTTGCATTTTCGGGGATAAAGTAATCAAATCCATAACTTTTTTTTATATAATATGGCCTATATCTTTCAACATCATGAATTAAGTTCCATTTTTTTTTCTTCCATAAAGCATAATCGTTTTCTGTGAAGTCATTTGATGGCAATAACGATATTATGATTGAATCATGTTCGTACTTTTTTGCCAAATTTTCATAAATTAAGTAATATTGTAATGGACCTAACGCACCTGAAGATCCAAAATTATATATTTCTGAATTAAGACTTTTTTCTAAATATGATTTAAAAGCAAAATTATTGTTAACACCAAAGCCTTCAGCAAAAGAGTCTCCAAGTAAAATAAACCTTTTTTTATAATTTTTTTTTATTTCAAAATCATAATCTTTTGCACCAATATTGTTAGTATGATAAATTGCATCAAAGCAATCAGTTTTATGTCTAATTTTTATGTTTTCTTTATGCCAAGCACCCCAAATATTTTTTTCATTTCTAAATTTATAATATGTTGATTGAGAATATATTTTAGGCGTTGTATTAATTGGAAGCAAATTAAAATAACTGAATACAAAACTTGCAAATTCAAAAAAAATTCCAAAAAAAATAAAACTAATACAACTTTTTTTATATTCATATTTTTTATTATAAATATAACAACAAATTTTTAGTATATTTATATTTTTAAGAAGGTATATAAACTATTATAAAATGATTGGGTTATTTAAAAGATATGTAAGATTTTTACTTGATAACTTGAGCATAAAGAAGACAACTAAAGTGTCACAGAATGGAACTGAGTTCATTATTGAAACTAGAGATAAATTGGGAGAGGAATGGAACTTAATTAGTGACTATGATTACTCAGAATTCCAAGTTTTTCATAAAATTGATAAAAATAAGATTTATAATGTATATTATTTTGGTGCTCATCAGTGTGTAATACCAATTAAAATTCATAAAATCTTTTTAAAAAAGACTAAATTATTTTGTTTTGAAGCAATCAGGAAAAATTATTTGGTTGGAAAACAAAATATAAAATTAAACAATTGTGAAGATAAAATTGAATTATTTAATCGGGCAATTTCAACAAATAATGGTTATGAATATTTTGACCCAATAAGCATGAATTCGTACAAAACTGATAAAAAACTTTTTTCTACAAAAGTAAAGTCTTTAGACTTAGAGACAGCAATTAATCAAAATGGAGAAGGAAACCTCCTTTATTTTGACATTGAGGGTTTGGAAGGAAAAGTTCTTGAAAAAGGAATTAATTTTTTAAGATCATGGAAAAATAATCTTTTTATTGAAGCTCATGGAATTGATTTTATGAAAAGATATAATTACAGTAATGTAAAGCTTTTCAATTTACTTAGAAACAACGGTTATGAAGTCTACAAATTAAATAGAGACTATCAAACCAACATTAAAAAATTTGAGAAAATTATTCAAAACGAGGATGTACCTGAAAAAAGGTTTTACATGTATGCACATAATTAACTATGTCATAAATATAATTTGTGATTAACTAAATATACAATATTTTAATGAAAATTTTATTTGTTGGTCAAAACAATAAAGGCTGGATGTATGAAACTTTATACAACGAGCAGAAAGCTTTAGAAAATGAAATAATAAAAAATTCTGGAAAAGTATATCATTTTGGGCCAGGACATAAATATTGCAATAATTTAGACTTTAAATATTTTTGCAAAAAAAAGAAAATTAATACAAAAGATATTAATTTAATAATTTTTTATATTTCTCATTATACATTAAGGTCAGGTCTGGTTGATAAACAATCTATCAAATATTTTAACTGTCCAAATAAAAATTTTTTGGATGAATTTAATAGTATTAATAAAATTCCTAGAATTCTTTGGTTAAATGATTTCTGGCAAATGAATAAATATGAACGAATTTTTTATGAGCACAAATATAAAATTTCACATCTAATATCTACCTATTTTTATCATTTAGACAAAGTGACATTAAATAAGTATTTTATGAAATCTAAATATCCTACGAATAGGATCTTTCATATAAGCAGATCTATTGATAATAAAAATATCATCTCAAAAATTAACACAAATAGAAAGATTGATGTTACACTATTAGGAGCTATAGATAACTTTTATCCTGAGAGGAAAAAATTCCTTGATATATTAAAAAATTATAAAAAAATAAAATTTTTTCATAAGGCTCATCCAGGTTATAACTTTCAAAAAAAAATTAAGAAAAAATTAATTTTTGGAAAAAAATATTTTAAAATTTTAAAAAATACAAAAATTTTTGTCACATGTGGTACTGAGCTAAATTTACCAATTATTAAACTTTATGAAATTTTGGCATCAGGATGTTTGTTAATGTGTGGAAAAATAAATAATTTAAAAAAAATTGGTTTGAAGAATGGTAAAAACTTCATCCAGATTGATGAAAAAAATCTGATTCATGAAATTAATTATTTTCTTATAAATAAAGGACAAAGAAATTTGATTGCAAAAAAAGGATTAAAATTAGTTAAAGAGTGTTTTACAAATGAAATTCAAGCTCAAAAACAATATCAAATAATAAATAGAATTTCTAAAAATTATAAAAGAAAAAATTTATTGAATAATTTTGAATTAATTTTTATTGGAACATATGTTTTTTTTTATGAAAGCTTAAAATCTTTAAAAAGATTTATTTTTTAAAAAAAATTATTAAACCATTCCAGAATGTAAAATGTCCATTTGATGAAGTATTGATATCCATCAAAATCTCAAACTCATTTTGATTATTTATCAAAAACTTTTTTGTAGCATTTTTAACGTCATCAATATTTGTATCATCAACAATTATTATCGAACCTTTTTGAAAATATGGTTTCGCAATTTCAAGAGACTCAAGTTGATCATTGTAACTGTGATTTCCATCATAAAAGTATAAATCTATTTTTTTATTTTCTTTCTTCCAGTGATTAGAAAAAAAATCTTTATAATCCATTTCAAAGAAGAAATGATTTTTTTTTTTAAATTTGTTAAAATTTTTATAAAATTTTTTAGACGGTCCATTAAATTGTGAGAAATTATCTACACCATAAACATTACAACTAGTATTTATCATTCCACTTATAAGGGAGAAACCCTCCCAACATCCAATATTAACATAATTTTTTTTTCCAATAGATTCACATAATTTATTTATGAGCAATGCATTTGTTAAAGTTGACATGCCATTAATTTTTTTAATTTTATTTAAAAAATCAATTTCTTTTTCTTCTAGATTTTTAAATTTTGTTAAATTATGAAAGGGGTAATTTCTATACTCTGGGAAAATTTTTCCAATTATTTTCCAGATTATAGATCTATTTTTTTCAAATTCTTTTTTTGAAAAAATATCTTTGTTTTTTTGAAATGAAAGAGTTTTAGCATTGATATTATCAATTAATTTACGAATATTTGTCATTATTCTTAAAAAATTAATTACCTTATATATAAATAAAAAAATCTTTTAAAGTTAGTATTTAGTATTATAAATAATTTTAAAACTAAATTAAAAATGAATAAAATGTTTTCTTCCAATAGGAGCTTTGGAATTCTTCTATTTGTTATATTGCTAGGTTTAAGCATATTTTTTTATGGCTTAAAAGCTAGCAATTTATTTTGGGTTTCAATTATTGTTTTAGGAATATCAATTTTTTATCCAAATTTTTTTAAAATACCAAATATTCTTTGGATGAAATTTGGAATTATTCTCGGGAAAATAATTAATCCAATTATTTGTATTTTTTTGTATTTTTTTGTTATAGGGAGTACAAGAATTGTATTAGAATTGTTTAGAAAAAAACTTATTAATAAAACAAGAAATACTAATTTGGAAACTTATTGGAAAAAGAAAGATAATAACATAGAGCAAAGTTTAGACAATCAATTTTAATGAATACAATTTTAGAATTATTTAAATTTTTTTTAGCAAGAAAAAAATATTGGTTAATACCAATGGTAATAATTTTTTTAATTTTTGGTGGATTACTTATTCTGACTCAGGGAACTGTATTTGCACCATTTATTTATACAGTATTTTAAATTGAAATATATATTAGGTATTTCCTGTTTTTATCATGATAGTGCAGCATCTATATTAAAAAATGGAAAAATAGTTGCATGTGCACAAGAAGAAAGGTTCACTAGAGTAAAACACGATTCTTCTTTTCCATTTAATTCTATTAGATTTTGTTTAAATTATTCAAAAATAAGCTTAATTGATATAGATGCAGTAGTATTTTATGAAAAACCACTCGTAAAATTTGAAAGATTACTTGAAACATATATTTCTTTTTTTCCGAAAGGATTAAAATCTTTTATTATTTCATTGCCCATATGGATTAAAGAAAAGCTTTTTCAAAAAAAACTAATACACGATAAATTAAAAAAAATTGATGAAAATTTTCCATTAAAAAAAATTAAATTCAGTGAACATCATTTAAGTCATGCTGCAAGTGCTTTCTTTCCGTCCCCTTTTGAAGAAGCAATTATACTAACTGCAGATGGTGTTGGGGAGTGGGCAACAACAACTATAGCTTTAGGGAAAAAAAATAAACTACAAATTTTAAGAGAAATAAATTTTCCACATTCTTTAGGTCTTCTTTATTCTGCTTTTACTTATTATTGTGGTTTTAAAGTTAATAGCGGGGAATATAAATTAATGGGACTGGCGCCATATGGATCGCCAATATATGTAGATAAAATCAAAAAATATTTAATTGATATTAAAAAAGATGGTTCTTTCAATTTAGAACAGAAATATTTTAATTATGCTACAGGACTAACAATGACTAACAACAATTTTCATAAATTATTTGGATCTCAACCACGCGATCCAAATACAGAAAAATTAACTCAATTTCATATGGATATTGCAGCATCTATTCAAAAAGTTACAGAAGATATAATTATCAAAATCGCTAAGTCCTTAAAAGAAGAATTCAAAATTGATAATCTTTGTTTAGCAGGGGGTGTAGCCTTAAATTGTGTCGCAAATGGCAAATTAATTAAACAAAATATTTTCGACAATATATGGATACAGCCTGCAGCAGGTGATGCAGGTGGTTCTCTAGGCGCTGCACTTACTTTTTTTTATGATAAAAATTTAAATCAAAGAAAAGTAAATATATCAGATGATATGTCTGGTTCATATCTTGGTCCAGAATATGCACAAAAAGAAATTGAATTTGAGCTAGAAAAAATTGGAGCAAAATTTAAAATTTTAGATGAAGAAGAATTAATTATTAAGTCAGCTAAAGATTTATCACAAAATAAAGCAATAGGTTGGTTTCAAGGAAAAATGGAATTTGGACCTAGAGCTTTAGGTGGAAGATCCATTTTGGCCAATCCAAAATCTCCAGATATGCAAAAAAATTTAAATTTAAAAGTCAAGTATAGAGAAAGTTTTAGACCATTTGCACCATCAGTTCTTAAAGAAAATGCCTCAGATTGGTTTGATATTAATATTCCAAGTCCATACATGCTTTTAGTCGCAAATGTCAGAAATTCAAAAATCATTGAAATGACTCAGGATGAAGAAAAACTTTTTGGTATTGATAAGTTAAACGTAAAAAGATCCGAAATACCTGCAGTAACTCATGTTGATTATTCAGCTAGAATTCAAACTGTAGATATTAAAACAAATCCAAAATATTATAATTTAATACAAAAATTTTATGAAATCACAAACTGTCCTATTTTAGTCAATACATCTTTCAATGTTAGAGGAGAGCCAATAGTTAATACACCAACGGATGCATTTAAATGTTTTATGGGTACAGAGCTTGATAAGCTTGTGATAGGAAATTGTTACCTGGACAAAAATGAACAAAGTAAAGATCTAAAAAAGAATTATAAAAACAAATTTGAATTAGATTAATACTTAATAAAAATAAAATTTTTTAAGTATTAAAATATTAAATTATTACTTTATTTTTATCATAGTTTTATTTGTTTCTAAATTTTTCCTTTTTTTTAAAGCTTTTTTCCATAAGATCAATTCTGGGATAATTTTACTTAATTTACTATTTTTAAATGATAATTTTAATTTTTTTTTAATTTTTTTGTTGTCAGCTAATATATAAGCAGGATCGCCTACTCTTCTTTTTTTATAAACAATTTGAATTTTATAATTAATATATTTTGTAAAATTCTTTACTACTTTTTTGACTGAAAATGGTTTACCAGAACCACAATTAAAAATATCATTTATCCTTTCTTTTAACAAATAATTGTGTGATTTGAAAAATGCTTCTGCAACATCTTCAGGATGAACATAGTCTCTAACAGCACTTCCATCTTGAGTTAAATAATCTGTTCCATAAATTTCAAACTTTTTATTACGAATTAATTTATTGAATATATGATTATATTTTGAATTATAAGGACCTAACATTAATTTTTTATTTGCACCAGCAACATTAAATAATCTTAAAATTATATAATTAATATTTTTTCCTTTAAAAAATTTAATCATAAATTTTTCAACATTAAGTTTTGATTTACCATAAGGGCTTTTGGGCGAAGTTGAATATTTTTCTCCAATTTTTTTGTTGTTACTTAATCCAAAAATTGCTGCAGTCGATGCAAAAAATATTCTTTTAATTGAAGTTTTGGGAAGTTCTAAAAAAATATCTTTTGTAAGATAAAAATTATTTTTCATATACATTTCTGGTCTTTTTACTGACTCGGCACTATCAATATATGCTGCTAAGTGAATGAAATTTTCAATATTATTTTTTTTTATTAATTCAAATAATTTTTTTTTGTTACCAAAACTAAAGTTATAATATTTTATATTTTTATGATTTATAAAAACATTTCCTTTCTTATTATTGTCAACAACAAATATCTTAAAATTTTTTTTAAAAAATTTACAACAAATGAATGACCCTATATATCCACAGCCACCAGTGATAATAACTTTTTTCATATAAAAAATTTATTTAATTAAATTATTTGAGCTTAAATATTTATATATAATTTCATAATAGCTACAATTTGGGTGTTTATCTAGCAAAGAAGCTGTCATCGAAGTATTA
>MDTA01139559.1_pt1 | contig 10099 bp, 5 predicted proteins | sample 811151 | NCBI WGS metagenome assembly MDTA01 (sample SAMN05326648, study PRJNA326480) | marine metagenome | isolation source: seawater | place: Indian Ocean: South | collected 2010 | reverse complement strand
CTCATAATCCCACCTGGCATAGCATTTTTAAGCATTCCCTCGTAGGCTTTATCTATATCAAAGCCTCTGATCCCTTTCATGTAGGCACTTACAATAAAAGGAGTTGTAGATGCACCTGTCATCACATAGGTGTAATTACCCCCTGAAGGACCTCTTGGAATCAGACCTCCATCATCATACATCAATAACATTGAATTGATAAATTCCTCAGTAATTCTTGGGTAAACCAAATGCCATAGGGTATTTAAAGTCCATTGAGCTCCCCAAAATGAGTCAGAATTATAGTGATTAAATCTTGGTTTACCATTTTGATCTAGGGGAATTTGTCCAATCCTTTGAGTATCTCCAGTCATATCACTGTACTTTCCGTCGACATCACTAATTATTCTTCTTCCCTGTAGCGCATGCCATAAGTCTGTGTAAAATCGAACTTGCTGATCTTTTGTATTTCCTTTGATCTCAATTCTGCCTAAGTAGTCATTCCACTGGTTTTTAGAATCCTTAACCACAGCGTTAAAATCCCAGTGGGGTAGCTCACTATTAAGATTTAGCTCAGCTTGCTTAATACTTACATATGAAATAGCTACTTTCATTAATAACTGCTCCCCCTCCTTGGTTTTAAAAACTGGATAAACCCCCCCATTCGAACCTTCAAATTTCTTAACTACTCCCTTTAGCTCCCCGTCTTTAAAAGCATGAAGCGCGTCAAATGGTTTATTGAAATGAATAGTAAAGAAAACCTTGGTTGGTTTTGGCCTTCTTCTAGTCTTTTCCATTATAGCATAACCATTAAGTTGTCGACTAGAAACTTTTTTCACATAACCACTATCTGTTCCTGATGGTCCCAATTGAGCTGATAAGTCTAAAATAATTGCACATTGATCAGATTTAGGAAAAGTATAACGGTGAAATCCTACTCTTACTGTGGATGTCAATTCAGCCTTAATATTATAATCATCTAAAATAACCGAGTGATAGCCAGCCTCAACCGTTTCGTGGTCATGAGAATAATTAGAACCATACTCTTCTGGGCCTAGATGTGCCTTAATTTTACCAGTAGTAGGTAATACAGGTACACCAGATAACTGCCAAGCGTGAATATGACTGAAAAAATTTATTTTTTTTTGATTGTATCTATATCCTGATTCCCAAGCACCAGCCGTTCCCATATCTGGACTTAAATTCACCATGCCAAATGGACGTGTAGCAGAGCTAAAAAAGAACCATCTTGAATTAGCAGAATCGACAAGAGGATTGACAAGATCGACAGGTTGTTGGCCTTGAATTAATTGTCCAATTAATAGGATGTATAGTAAGATTTTTTTCATTTTAAATTTTCAAGTGTTTATCACACAGAGATAACAGTTTATTTTCATTGACTTTTAATCCGAATCCAGGTTTAAAATCAACGACGACTTTTCCCTCATAATTAAGATTTGTTGCTTTTTCTTCAACACACCTTAAAAAAGCGTCTTGCTCCTGAGGTTTTTCCATTGCTTCTACCCATGAGGCTCCGTTTCCAATTGCGAGTTGTTGCCAAAATGTACAACCTGCACCAATAAGACTAGAGTCTCCAATCATAATACCCTTATTGGAAGCCTTAATAACTTTAGAAATTTCATTAATCTCCGCAAAAGTTCCCATACAATTAGGATGAAGATTAAAAAAATTTCCCATTCGCTTATCAAAATATTTAATACTTTTTGATGCCGGTCTCATTATTTTATCTGGTACTATTGATAACTTACCAACATTTGCTTGTAAAAAAATTAATTCGTCTTTTCTTAAACTCGCCGGATCTTCAATTCCATCCATTCCAACTTCGTTAAGATCAATCATTATTTTGGATAATTTAATTAGGTTTTTCTCCCCACAGAATTTAGCTGGTTTACTTCTTGAAGTTCTGCCAATAATATGACTATATCCTCGATTAGGATCTCCTAAAATGAATGAGTCAGGTCCAAGAAAATTCCTAAGTGCAATAACATTTCTTTTATCGACATCGAATTCTCCAAACATTTTAATCTTTACATAACGATGCATATTCTGATCTTTTGCTAATCCAGCTTGTTTAACAACCAACTCGGAATCTCTTTCTAAAATACAGAAAATTGCAGGCACAGGATTAGTGCCTTTCAAGCCCCACATTTTTATAGTGGGTTTGTTTTCCAATTTACCCATTAAATCATAAAGAGTCATTAACAGCCCCTCTGTTATTATTGGATGCCAATTACCTTGAAAAAATTGATTTCTTACCTCATCAATAGCTTCACCCAAATACATGCCTCTGAGTTTTTTAAATTCTTTTGACCAAGCAGTAATATCAAAATTGGGCTGATTACTGGAAACTTTTGTTTCACCCCATCCTATATGATCTCTTCCTTTAATATTTATCATTACATGTTGCCTGTTTTTCCAGACACCATAACTGAAGTTACGCTCCTTGTTAACATTAATCAAAAACAAATTGATTTCATCAATATTAATCTGTTTTGTTCGAGTTAATTTGAAATTAGAATAAATTGATGATGAAATCAGGAGTGGTAATAAACTTCCTGATTGTTTAATAAACTTTCTTCTAGAGTTATTCATTTTTTAGATTTATGTTTTGGTTTGTTTTGTCTCAGCATCAACATCTTCTAAAAATTTAATCAATGCCTTATCCAATTCTTTAACTATGTCAGGCATTTTTTTTGAAAGATCAACTTTTTCCTCTATATCCGTAGAAAGATCAAAAAGTTCTAATTTATTGTATATCCAATGTTTTACCAACTTATAATCCCCAAAACGGATAGCAGATATTGGTTTTCTATTAGCAGCTTGGTGAAAAATTAAATATGGAGAATTTCGCTCCACTTTTCCTTTTCCATTGTTATGAATAAGAGACTGAATATTTCCTCCATCTAGAATATTAGGTAATAAACCCTGATATCCTGCCAATCTTGCTACGGTTGGTAAAATATCTAAACCTGTAACTGGAACATCAGAATAGGAGTTTTTAGAAACACCTGGTCCGATAATTACAAAAGGAACCCTTAGTCCACCCTCATACATGGAACCTTTTCCACCTCTAAGTGGAAAATTTCTTGCGATTTTTTGTTCAGGTCCAATCGGAATGGATGTTCTTCCTCCATTATCTGACAAAAGAATTATATATGTATTATCATCAATCCCTAAAGAGTATATTTTATCTAATAACATTCCTATTCCCTCATCCATGTCCTCTGTCATAGCAGCAAATTCTGGAGAAGCATGTTTTATGCCTTTTTTTAATTTATTATATTTTGTAATGTTTTTTTGAGTGTAAGTAATTGCCAAATGAACAGCGTAATGGGAGACCTGTATGAAAAAGGGGTTGTTTTTTTTGGTTTGTTCCTCTATAAAGTCATTTGATCTCTTTGTTAGTGAGAAAATTAATTTCGGATCATCATAGACTTTGGGCCATGAATCTCCCATTTTAAAAGAAGTTTCTCTTCCATTCACATCTAATGTGTTTTTACCTCCCCCAGAGTTGTTCCCAGTCAATCCGTCGCTAAAGTCATACCCCATTTCTTCGGGCGTAAATTCATCGTATCGTGCATCCCATTTTCCAAAATGAGCAGTGACATAATTTGAATCGGCCAATTTAAGAATCTTAGGTATTGTCATCCTTTTTCTAAAAACAGTAGTCCAATTCTCCCTATCTTTTTGATATTCATGCTTAGCAGGTGTAAGCCCAGTTAAAATACTTTTCCTAGTAGGAGAGCAAAAAGGTGCAGGTGCATATCCATTAGTCATTCTCATTCCATTATTAGCCATGCGCTCCATGTTTGGAGTTTGATAATAATCACTTTTGGAACGTTGATCGTCTGGGTCAGCAAGAAAAGATGTTCCAACCCAGCTTTGGTCATCCGTTAAAATTACTACAAAGTTCGGTTTTTTATTGGTGTTCTTTTGAGCAAAACATTTAACTGTAACAAGCAACAGAATAGACACAAAGGATAAATTAAGAACACATTTTAATTTAGTTAATTTCATTGAAGAGATAGTCTTATTTTTATTAACGTGTTGGAAAAGTAAATATCCAAAAATAATACAAATTATTACAGTCTCAAGGCTTAAATTAATTGAGTAGTTTTTTTATTCCCAATGATTTTCAATAATATCTTTTAACTCATCTGAGTCAGTTTTTTCATCGCCTAACTGAATTCTTAATTTTAACAAATCTCTTTTTAATTCAGAGATGATTTTCTTGTTTTCAATATTATTGTATTCATTGCTTAACTCCATAGGGTCGTTTTTCAGGTTGTAATATTCCCAAGCTGGAGCAGTAGTTTGTTTTGTATATGTTCCTTCTAAACCTAATGGGTGGCCATAGTAAAAAATCAATTTATGCTGATTTGTTCGAATACCCATATGAGAGGGGCGGTTTTCGGCATGAGCATAATAGCGATAATACATATTCTTTCTCCAATCTGAAGGGGTTTCAAGCATTAGATTGGACCTGAAACTCTTTCCTTGAAATGAATCAGGTTGAGGAATATCAGCATAGTCCAATAGTAACGAAGGAAAGTCAATATTCAATATAATATCATCTATTCTTTTGTTGGCAGGGATTTCTTTTGAATATTTTATTACAAAAGGCATTCGTAAGGACTCCTCCAAAAACATTCTTTTGTCCATCATACCATGTTCACCAAGAAAATATCCTTGATCTGCAGTATAAATTATAATGGTATTGTCTGTAAGATTATTTTCCTCCAAGTAATCTAGCATTTTTCCAATATTATCGTCAATAGCAGCTGCACATCTCAAGAAATCTTTGACGAATTTTTGATATGTTTTTTTTCTAATTTGAATAGAATCTAAACCTTCGGTGTGAAATGGTAAACCGGGGTATCTGTTACTTTTTGTTTTTGTTGCTTTGGTCCAGCGCTCAGTTAGTATTTCAAGTATTTGTCCTTCAAAAGTTCTACCTGACTTTCCAGGATAAAAATCAAGCAAAGATTCAGGTTCCGGTAAAGTTTCCCCCACAAATAAATTTTTAAAACGATCAGGATAGTCAAAAGGCTCATGGGTTGCCTTAAAATGGGTCATCAACATGAAGGGTTTGTCTTTGTCGCGTTTATCCAACCATTTTATTGACTCATTCATAATTACATCAGATGAAAAACCTTCGTATAATCTTCCACCTTTATTACCATCCTCCCAATTATGAATGTCTTTCAATAATGGATTATTATATCTTCCCTGACCAGGAAGAACATTGAAATAATCAAACCCTGAAGGCTGTTTTTTTAGGTGCCACTTGCCAATCAAAGCAGTCTGATATCCAGAATTTCTTAAAATCTTTGCAACGTTAAGTTGATCTGGTTCAAGTGCATCTGTTAAAGTATAAACTTGGTTTTTATGACTGTACTGTCCAGTAAGAATCGAGGCGCGGCTAGGAACACAAATAGAATTTGTACAAAAAGCGTTTTCCAAAACCACTCCTTCGGCTGCCAAGCGTTTAATGTTTTTATTTATTGCATATTTTTCTAAAATACCTCCATAAATTCCCCAGGCCTGACTCGTGTGATCGTCAGACATCATAAATAAAATATTAGGTTTATTCAGATTTTCTTTAGCGGGTATATTACAACTAAATACTACTAAAGAAATAAATATGACTAATTTTATTTTCAATTAATAATTTTTTGATTAAACTTTTAGACGTTAAATTTGTTTATGCCAACAATTTTCTAAAAATTAATTGACATGAAATGATAAACAAATTTAAAAATTTTACTAAAGTACTATTTCCAATTACATTTCTTATTTTTTCTTTTGAGGTTGAAGCGCAATCTAACTGGAAAAATCTATTCAACGGTAAGGACCTCTCTGGATGGGAAATAAAAAATGGAACAGCGGAATATAGAATTGAAGGTAACGCCATTGTAGGCACCTCCAAAACGGGAACACCTAATACTTTTTTGTGTACAAAAAAGAAATATTCAGATTTCATTTTTGAAGTTGAAGTATTGGTATCACCTGGCCTTAACTCTGGAATTCAGTTTCGATCAAGCTCAATAAAAAGTTATAGAGATGGAAGAGTTCATGGATATCAATGCGAATTAGATACAAGTGAAAGGGCATGGACTGGTGGAATTTTTGATGAAGCTAGACGGGGTTGGTTGTATCCACTAACAATAAACGATAAAGGTAGTAAGGCATTCGTTAACGGAGCATGGAATAAAGTTAGAATTGAAGCAATAGGCGATTCCATCAAAACTTTTGTAAATGAAATTCAATGTTCAAATCTTGTAGATGATATGACATCGAATGGTTTTATAGCACTTCAGGTACATTCTATAGGTGCAAAAGAACTTGAAGGAAAAACTATTAAGTGGAAAAACATAAGAATTGCAACTCAAAATCTTCATGAGATAAAAACACCCAATATGCAATATGCAAAACAAATAAGTTATTTAAACAATAAATTAACACCAGAGGAAAAGAAAAAAGGCTGGAAATTGCTTTGGGATGGTAAAACTTCAAAGGGATGGAAGGGCGCTGAAATTGATTTCTTTCCTGAATCTGGAATTACTTTAGAAAATGGAATTATTCATTTTCATCCTCATAAGATTAAAAAAGACCCAAAAAGATCTGGTGATATTGTTACGATTGAAAAATTTAGCAATTTTGAATTGGAGTTAGATTTTAAAATCCAAAAAGGTGGGAACAGTGGAATTAAATACTTTGTAGATGCTCTTAAGGCCGGTGACGGTAGAACTATAGGTCTGGAATTTCAAATTCTTGATGATGCCCACGAAGATTTTAAAATGGGAGTTGATGGCAACCGAACCGTGGGTTCACTGTATGATCTTATTTCCTCAGAAAACTTATCTGAATTACAAAGAAATCTAATTGAAAAAAAATCTCTTAACTATAAATTAAGATCAAAAGGACCAAATGAATGGAATAAAGCAAGGATTATCGTAGAGGGTGGAAATGTAGAACACTGGTTGAACAATATTCTAGTCGTTAGATATGACAGATTTTCCCAAACATTCAAAAATCTTATTAAAAAAAGTAAATTTTATGATAAAAAAGGCTTTGGAGTTGCAAATGAGGGAAGAATTTTACTTCAAGATCACCATCCAGGTGATATAAAATTTAAAAATATTAAGATTCGTGAATTATAAATGTCGTATCCTCATAGTTGCAATAATTCATTTAACATTTATAAGATGTAAGCAACCATCAAATATTGAGAAACCTCCAAATGTCATTTTGATACTTGTAGATGATATGGGGTTTTCAGATATAGGAGCTTACGGCAGTGAAATAGAAACACCAAACATTGATCGTTTAGCATTTGAGGGTGTCAGATTCACTAATGCCTATAATACCTCTAAATGTTTTCCATCTAGGTCGTGCCTTCTAACTGGTTTGTATTCTCAACGAATTGGTTATCATCAAACCTTTAGACTAAAAATGCAAAATACTATTACATTAGGAGAATTATTTAAATCTGCAGGTTATACAACCCTTTGGTCTGGAAAACACCATAGCATAGAGAATCCGATTACACGAGGGTTTGATCATTACAGTGGGCTTTTAGATGGAGCATCTAATCATTTCAATCCAGGATTAAGAAGAAAAGGGGAAGGTCAACCAGCTCAAAAAGGTTGGTTAAAAAGTAGTCCCACAACCTACAGAAATTGGGTAATCGAAGGAGAAGTTTATAACCCATACACTCCTGAATCAAAGGATTTCTATACCACAGATGTTTTTACAAATTATGCGCTTAACTGGATTAATAACATTCAGGATGAAAAACCTTTTTTTCTTTACCTAGCTTATACTGCACCCCACGATCCTCTTATGGCTTGGCCTGAAGATATTGAAAAATATAAAAATCACTACAATGTAGGTTATAAAAAAATTCGTCAAAATAGATTTAAAAAACAAAAGGAACTAGGTATAATAGCTAAAAATGCTACTTTGTCAAATGCTGCCTACAAAGAATGGGAAACTCTAAATGAAGAGGATAGAGCTGATGAGAGTAAGACAATGTCAGTTTATGCAGCGATGATTGATAGGTTAGATCAAAATATCGGAAAAATACTTGATAAGTTAGAGAGTAAAAAAAAATTGGAAAATACACTAATCATTTTTGCCTCAGATAACGGAGGTTCAAGCGAAGTTGTAAAATTAGAAGGTGGAACAGGAGAAATTGGAACGTTGACAAATTGGAAATCTTTGGGGAAAAGTTGGGCAAATGTCAGTAATACACCCTATAGAGAATACAAAAACTGGAGTTATGAAGGAGGTATTAAAACTCCACTAATAGCCTATTGGCCTAGAGGAATAAAAAATAAAAATATTATCGCCGGAATACCTGTTCACTTTATTGATATCCTACCAACTTTTCAAGAACTATTAAAACTAGAATATCCGAAAAAATTAAATGGTCAAAACATCATTCCAACTGATGGTGAAAGTTTTCTATCTGCAATAAAGGGAGAAAACCAAAATGACAATAGATTAAAACCTATTTTCTGGCAATGGAAAAACGGAAAAGCAATTAGGGATAAAGGTTGGAAGTTGGTTTCACACAAAAACAAATGGGAGCTCTATAATCTCAAAGAAGACCCAACAGAAGAAAATGACCTTTTAAAAAAAGAACCTGAAAAGACAGAATATTTAAAAAAGGAGTATTTTAATTGGGCTAAACAATTTGATTTTGATAGAAAATATTAAACTAATTAATTACATAATAGTTCTTTGCGTAATATTTAGTTGTGAAAGAATTAATTCAAAACCACCTAATATTCTTTGGATAACTGTTGAAGATATAAGTCCCAATTTAGGCTGTTACGGTGATAATAAAGCTCATACTCCAACATTGGATGGATTGGCAGCAAAAGGTTTTAAATATATTAATGCAATTGCAAATGCTCCAGTTTGTGCTCCTGCTAGAAATTCGATAATTACTGGAATGTATCCTTCCTCTCTTGGTACATTAGACATGAGATCTTCCTCAAAACCTTGGATGAAAAGATCTGGGTGGGTGCCAGACGATGTATTGATGTATCCAGAAGTGCTTAGAAGTAAAGGATATTATTGTACAAATAACACAAAGGAGGATTATAATTTTGATTTAAATAGAGAAATATGGGATGATTCAGGTAAACAAGCACATTGGAAAAATAGACCTCAAAAGGATACACCTTTTTTTTCAATATTTAATTTAACAATGACTCACGAAAGCTGCATTAATAGTAAACAAAAACATGAATATTACACAAAAAATCTACCTGAACACCTTCGTATTGATCCTAAATATATAGATGTTCCCCCCTATTATCCTGATACCCCAATGATAAGAGAATTATTATCTAGGCATTATGATAATATTGCTACAATGGATCGGGTTGTTAATGATTTAATTCAGGAGTTGGAGAATGAGGGGCAAAGTAACAATACAATTATTTTCTTTTATTCTGATCATGGAACTGGTTTGCCTCGACATAAACGATGGCTTTTTGATACAGGTGTTAAAGTGCCCCTAATTGTCTATATTCCTGAAACCTATAAGAACCTCTATCCTAGTGACCCCGGTAGTGAAATTAATCGATTGGTTAGCTTCATTGATTTAGCGCCTACTGTTCTAAATCTAGCTAATGCTGATATCCCTTCAACAATGCAGGGCAAGGCGTTTCTTGGAAAAGAGCAAAATCCTGAGTCTAAATACGTTCACATTGCAAGGGGTAGGATGGATGAGCGTTATGATATGCAAAGGGGAGTAAGAACAAAAGATTACAAATATTTAAGATATTATGAGCCAAGTAAACCCTTTATTCAATTTATGAATACACCTGAAAGTGGTCCACTAATGACTGAACTTCGAAAGGCTGAAAAAGCTGGGAAACTTAGCCCTGAGGCTAAACAATTAGTTGAACCTTTTAAACCTGAGGAATCCTTATTTGATTTGAATATTGATCCATTTGAATTAAATGATTTAGCAAAAAATCCAGAATATCAGCTTCAATTGAATGAATTAAGAGAAGTTCACAATCAATGGATGATTAATATTCTTGATGTAGGATTAATTCCTGAGGCAATAATTAGAGAT
>MDTA01214047.1_pt1 | contig 10100 bp, 7 predicted proteins | sample 811151 | NCBI WGS metagenome assembly MDTA01 (sample SAMN05326648, study PRJNA326480) | marine metagenome | isolation source: seawater | place: Indian Ocean: South | collected 2010 | reverse complement strand
CATACCCATAGAAATTTTTCTATCTGGACGAACAGGCATAGGAATTTGAAAAGTTGCTCCACCTATTCTTCTACTCCTTACCTCAACTTGAGGCATAATATTATTTAACGCTTTCTTCCAAACCTCTAATGGTGATTCATCGATTTTTTCACTTTTTGAAACAATATCTAATGCCTCATAAAAAATACGAAATGCTCTTTCCTTATTCCCACTTAACATCAAGCAATTAACAAATCTTGTAACAAGCTTGTCACCAAATTTTGGATCTGGTAGTAAAATTCTTTTTTTAGCTCTTGCTTTTCTCATTTTAAACTATTTTTTTTTAGGTTTTTTAGTACCATACTTTGAACGTCTTTGATTTCTACCTTCAACTCCAGCTGTATCTAACGCACCTCTAACAATGTGATAACGAACTCCTGGTAAATCTTTTACTCTACCTCCTCGAACTAAAACAATTGAATGTTCTTGTAAATTATGACCTTCACCTGGTATATAGGCATTTACTTCATTTCCATTAGTTAAACGAACTCTTGCAACTTTACGCATTGCAGAGTTAGGTTTTTTAGGAGTTGTTGTATAAACACGTGTACAAACACCCCTTCTTTGTGGACAAGTATCTAAGGCTCCAGATTTACTCTTTTTTTTAAATACTTTTCGACCTTTTCTTACCAGTTGTTGAATAGTTGGCATAAACAATTAATTTTATTTTTTTTACTAAAAACTATTAACCTAAAAAATTTTTTAGGTGTGCAAATCTATAATTTTTCTTTTGTATATCAAACCTACATTATGTTTTTTTTATCCTAATATTAGATTTTAATCAAAAATAACTATATAAACAATTTAATATCAATTAGTTACATTATTAATCATATTTTAAATTATATTATATATTTAAATAACTATAAGAACATAAAAAAAGAATTTATATTTAGGAGAAAATTTAAATTAAATGGTTAATATTCTTGATTCACTAAACACTGAACAAAAGAAATGTGTTGAAAAAATTTCAGGACCAATGATAATTATTTCCGGTCCAGGATCAGGGAAAACGAGGGTAATAACATCAAAAATTGCCTTCTTAATATTAAATAATATAAACCCATCTAATATATTATCTCTGACTTTCACAAATAAGTCTGCAAAAGAAATGATTAATAGAGCTCAAAATATGATACCAAATCATAATATAAATAATTTATGGATAGGCACGTTTCACTCTATTTTTGCAAAAATCTTAAGAATTGAGGCTGAAATTATTGGATATAATAATAATTTCACAATTCTTGATAATGAGGACTCAAAAAATATAATTAAAAGAATTATTAAAGACAAATCTCTTGATAGTGAAGTATATAAACCTAATGCGATTTTTGCTAAAATCTCTCTCCTAAAAAATAATATGATTTCACCTCAAAAATACAATCAAAGTGAAGAGTTAATAAAAAAAGATAGGGAAACTCGTCAAATAGAATTTTCTTCAATTTATCGAAAATATGAAGAAACATGCAAAAAAAATGAATCAATGGATTTTGACAGTATCCTTGTCAACACATTGAATCTTTTAAATAATTCAAAAGAAATTTTAGAAAAATACCAAAATAAATTTAGATATACATTAATTGATGAGTTTCAGGACACGAATATTTTACAACTAGAAATAATAAAAAAAATTGTTAATAAAAATCAAAATTTATGTGTAGTTGGAGACGACTCTCAAAGCATTTATTCATTTAGAGGGGCAAATATTAATAATATCCTAAACTTTCGTAAACTATTCCCAAAAGCAGAAGAATTTAAGTTAGAACAAAACTATAGATCTAGTAAAATAATCGTTGAAGCTGCAAATAAATTAATTGAAAATAACTCTAGAAAATTAGAGAAAAAAATATGGACTAATAAAACTGAGGGTGAAAAAATTAAAGTCATTGAAACAAATTCTGATAATGAAGAAGGGTTTATTATAGCTTCAGCCGTAAAACACGTTACACAAAAAACCAATACTAAACTTAGCCAAAACATGGTTTTATATAGAATGAATAGCCAATCTAGAGCTATCGAAGAGGGGCTACGAACTCTGGGTATAAATTATAGAATTTTTGGGGGCATTTCCTTCTACAAACGAAAAGAAATAAAAGATTTAGTCTCATACCTAAGGTTTTGTGTAAACACTAAAGATGAAGAAGCATTAATTAGAATAATTAATTTCCCTACAAGAGGTATTGGGAATACTACAATTAATGCAATTAAAAATATTTCCACTCAAAATAGCAAAAGCATGTGGAAAGTAATTTCAGAAATATGTGAAGATGAGTCAACTGCAAATAAAAAATTAAAACAAAAATTAAAAATTTTTTATGATTTATTAAAAAAATACATATCCAAAATAAAAACAGATTCCTACCAATTTGTTTTAGAACTAATTGATGATTTAAAACTAGTCAATAAATTAAAAGAAAATAATAGTATTGAAAATTATAACAGATTGGAGAATATTAAAGAATTTGTTAATGCATTAAAAAATTTTTGCGAGAAAAACTCTGAAAATTCAATAGATAAATTCTTAGAAGAAGTTTCACTTGCAAATGATAATGAATACGACTTATCAGAAAATTCAAACACAAAAAATGAATATGTATCATTAATGACTATCCACCAAGCTAAAGGACTTGAATTTGATTATGTTCATATTGTTGGAATGGAAGAAAATATTTTTCCATCTCAACAATCTATGTATTCAGTAAATGATATTGAAGAAGAAAGACGATTGTTCTATGTTGCAATTACAAGAGCTAAAAAAGGGGTGTTTTTATCATATTGTAATACAAGGTTTAAATGGGGAAACTACATTGAAAATAGTCCGAGCAGATTTTTAGAAGAAATTGATATTTTTTGTAGTTATATAAATACAAAAAATAAAATCAAACATAAAAATATAAAATCAAAAACTACTAAATATCAAAACCAAGATCTAATTCCAAAAAAAAGAAACTTAAAAAAAATAGATGTTAAAGAAACTAAAATAAATAATTACAAATTAAAAAACCACAATTTAAAAATAGGTAGTAAAATATCTCATAATATTTTTGGTTATGGCACAATAATTAAAATTGAAGGAGAATCTATAAATGAAAAAATGCAGGTGCAGTTTGAAGGTAATGATATAAAAACAATATTAATAAGATACGCCAAGTTTGATTTAATTGATTAAAGAATTATATTTAACGATTAAAATTATTATTAATGAGATATAATACCGAATTAAAAAAACTTATAATTCCTGAATATGGTAGACATATTCATGAAATTATTGACAATCTTTGTAAAATAGAAGACCCGAAAAAAAGAAATGAACAAGCTGAAATTACAATTCAAATTATGGGTAATTTAAATCCACATTTAAGAGATGTAGCTGATTTTAAACATAAGTTATGGGATCATCTATTCATAATGTCGGAACATAAACTTGAAGTAGATTCGCCCTACCCAAAACCTACTCAAAAAGAAATTAACCTTAAACCTGAACTAATCGAAAATAAACAAGGTTCTCTAAAGTACCCTCACTATGGAAGCTTTATTATTTCAATGATAAAAGAAGTAGGGATAATGAAAGAAAGTGAGAAAAAGAAAGAATTAGCAATTGGCATAGCCAATCAAATGAAAAAAAATTATATCAACTGGAACCAATCTAATATTATGGATAAGTTTATCATTAATGAAATAAATTCCATTTCAGAAGGAAAAATAAATTTAGACGCAGAAACAGTTCTTTCTTCTTATAGTTTAACAAAACCTAACCATAACTCTGGCCCTAGAAAAAAATCACATTCTTATTCTAGAAATAAAAAATACTCAAACTAATTAAAATGAGTACTTTTGAAATAATTGGGGGAAAAGAATTATCAGGCACTATAACCCCTCAAGGATCCAAAAATGAGGCATTACAAATAATTTGCGCAACAATATTAACCTCCAAAAAAATTCACTTAAAAAATATACCTGAAATAATTGATATTATAAATCTTATCAATTTATTAAAAATATTAGGTGTTAACGTTAAAAAAAAAGCTGCTAATGAATTTACATTTGAAGCTAAAAACATAAATCGAGAATATTACAAAGATCCCAAATTTAAATTATTTGGATCAAAAATAAGAGGATCTGTAATGATTATGGGAGCACTACTATCTAGATTCGGGGAAGCTTATATAGTAAAGCCTGGGGGAGACAAAATTGGAAGAAGACCATTAGATACTCATTTTAATGCTTTCAAAATGATAGGAGCAAAAGTCAAAGAGAAGAATAATTTGTATCATATTAAATCAAATAAAAAAATAAATAATAACACTATAACTTTAGAAGAAGCCTCTGTAACGGGAACTGCAAATATTATAATGGCAAGTGTATTAAGTAAGAACAATAAAGTTTCTATATACAATGCAGCATGTGAACCATATATACAACAACTATGCAAAATGCTAAATAATATGGGCGCAAAAATTACTGGTGTTGGAACAAATTTAATTACAATAGAAGGAGTTGTTAAATTGAATGGTTGTGAACATACCGCTCTACCTGATATGATAGAAATTGGCAGCTGGATAGGTTTAGCAGCAATGACACAATCAAATTTAACTATAAAAAATGCATCCATAAATAATTTAGGAAACATTTTAAATGTGTTTAAAAAAATAGGTGTTAAAATTAAAATAAAAGATGATGATATTATTATAAAAAAACAGGATTCGATTGATGTTAGTACCCTTATGAATGGTTCAGTTTTAACAATATCTGATGCCCCTTGGCCTGGTTTTACTCCTGATTTAATTAGCATTATACTCGTTGTTGCAACTCAGGCCAATGGTTCGGTTTTAATTCATCAAAAAATGTTTGAAAGTAGACTTTTTTTTGTGGATAAATTAATTGATATGGGAGCAAAAATAATTTTATGTGATCCTCATAGAGCAACTGTTGTTGGATTAAATAGAGTTCACCAATTAAAAGGAACTGAGATGAGTTCACCTGACATTCGAGCAGGTATAGCTTTACTGATAGCAGCTTTATCTGCTAAAGGAAAAAGCATTATACATAATGTAAATCAAATTGATAGAGGATATGAAAATATTGTAAAAAGATTACAAAATATTGGTGCAAATATTGTTAGAAAATAATGACAATTTGTCATCATATAAAATTGGCAAGGATTTTGAACTATATCATCAAGAAAATTTAAATACTATGGCAAAAAAAAGTAAATCAGTAAACAAAAAAGAAAAAAATCAAATTAAAGAACTTCAAGATATTATTGATCAAGGAAAAGATAAATACTTAAGATTAGCTGCTGAATATGAAAACTATAGAAAAAGAACTTCAGAAGAAAGGTTAGAAGCAATTGAAAATGGAAAAAAGATAATTTTAAAATCAATTTTACCTGTTTTAGATGATTTTGAAAGAGCAGAGAAAGCCAGTGAGGATTCTTCGACAAATGATGGTTTCTTTTTAATTCAACAAAAATTATTTGATTCATTAAAAAAAGAAGGATTGAGTAAAATAGAATCGAGTATCGGTAAAGAATTTGACATAAATAAGCACGAAGCAATCACCCAGGTAAAAGCACCTAAAAAAAACTTGAAGGATAAAGTAGTTGATGAAATAGAATCGGGTTACATTTTAAATGATAAGGTAATAAGATATACAAAAGTTGTAATTGGAAAATAAATGGATAAAAGAGATTATTATGAAATACTAGGTGTATCAAAAAATGCCAGTAGTCAGGAAATTAAGAAAGCTTATAGAAAGTTAGCTATTAAATACCACCCGGATAAAAACCCTGGAAATACCACAGCTGAAGAAAAATTTAAAGAGGCAGCGGAAGCATACAGCGTTCTTAGTGACGATACAAAGAGACAAAAATATGACCAATTTGGTCATCAAGGTATAAGTGGCTCAGGTGGTTTTGGTGGTTTTGGAAATATGGACATGGATGATATTCTAAAAGGATTTGGGTTTGGAGACATTTTTGGAGGAGGATTCGGATCAAACAGAGGAAGAGGAGAAAGAAGAGTTAAGGGATCGAATTTAAGAATAAAGTTATCATTAAATCTAAAAGATATTTGTGAAGGTGTAACAAAAAAAATAAAAGTAAAAAAACTTGTACAAGCAGAAGAAGTTTCTTATTCCACTTGTTCTCAATGTAATGGCATGGGTCAAGTAAGTAGAATGACTAATGCTTTTGGTATACAAATGCAAACAAATACTACGTGCCCTCGTTGTAAAGGAATTGGGAAAATTATTACTTCTAAGCCATCGTTTTCTGATGAAAACGGAATGATCTTAAAAGAAGATACTACAGAAATTGAAATTCCACCAGGAGTATCTGAGGGAATGCAACTAAAAATACAAGGAGAAGGAAATGAGGGACCATTTGATGGAATAAATGGCGATCTAATTGTATTAATTGAGGAAAAAAAACATGAAGAACTATCTAGAGATGGTATAAATATTCATTATGAATTATATATAAATATTTCAGAAGCAATTTTAGGATGCAAAAAACAAATACCTACTATTAATGGCAGGGTACAAATAAGTATACCTAAAGGAGTTGATAATGGCAAAATTTTAAGATTACAATCTAAAGGAATTCCTGACATAAATTACCCTAATAATAAAGGGGATTTATTAATTCATATTAATGTTTGGACTCCGAAAAATGTAAATTCTGACCAAAAAAAGTTTTTTGAACAAAATATTGATTCAAAAGAGTTTACTCCCAAAATAGATAGAAACCAACAGTCTTTTTTTGAAAAAATAAAAGATATGTTTAATTAAATTATACTATGGCTAAAATAATAATTATAGAGGATGAATTATCTATTAGAAATGTTCTAAAAAATATTTTATCTGGTGAGGACAAAAATTATAAAATTGATGAAGCTGAAAACGGTGAAATAGGGATTAATTTATTATTCTCAAAAAAATATGATTTAGTTCTATGTGACATAAAAATGCCAAAAATGGATGGATTAGATGTATTAAAAAAATCTAAAGAATTAGATTATGATGTCCCATTTATCATGATTTCAGGACATGGTGATTTAGATACAGCTGTAGAATGTATTAAAAATGGAGCCTATGACTACATTTCTAAACCACCTGATTTAAATAGATTATTGACTGCTGTAAGAAATGGACTAAATATTTCTAATTTAGAAAACACAAACAAGATACTTAAAAGTAAAATAAAAACTTTTTCACACAAAATGATTGGTGAATCACAATCTATTTCTGATGTGAAAGAAATAATAAATAAAATTGCTCCAACAAATAGTAGAGTTTTAATTACAGGTGAAAATGGAACTGGAAAAGAACTAGTTGCTAGATCTATACATGAAAATAGTAATAGAAAAAAAATCCCTATGATTGAAGTTAACTGTGCTGCAATTCCAAATGAGTTGATTGAAAGCGAATTATTTGGGCACGAAAAAGGATCATTTACATCTGCACATAAACAAAAAAAGGGTAAATTCGAAATTGCAGATGAAGGAACTATTTTTTTAGATGAAATTGGGGACATGAGTCTCTCAGCTCAATCAAAAGTTTTAAGAGCATTACAAGAGAATAAAATTACTAGAGTTGGGGGAGAAAAGAGTATAAATGTGGATGTCAGGGTAATTGCTGCTACAAATAAAGACTTAATTAAAGAAATACAAGAAGGAAGATTTAGAGAAGATTTATATCATCGACTCAGCGTTATAAAAATCAAAGTCCCTCCGTTAAGAGAAAGAAAAATAGATATTCCGATACTAACCAAATATTTCATCGAAACAATCTGTAAAGAACAAGGGATAAATACAAAAATTATTGATGAAGATGCCATAATTTTTCTTCAAGAGAAAGATTGGACAGGGAATATAAGAGAATTACGAAATGTTATTGAAAGATTGATTATACTCTCGTCAGAAAAAATAACAAAAAAAGATGTAGAATTATATTATTAAACTAATTCACCATCCCTTAATTGAACTTTAAACTTATCTTTTAAGTTGGAAAAAATTTTCTTTATTTGCAAATTCACAACTTCATCTGTTAAAGTCATAGAAGAATCTTGGAATATAAAACCTAATGCATATGATTTTTTATCACCTAATTCTTTTGAATAAAAAGAATCAAAAATAACAACATCCTTTAAAATCTTTTTTGAAGAATTAAAAGCTTCATTTCTTAAATCTTCGAATAAAATATCCTTATCAACTAAAAGAGATAAATCTCTTCTAACCTTAGGGAATTTTGGAATAGGAGAGAATTTAATATTATTATTAGCTGATTGGTGAACAAAAATGTCCCAATTAAAATCAACAAATACAACGTTTTGCTTTATTCCAAAAAGACTTAAAATATTAATAGGTATGTTTTTTATTGAAACGATTTCTTTATCTGATAATTTATATGATAAATATTTCCCCCAAAAAATATCTTCTTTGATAAATGCACTAGGATTTATATTTGCATGACCAAACAACTTCATTACAAAACCTTTTGCCCAAAAATTATCCATTTGATATATCTTTTGATTCCAACTTTCAGAGTAAGAATCACCACATAAAAAAAGCGCTAATTTCATCGATTGACAATAACTATTATTTTTTAAATAATAACTATTTCCAAATTCAAAAAAACGTAAATTTTTATTTTGTCTATTTAAATTATACTTAATTGACTGTAAACCTCCTATAAATAAATTATTTCTTAAAACATTAAGATCATTACTAGACGCATTTAATATTTTTACTAAATTATCTTGTTTATGAATCTTATTCAACAACTCATAACTATTTAGAGAATTATTTTTAATCTCGAAAAATCCGCTATTACAAAGAGAGGAAGAAACTTTATTTTTTAAATCAAAGTTTTTAAAAGTGTCACTATTTAAATTTAATGGAAATGAAATTTTATTTGAAGAAGGAATATTATTATATCCATAAATACGTAATATTTCTTCGAAAACATCTACTTCCCTTGTAACATCATATCTGTATGTAGGAACTTTTAATTTAATCTCCGAAATACTCTTTTTACTAACTATTTCAAAACCTAAATCAATTAAAATATCTTTGATTTTATTGATATCTATTTCATGACCTAAAAGTTTTGTAAATCTAGAATGCGAAAAAGATACTATATTTACATGATCATCCTTGAATTCATTATAGTCATAAATATCAGAGCTAATATTTGCACCTGTAATCATCTTAATTAAGCTAGATGCTCTTTTTAAAGCATACAAACAATTATCAATATCAACTCCTCTTTCAAATCTATATGACGAATCTGTTATTATTGCATGTCTTTTTGACGTGCTTCTAATTGAATTAGGGGCAAAGAAAGCAGCTTCTAAAAAGATGTTTTTAGTTTTATTAGAAATAGATGAACTTTTTCCTCCAATAACACCGGCTAAACATAAAGGATTTTTTTTATCATAAATTAACAAATCATCAGAGTGTAAATCTATATTATCGCCAGTTAGCTTAGTGAACTTTGAAAATTTAGGCTGATTCCCTACTGTTATAGATTTTGAATCAATTTTATCATAATCAAAAGCATGTAGAGGGTTACCTGTTTCAAATAAAACAAAATTTGTGATATCAACAATATTATTAATGGGCTTAACGCCAATAGAAATTAACTTCTGTTTTAACCAACTAGGAGATTCTTTAACTTCAATATTTTGCAAGGTAATTGCACAATATCTTTTACAAATCTTAGGCTTATCAATAGAAATTGAAAAGGGCAAATCATTATTATCAACTTTAAATTCAATGTTAGGAATTTTAAGTTTAATTTTTTTTCTAGTCAAATTATGGACAGCTAATATATCGCGAGCACATCCAATGTGACCAAAAGCATCTGTTCTATTTGGCGTCAAACCAATTTCGTAAAGATAATCTTGTTTTAAATCAAAATAACTCCAAATATATTGACCTATTTTAATACCATCATTTTTAGAAAGTATTATTACACCGCTGTTATCAAAACCTAATCCAATTTCATATTCTGAACACAACATTCCATCTGAAAATTCTCCTCTAATTTTTGTTTTT
>MDTA01187954.1_pt1 | contig 10100 bp, 10 predicted proteins | sample 811151 | NCBI WGS metagenome assembly MDTA01 (sample SAMN05326648, study PRJNA326480) | marine metagenome | isolation source: seawater | place: Indian Ocean: South | collected 2010 | reverse complement strand
TGTCTATGAAGATTTTCCAGTTCTTTATAAAAAATATTATTTTTATTATTATGGAAAAAAAGTAATGACTTACACAATGGTAAATAAAACTCCATTTAAATTTCCAACTGAAAGATACTTAAATATAGTTAAGAGAGGTTATAAAGATTGTAATCTAGATCAAAAATTCTTGAATAAAGGTTTGTTGGGTTCTTGACACTAGTTATCAACAAAAGGTAAACAAGTAATTGAAGTTCAATGATTAATAATAAAATACAAGGTCTAAATTTTTTAAAAAAATATGCACCTAATATTGGTTATAAAGTATCTAATTATACTTTAATTCAAAAACGAAGATATAAATTAAAAAAGGATTTTGAGCTACAAAGAATAAAACGAAAATTTAAGAAACTAATAATTATAAGATCGTCCGCTAATGATGAAGATAATTTTAGAAAAACAAACGCTGGAAAGTATCTTTCAAAAGTTTCTGACACTAAGAATTTAATAATATTAAAAAATAATATTGAGCTTGTTTTAAAGAAGTTGAAGGATAATGATTATATAATTATTCAGGATTATGTAAAAGATGTAGATATTGCGGGTGTTATTTTTACAAGAGACCATAATAATGGAGGTCCTTACTATATTATTAACTATGATAATTCAGGGAAAACAAACCTCATAACCTCAGGTCACAAAAATCCTTTGATAAAAACTTCAATAATTCATCATTCCTTAAATCATAAACCAAAAAAATTTAATTTATTAATTAAATATATTAAGAAAATAATTGTTAAATTAAAAAACGATAAATTAGATATAGAATTTGCTATTAAAAAAAACAAAATCTATTTTTTTCAAATAAGACACTTAAATATAAAAACAAAAAAATTAGATAAAGAAATTAACACTGCATTATTTAATTTTAGAAAAAAATTAAAAAAAATCTTTAATAGCAGTAAAATAAATAGAACATCTACAATATTAAGCAATATGGTGGATTGGAATCCTGCTGAAATGATAGGAAAAAAACCATCAAATTTATCAATGAGTATTTATAAAAAAATAATTACAGATGATATATGGGCCAAACAAAGAGCAGATTATGGCTACTTAGATGTAAGACCAAATAAATTAATGTTTAATTTGTTAGGAAGTCCATACATAAATGTTAAAACTGACTTTGAGTCATTTATACCAAAAAAAATAATCCAAAAAGATAAAAACGAAATCGTATCCAAATATTTAAATGAACTCAAAAAAGACCTATCCAATCATGATAAGGTTGAATTCAATGTGATCGAAACGTGTTTTTCTTTGAATACTCAAAAAAAACTAAATGAAATAAAAATTAAAAATCAATCATATGTAAAAGAACTAAAGAAATTAACAGAAAACATATTAATTAATAAAAACCAATTTTTAAATTTTGAACTTAATAAAATTAGTAAAATCAAAAAAGAAATAAAATATTTAAGCGAAAAAAATTTGAGTCCAATAGAAAAAATCTATTATAGTGTTCATAAATGTAGAGAAATTGGAACTTTAAGTTTTTCTGGAATAGCAAGAATAGCATTTATATACACAAAAATTTTAAGAGACTTAAAAGATAATAATATTATTTCATCAAACTTTTTTGATAGGTTTTTTTCATCATTAGATCTTATTTCAGATGATATTCTTAAATTAGCCTACCAAACAAAAAAAAATAAAAGACTTAAGAAAAAATTTGATACTCTTTATGGACATATAAGACCATCAACTTATTCAATTGAAGTTAAAAATTATAAACAAAATTTTAAAAATTATTTTAAATCTGTAAATTATAAAAGTAAAAAAAAATCAGTCAAATTATCTTATGAGGAAACAAAAAATTTAAACAAAAGTTTGAAAATAATAAGTAAAAAATTAAGTTCAAAAATATTTCTAAAAAATGCAAAAAAAACTATTGAAGCACGAGAATATTCTAAAAATGAGTTCACCAAATTTATAGATTTTATATTTGATAATATAAATCAATTAGCAAGAGAAATGGGTATAGATGAAAGAAGAATGAAATTTGTAAATATAGAAACTTTATTGTCTCAATATGAAAATCTCAGTATTTCTAAACTTAAGAAAATATTATTACATGAAATTAAAATTAATACGAAAGATTATGATATTTTATCACAAACCAAATTACCTGATATTATTAAAAGTGATAAAGACATATATTATTACGAACTAAAAAGAAATATACCCTCTTTTATAACAAAATTAATAACTACAGGACAAATAATTCATCTCAAAAAAAATATGAATTATGATCTTTTAAAGAACAATATTGTTGCAATTGAAAACGCTGATCCCGGATATGATTTTATATTTTCTTATAATATAAAAGGTCTCATAACCAAATATGGTGGATCAAATTCTCATATGGCAATTAGATGTCAAGAGAACAATATTCCAGCTATAATAGGATCTGGCGAAATTGACTTTGAAAACATTATTCAAAAAAAAACAATACAAATAGATTGTAAAAATAATACATATAAAACAATATTTTAAAATGAAAAATTTTTTAATCACACCCTTTTTATTTAAAAATAAATACAAAAAAATAGTATTCGGTTTAAATTATGAATGGTATGAATTTGCAGAAAAAAATAAAATTAATCTTATTATTGTTAATAACAAAAAAGAATTAGATAATATTTTTAAGATAAAAATTCATGGTTTAATATTATCAGGTGGTAATGATTTATCTAATATAAAAAGAAATAAGGTTAATTTATTACGTGAAAAAAACGAAATAGAAATTGTCAAATATTTTATCAAAAAAAAGTTACCAATTATTGGTATTTGCAAAGGTTTTCAATTATTTGCAAAGATGTTTGGTTCTAGTGTTCTAAAAATCAATAATCATCAAAATAAAAATCATGATGTAATTATAAGAAATAGTGCATTATTGAATAATAAAAATATTAATACTAACTCATTTCATAAATATGGAATAAAAAATTTACCAAAAGGATTTGAAATTATCGGAGTTACAAAAGACAATAATATTGAAATTGCGCTAAATAAAAAAAAAAATTTTTTAGGTTTAATGTTTCATCCTGAGAGAAAAAATAAAGATCAACTTTTGATTAATACTTTAATTAATAAATTTATTAAATAAATGAATTTAATAATTTTAGCAGCAGGTAAATCATCTAGAATTTTTCAAAAAATTAAAAAAAATAAATGTTTAATAAACATTGGTAAAAAACAAACTATCATTGATAAAATAATTAGTGATGCGAATCCTTTTTTTAAAAAAATATACGTAATAACTGGTTTTAATAGGAAATACCTAGAGAAAAAAATCTTTTCTAAAAATCAAAATGTAAAATTTATATTTAATAAAGATTATAATAAGAAAGATATGTTACATTCAATTTATATTGGGTTAAAAGTATCAAAATTGGATACAGTAATATGTTATTCAGACATTATATTTGACCAAAAGGTCTTTAGATTAATTAAAAAATTAAATAATAAAAAATACTTAACCTTACCACTTCTTAAAAATTGGCGTAATTTATGGATAAAAAGAAATAAATTACAAATATTAGATGCTGAGGAAATTATTATGGATAAAAATAATTTTATTAAAAAAATAGGAAGGAAAATAGATATTCATGACAAAAAGACCAAAAATCAATTTATGGGTATACTTTATTTGCCTAAAAATATCAGAGTTAACATAATGAAGTTTTATAAGAAAATTAGTAATAAAAATTTTCAAACAACAGATTTTATTCAATACATAATTAATCAAAAATTAAAGGTTAAAGCCATACCGATAAACACTTCTTGGTACGAAATAGATGATTATAAAGATTATGAGTATTTTAAAAAAAATAAACTTATTAATTAAAGATTTTTTTAGATATTTATATTTTCTTTTCAATAAAGGAGATTTTTATAAGATCTTTTTCTTAGAAGACCAAAATACATACCCTTATCTAGTTGAGATTATTAAAAGAAATGTACCCCGAAAAAAAAGAATTTTAATTTTTTCACAGGATAAAAATATAAAAAATAAATTTTCTTTAAATTTAACTATACTAATATTAGAGACAAATTTTTTTAGTGAAATTTTTTTTTTAACTCTTAGGGCAAAATATCTTATTTCAACAACCACTGATTTAGATACATCAACAATATTTAAGAAAACATTAAATAAAAAATGTAGATATATTTATATACAACACTCTCATATAGGCCTTATTAACGGCTATAGAGAAAAAGCCTTCATAAATTTTGATGCAGTTCAAATTATAAATAAATACCAATATGAAGATATAAAAGAAATTAATAAAAAGTATTCTAAAAAAATTAAAAAATTTAAATCATCGTATTACTTTATTAAATTCCAAAAAAGCCAAATTTCACATAAGGATAAACAAAATATCCTAATTGCACCTACATGGGGCACTGATTTTTATGAGAAAAAATTACATATAGATATCTGCAATAATCTTATTGGTAGAAACTACAATATTACATTTAGGCCTCATCCAATGACAATTAAAAAAAATAAATATTTTTTAACTGAATTAGAAAATTTAAAAATTCAAATAGATAAGAGTCCCATAATATATTTGGGAAACTTTAATAATTTAATATCTGATTGGTCAGGTATAATATTTGAATTTTATTTAATTCATAATAAAAAATCATTTTGTATAAATACATCTAAAAAAATTAACAATCCCAAGTATCAAGAATTTATCTCTAAGCCTATTGAATTTGATTTAAGAAATGATGTTTCAATTAATTATGAAATAAATACCTGGGAAAAGCTTTTAAATGATTTAGAAAAAAATAATATTTGTGAAAATAAAATAGAAAAAAATTTTTACTAATCTTTTTTTTTTAAAATATAAAAAGTTCTTCCATTATCGTAAAAATTTATACACTCATATTTATTTTTATGTAAAATTTCATAATTAAAGTGTTTTATAAAATCAGATATTTTTTTTTCAAATTCAATAGATTTTTCTATTTGAGGGTGATGACTCTCGATAAACAAAAATCCTTTATTGTTAAGTAGTCGATTAATTTTCTTAAAATAAAAGTCTGTGTCAATTATACCTTTATCTTCGGTAGAATGATTAGCCAGAGAAAATATGACATCAAAATTGTCATCGAACACAAAATTATTAAAATTTTCATTTAAAAAATGAACTTTATTCAAGGATAAATAATCTTTCACTAAATTAGCAACATTTATTGAAATTTGATGATGATCAATACCAACTAATTTATTATACTTTGGATCAATAGACATGCTTAAAAATCCTGTATTACAACCAATATCCAAAATTTTTTTATTTTCAGTAAATTCATTTATTTTTAATTCTTTAATTCTATATGTTGTATTTCTTAGTCCTCTTAAGGGTACATTATCAAAACTTTGATAAAGATAACCATCCCCATAATCGTATTCTTTATTACTTTTTAAAATATCGATTATTTGAGATCGTAAATTTCTATGTTTATCAAAAGTAATTTTATCTAGGAATTTATTAAATTTAGAAATCATTTAAATAATTTTGTGAAGATAATATTAATTTCATCATTTCCCATATAAGAAAAATAATTACCTTTATTACTATTTGGAATAATACTATTTTTTTTTAAATAACTCGTATTACCTGAAATAATTTTTTCAAATTCAACTAGTCTTATTAATGGATCTACAAAAGAAAACCATAATCTATAAATATTTTTAATATCAAATGTAGATAAAAGATCAAATTTAAAGTTCTCTAATTTTTTTATATATTGAGAAATAATTTCACCCTCGTCAATATTTTTAGACATAAAAAAGGATGTTGCACCATAACTTTTATAAAGTTTATACATATAAAGCGACCCATCAGCTCCTCTTATATCTGGGAGTACAGCAGGATGGATATGTATAAATTTAATATTTGTTTTTAATATTTCTTTATAAATTTGATTGCTAGTATTAATATAAATTAGATTTTTATTTAATGATAATATTACATTTTTTGAATTAACAGATTTAGAATATACAAAATCTATTTTTTTGGATATTTGATATATATTTTCATGTAGATACATATCTTTTAAAAAATTTTTTCTAACTTGAAAGAAATTTTCTACATAATCAATAAATTGACTTACTTTTTTCATTCTTAGATATTTAAGAGGATATAAATTATTATTGTTGAAATTTATTCTTGAGGTAAAAGAATTGGGTAATATTTTTAAATTATTTTTAATAATATATATAGGTGTTTCTAATGATAATTTCTTATCTATTACAAACTGAATGTATGCACGGCTAATTGGGTTATCATCTATCAAAATAGATAGATTTTTTGTTATTAGCATTAATTCTTTTTCTTGCTAAAAATTTTTTTAGTTTTGTCAATTAATTGTTTGATCTTTAATTTAATTGATAAATAAACACTTGCAATTGCAACTCCCAAAGTAGCTAAAATTTGAATAATTATGTTAGATGAGCCAGGATCAAGATAAGCATAAGAGTTAGTTTGAAATAAAAATATTACTATGAAAGCTTTTAAAAATTTAATTTTCATACAAATTAACTTTACCGTAGTTTTTTGAATTTTGAAATTCATAATATCCAAAAAACGTTTTCTTTTCTAATAATATTGGTTCTGTATCTAAAATTATTGAATTAATCAATCTAGAGGCATTTACATTATCTAATTTTTCTGTGGCAAATTTTTTGTATTTATTAGGTAATTTAATAGCGTTAAATATATCGACTCTATCTTTCGTAAAAAAGTATTGAGTATCTTGAGAATTTTTTTTATTTAATTCCCACCCATGATCTGCTTGCAGCACAACTATTGAATTGGGATCTTTTTTGGATAATAGGTCAATTAAGTCATTTATTTTGTTTATTGTGCATAAATAATTGTCTAAATATCCAGTTTTAAAATTTTCATCAACTTGCTTTTTATATGTGCAATCTTTGTTTAAAATAAATGGGGTATGCGGATAAATATGATGAACAAAATAGTAGTTTTTTGAACTTTTGTAAAAATTTTTTGAATTAATAAAATCAGTAAGTTTTAAGATGGCGTCATTATTGTCAATATTTTGATTATCTTTATACTTTAAATTTATTATTCTTCTTAAAACACCATCAATGTAACTATTTTCAAAAAAAAGAAATATTAAAGACATATTTTCGTAGAGGTAATCAAATATTGAATTTTTATTTTTAATAAGTGAATGTTGAGGTGCCAGTGAGTCAGGACGAAAATTATTACCAATCCAAGAAAAATTATAATTATTATTTTTTAAAAAATTTATCAGTGAAATATTGTTATGATTTTTAATAAAGAAATTTGGAAAAAATAGATCTCTGTTAAGATATTGATTACTATTTTCGTTAACAGGATAATTATTATAAAAAATTGATGCTAAAGATAAATAAGTTGTATTATATGATGAAATTGAATTTTCTAAATAAATATAATCATTTTCTATTAAATTTTTTTTAAAGTTTTCAAATTGTTTTGAATGACTAATATTATTATCATTCATACGTTCAATTGAATTCATCCCATCTAAAATGATATAATATATATTATTATCAATTTTATCTTCATTTTTATAACTTGAATAAGAATTATCGTATGAAATTACATTAATTTGTTCAGTTTTACTCATATTATGAACTAAATAAAATAAATTAATAATAAAAAATATAATTATAGTTTTAAAAAAAATTTCTGAATATTTACTAATAAAGATTAAAACGGTTAATAGGATAAAAATTTGTAAGTAAAAAATATATTTTGGAACAAAAGCATAAAAAAAGGATGAAAAATAAAAAAGTGATAAATAAAAAATTATTAAATAAAAAAATTCTTTTTTAAACAAAAAATATAATAATTTATCTATTAAAAACAAACCAATCATTAGAAGAGTTGGGATTAGAAAGATTATTAAAATTTCAGAATAAAAAACTTGTTTAAGATTATTTGGATTAAGAAAAAAAATTGATGGAAATAAAAAAAATAAAACAGATAAGATAAAATATTTTTTTATTGTCATAGTAAGATTTTATTAAGATGATCTCCCAACCTAAGGCTCAGCTGAATAATAGATAAAGTAGGATTACAAGTTCCTCCTCTAGGAAAGACTGAACTGCCACAAACATATAGATTGTTTGTTCCCCAAACTTTAAGGTTTTCATCTACAACACCACTTTTTGAGTCTTTACTCATTCTAGTTCCACCCATATGATGATTGCCACCAATAAAATTACCATCTTTTTCATCTTCGGGAAGCTCACCATTATGAATTTTATTATTTAATGAAATTCTTCCCAAGTTAAGATCCACAAATTCTTTAGCAAGAATTTTAGAACTGGTAATTATAGTTTTTTTATCTAAGGAACCTTTTTTCCAAAATAAATTTAATTTAGGCACACCAAACAGATCTAAATCATTTGGGTCTAGCTCTATTCTGTTAGAAAAATCAGGGTATTGTTCAGAAACAAGAAATAGCTGACCAGTACAAACTAATTTTTTATCAAAACTATTATATAAACTCTCTAAATATCTAGGAGCTAAGCAGGATAGTTCAGCAATAATTTTTTTTGATATGTTGCTTGAACCTGGGTAATGGTAAAAACGGAAAGTTGATCCTAAAATATTTAAATTTTTCTTTTGATCACTTTTGAACTGTAAAAAGAAAGCTGGAAAATCACTATCTTTTCTTTTGACATCTTTAAGTTTTGTTATGAAATCACCAACATGTAAGTGTGGATGTTCAAAGAAATATTTTCCAATGTTATTATTTGAAAAAATCTGTGAATTAGGATTGTTTTTTTTTAACCAAAGCAATATTCTTGAATTTTCCAATCCTCCTGTACATAATATATATTTTTTTGAATTAATTTCTTTTTTATAATTCTTGAAATCAGAAATAAGAATCTTGGTAACTAATTGGTCTTTAATTTCAGCATTGATCAAATTTGAATTTAAACACAAATCAATATTTTTCGAATTTTTAATTTTGTTTATATAAGGTTTAGAGAATAAATGTGGTTCTGTGACTCTTTGATAAACAACTTTGTTAAATGATGGCATCTCAAAGTTTGATGTTTTGAAATAATTTTTTATGTTGAGAATTTTGCATGTTTCATCCAAGTAAAAATCTAAAGATTTTTTTTTAATTGGCCAATTTGTTAAGTTTAGTTTTTCATTTTTTTCAAAATCCTCATTATCAAAATTTCTTACCCATCCGCCCCAATGATTTGTACTTCCACCAAAGTATCTCAACCTAGTTGTCGTTAGATCAAAATAATTATCTCCTATAACTTTACCAGCATAAATTTCTTGAGATTTTTCTGAAATATCGAATGAACCCCCTTCAATTATTAAAATCTTGTGTTTTTTTGATAATTTTTCTGAAATTACCAGACCTGATGCACCAGCACCTATAATACATATATCATATGAAGATTTAATTTTTTCTAAATTGTCTAATATCATTTAATCTTCAGAATTAAGATACCAATGATTATTGTTAAGAGATTTAATTTTTTTTTTATTAAAATTAAAATAATACATTAAATTAAGAGTTGTTAATGCAAGTATTGTTTTGGAAAGAAAATTCTTTAAAAAAATACGTCTATTCATAATATTTAAATATCAAATAAAATAACCTTTTCAATATTTTAAGTAGTATAAATAGCAATAGATCAGTAGTAAAAAGATAATTTATTTAAAATTTACTTATTACACCTGTTTAACTATAAATATTATTACAAAAAGTATGAATTTCATTAATTTCAAAATCGTAAAATCAGCATTCACAAAATAAATAAATGTTCTTAAATCTTTCACACAAGTTAATCAAAATAGTAATTATTAACTTCATCGTTTTATTTTCATTATTATATTTTATTGAGTTATTAATTAATTTAAAAAAAAATAATCTTTTTAAAAAAACAAAATATAAGCATATACAAGAACTTTCAAAAATAAATAAAGAAGATTTTGCTTTTAATTATCTTCCATATAAAAACTTATCAAAAAAAAACTTAGAAATTTTACCATTATCTGGTT